>Ga0209643_1000060_pt1 | contig 290795 bp, 272 predicted proteins | sample AutmiccBRH37_all_FD_187383 | JGI IMG/M metagenome (GOLD analysis project Ga0209643, IMG submission 187383) | Deep subsurface microbial communities from Mt. Terri, Switzerland - Autotrophic microbial communities BRH/37_all (SPAdes) (version 2) | ecosystem: Environmental > Aquatic > Deep... | reverse complement strand
CTCGCCCGCCAGGCCGGGCGCTGGCCTCATTCGGTCCTGGGTTTCCAGCGGCTCCGGGGGCTTTTGTCCCGCACGGGCGGGGGCGAGGCAGTGCCTCGCCTTTTTCCGCCCGAGTGAAGTGTTCCGGACCTTGCGACCCAGCAAGAGACCGCCCGCCCCCCCTGCGACACAAAAAACCGCCCTCCGCGCCAGTATACCTTTGCATACCACCTTCCCCGCGCCCGGGTTTTCGGCTATGCAGCGCCAAGCTGAGCAACCCAAGCGGAGAGGCCAATGACCAAGATCAAGGTAGAGAACCCCGTCGTCGAGCTCGACGGCGACGAGATGACCCGGATCATCTGGGACTTCATCAAGCAAAAGCTGATCCTGCCCTATCTGGACATCGACCTGAAGTATTATGACCTCGGGATCGAGGAGCGTGACCGCACCAATGACCAGATCACCATCGACAGCGCGATGGCGATCAAGGAATACGGCGTCGGCGTGAAATGCGCGACCATCACCCCCGACGAGCAGCGCGTCGAGGAGTTCGGCCTGAAACAGATGTGGAAGTCGCCCAACGGCACGATCCGCAACATCCTGGGCGGCGTGATCTTCCGCGAGCCGATCATCTGCAAGAACGTGCCGCGGCTGGTGCCGGGCTGGACGCAGCCGATCGTGGTGGGCCGCCATGCCTTTGGCGACCAGTACCGCGCCACCGATTTCCGCTTCCCCGGCAAGGGCACCGTCACGCTGAAATTCGTCGGCGAGGATGGCGAGGTGATCGAGCGCGAGGTGTTCAAGGCCCCCGGCGCCGGCGTCACCATGGCGATGTACAACCTCGACGAGAGCATCATCGACTTTGCCCGCGCCTCGATGAACTACGGTCTGGTCAAGGGCTGGCCGGTCTACCTGTCCACCAAGAACACCATCCTCAAGGCCTATGACGGGCGCTTCAAGGATCTGTTCCAGAAGGTGTTCGAGGAAGAGTTTGCCGACAAGTTCAAGGCGGCGGGCATCACCTACGAACACCGCCTGATCGACGACATGGTCGCCTCGGCAATGAAATGGTCGGGCGGCTATGTCTGGGCCTGCAAGAACTACGATGGCGACGTGCAGTCGGACACCGTGGCGCAGGGCTTCGGCTCGCTGGGGCTGATGACCTCGGTGCTGATGACGCCCGATGGCAAGACGGTCGAGGCCGAGGCGGCGCATGGCACCGTGACGCGCCATTACCGCCAGCACCAGGCCGGCAAGGAAACCTCGACCAACTCCATCGCCTCGATCTTCGCCTGGACCGGCGGCCTCAAGCACCGCGCCAAGCTCGATGACAACGCGGCGCTGCTGCGCTTTGCCGAGACGCTGGAGCGCGTCACCGTCGATGCGGTCGAGGATGGCTGGATGACCAAGGACCTGGCGCTGCTGGTCGGGCCGGACCAGAAGTGGCTGACCACGATGGGCTACCTCGAGAAGGTGGACGAGTACCTGAACAAGGCGCTGGTGGGCTGATCACCGGACATTGCGAAGACGGGGCCGGCAGCGATGCCGGCCCCGTTTGCGTTTCATGGCCCCCGCCCAAGCCCGCCGCGGTCAGTTGGTCGCCAGCCCCGCCTGCGCCGCGGTGAAGCCGGCGCGCATCGCGGTGCCCGAGACGGTGAATCCGCCCTTCGAGATCGTGGCGCAGGTGTTCGCCACTGTCTTGATCCGCACCGTCTGGATCACGGTGCCGCTGCCAAGCTCTGTCGAGTGGACATAGCCGAGGAAGGCGCCGTTGCGGTCCATCAGCGGATAGCCGTCGAAGGCCGTGGTATTGCCGCTGCCGGCGCAGATATAGGGGCCGCGGGCGATCGGCGGCAGCGTGCTGGCGCCTGCGGTGCTGACGGTGCCGGGCAGTCCGGGGGTGCCGGGCACGCCCGGTGTTCCCGGTGTTCCCGGCGTTCCCGGCGTTCCGGGGATCGCGGCGGTGTCGCAGTTGCCGACGCAGGCATCGGCGACGCTGCCCCCCGGCCCCAGCACCTCGGCATTGGCGTCGAGCCCGCCGACATTGGCATCGACCTCGGCCAGCGAGCCGCCACCGACCGTGGCATTGGCGCCGACGGCATCGCCGACGCCGACATCGACATCGGCGACCGAACCGTGGCCGACCGAGGCACCGACATCGACACCGCCGACGCTGACACCCACATCCAGCGCCAGGAGCGGCGCAGGTGCGGCCAGTGCGGCCGAGGTCAGCGCAACCGCCCCGAGGGCCCGCAGACGTGGCAGTGTCTCAAAAAAGGCTGTCATGGCATTTCTCCAATCGAGATCTGCCGGGTCCGGGTCGTGGCTCCCCATCCACTTGCGGGCCGGCAGGCAATGCCCCTCGCGACTCACCGTGAGGCGCCAATCGGGTGAATCCGTGTCCCGATTGGCGACAGTCTGCCCAACATTGCGGGGCCGGTCGGCACATTGTCGCCCGGCCCTGCAGCAAGGACAGCGTGCTAATCGCTTGCGCCAAGCCTGCCGACGAGGCTGTAGCAAAACCCGTCCGGCGCATAGTCGAGGCTGGCGCTGCCGCCGAAATCCTGCGGCACGATCTGCTCGATCAGCGTGGTGCCAAAGCTGCGGCGGGTGGGGGGCGCCACCGGAGGGCCGCCGCGTTCGGTCCAGGTCAGCCGCACCTGCGGGCCTGCGGGGCCCTCCTCCCTGGCCCAGGCCAGATCGACATCGCCGCCCTCGACCGAGAGCGCGCCGTATTTCACCGCGTTGGTCGCCAGCTCGTTCAGCGCCAGTGACAGCGCCAGCGCCTGCTGCTCGCGCAGCCGGATCGGGCCGCCGTTGATCCGGAAGCGGCCCTCGCCGGTGCGATGCGGGCGCAGCGCCGCCGTCACCACCTCGTCCATCGGGGCGGCGACATGCTGGCCGGCCGAGAGCACGCCATGGGTATCGGCCAGCGCCCCCAGCCGCTGCGAGAGCACCCGCCAGGCACTGTCGAGATCCTTGGCGCCCTTCAGCGTCTGCCGGGCGATCACCGAGATGATGGAAAAGGTGTTCTTGATGCGGTGGGTCAGCTCGGCATTGCGGATCGCCAGCTCGCGTTCGGCCAGCACGCGGGGCGTGGTCTCGATCACCGTGTCGATGAAGCCGGCCACCGCGCCATCCTCATCCCGGATCGGGCTGTAGCAGAAGGTGAAGAAGGCCTGCTCGGGCGCGCCGTGGCGGTTGATCACCAGCGGCAGATCCTCGATGAACACCGCCTCGCCCGCCAGCGCCCGGCGGGCCAGGGGCTCGATCTCGTCGATGACCTCGGGCCAGACCTCGCGCATCGGGCGGCCTTGCGCCGGGGGCTTCTCGCCCAGGATGACGCGGAAGGCCGCGTTGTGCAGCGAGATCATCTGGGGGCCCCAGAACAGGCATTTGGGGAATTTCGAGGCCAGCATCATCTGCACCGCGACCTTCAGCGCCGGGGACCATTCGCCCGGCGGGCCCAGCGGATGCGCCTGCCAGTCGATGCCGCGCAGCTCTGCCGCAGCCGGGGCTTCGGCGGGGAACAGGGGCTGCAGCATGTCGTTCATCTGTGTCTCCGGCACCTTGCGCGGCCATGCCCGGCGCCAGGATCTGCTGTGCTTTGCAAATTGCGTCAGCGGCAACGCCGAAGGCAAGGCAAAGTTGCGTGCGTATTGCAGCCGCGCCGGCAAAGCCGCGGGCTGGACGGCAGGCCGCAGTTGCGGCACAGATCGGGCATGAGCCAGACATCCCTTGCCGCGCCGCCTGCCCCGCCCGAAGCTGCCGCCAGCCGGCACAGCCTGATCGAGGATGCCCAGGGCATCCTCTACGGCACCGGCATGGCCGCCTTCGGCATCGTCATCCTGACGCATCTGGGGATGATCACCGGGCAGACCGCGGGGCTGGCGATCCTGATCTCCTATGCCACCGGCTGGGGCTTTGCGCCGGTGTTCTTTGCGGTGAACCTGCCCTTCTACTGGCTGGGTTACCGGCGGATGGGGCTGCGCTTCACGGTCAAGACCTTCCTTGCCGTGGGCCTGTTGTCGGGGATGGTGGCGGTGCTGCCGGGTTACATTTCCTTTGCCGACCTCAACCCCTGGCTCGGGGCGGTGCTGTTCGGTTTCGTCTCGGGCTCGGCCCTGCTGGCGCTCTTCCGGCACGGGGCGAGCCTTGGCGGGGTCGGCATCGTCGCGCTGTATCTGCAGGACCGCACCGGGTTCAGGGCCGGCTGGACGCAGCTGATCTTCGATGCCTGCCTGTTCTCGGTGGCGCTGCTGATCCGCGACCCGATCACCGTGGCCTGGTCGGCGCTTGGGGCGCTGGTGGTCAATCTGGTGATCGCGCTGAACCACCGGCGGGACAGGTATATCGCCACCTGAGCGAGCCATGCGCGCCGCGCGCGGGAGCCTTGCAGGACGCGCACTTTACAGCGGCGCCGCACCGCGGCATTTTAGGTCATGGCCACTGACCTTAATCCCCCGGCGTTCACCACGCCCGCGACCCCGCGCTACACCCTGCTGGAGGATGCCCAGGGGCTGCTGATCAGCACCGTGCAATGTGCGCTTGGCATCCACCTCTTGCGCATGGCCGGCCTCGTCACCGGCGGCACCGCGGGGTTGGCGCTGGTCATCGCCTATGGCACCGGCTGGAGCTTTGGCGCGGTGTTCTTCGTCATCAACCTGCCCTTCTATGCCATCGCCTGGGCGCGCAAGGGCCGGGTCTTCGCCATCAAGAGCTTCGTCTCCGTCGCCGCGGTGTCTGCGCTGGCCGATGCGATGGCGCCCTATGTCAGCATCGCGCATATCCACCCCGGCGCCGCGGCGGTGCTGTTCGGCGTCGTCGCGGGCGCGGGTCTGCTGGGGCTCTTCCGCCATGCCTCCTCGCTTGGCGGCGTGTCGATCGTCGCGGTGATCGTGCAGGACCGCTGGGGCATCCGCGCCGGCTGGGTGCAGCTGGGGTATGACGCCTGCCTGTTTATCGCCTCGGCCTTCGTGCTGGAACCTGCGCAGGTGGCCTGGTCGCTGCTGGGGGCGCTGGTGCTGAACGGGGTGATCGCCATGAACCACCGGCGCGACTGGTATGTCGCCGCCTGAGCCGCGGTGGATGGGGCGTGACGGACCAAACCTGTCGCTTCCGGCATTCCGCCCGCAGCAATTCGCGGCTATAGGCGGGGCAGCCCTCTTGCCCTTGCCGGACCCCCGCCCATGAAAACCTATGTCTTCCTGCTGATCGCCGTGCTGTTCGAGACCTTCGGCACCTCTTGCCTGCAGGCCAGCCAGCAGCTGACCCGGTTCTGGCCCTCGGTCGGAATCGTCGTGGGCTTTGGCGGCGCCTTCTGGTTCTTCATGCAGGTGCTGAAGGTGATCCCGCTTGGCGTGACCTATGCGCTGTGGTCGGGAATCGGCATCGTGCTGATCTCGATCTCGGGCTATTTCGTCTTCGGGCAGCGGCTGGATTTCTGGGCCGTCGTCGGCATCGCGCTGATCATCGCCGGGATCGCGGTGATCAACCTTCTGTCGCAGACCGCCGTTCACTAGGCCTTATTGCGCTGGCCTTTCGGGGCGACATCGTCTATGCGCGGCGGCGCAGCATACAGGACGATATCATGGACCTTCGCAACATTGCGATCATCGCGCACGTTGACCACGGCAAGACCACCCTGGTGGACGAGCTTCTGAAACAGTCGGGGACCTACCGCGAGAACCAGGCCACGACCGAACGGGCGATGGACAGCAATGACATCGAGCGCGAGCGCGGGATCACCATCCTGGCGAAATGCACGAGCGTCGAGCATGACGGCATCCGCATCAACATCGTCGATACTCCCGGCCACGCCGATTTTGGCGGCGAGGTGGAGCGCATCTTGTCGATGGTCGATGGCGTCTGCCTGCTGGTCGATGCCGCCGAAGGCCCGATGCCGCAGACCAAGTTCGTGCTGGCCAAGGCGCTGGCGCTCGGCCTGCGCCCGATCGTTATCCTCAACAAGGTTGACAAGTCCGACGCCGAACCCGACCGGGCGCTGAACGAGGTGTTCGACCTCTTTGCAAACCTTGGCGCCACCGACGAGCAGCTGGATTTCCCGCATCTTTATGCCTCGGGCCGCGCCGGCTGGGCCGACGAGACGCTGGACGGCCCGCGCAAGGACCTGACCGCGCTGTTCGACACCGTGATCCGCCACGTGCCCTCGCCCAAGCAGGTGGCGCGCCAGGCCGAGCCGTTCCAGATGCTGGCCACCACGCTCGGCTCCGACCCGTTCATGGGCCGGGTGCTGACCGGCCGTGTCGAAAGCGGCACGCTGAAGATCGGCGACACGCTGAAGGCGCTGTCGCGCACCGGCGAGCGGATCGAGCAGTTCCGCGTGTCGAAGATCCTCGCCTTCCGCGGCCTGAGCCAGACCCCGATCGACGAGGCGCAGGCCGGTGACATCGTCACCGTCGCCGGCATGACCAAGGCGACCGTGGCCGACACGCTGTGCGACCTGTCGCTGGACGTGCCGCTGCCCTCGCAGCCGATCGACCCGCCGACCATCTCCGTCACCTTCGGCATCAACGATTCGCCGCTGGCGGGCAAGGACGGCACCAAGGTGCAGTCCCGCGTCATCCGCGAGCGGCTGATGAAGGAAGCCGAATCCAACGTCGCCATCAAGATCGAGGACACCCCGGGCGGCGAGGCCTTCATCGTCTCGGGCCGCGGCGAATTGCAGATGGGCGTGCTGATCGAGAACATGCGCCGCGAGGGCTTCGAGCTGTCGATCAGCCGTCCGCGCGTGATCTTCAAGGAAGAAGACGGCCAGAAGATGGAGCCGATCGAGGAAGTCACCATCGACGTGGATGATGAATACTCGGGCGCGGTGATCGACAAGCTGACCGGCGAGCGCAAGGGCGACCTCGTGGAGATGCGCCCCGCCGGCGTCGGCAAGACCCGGATCGTGGCGCATGTCCCCTCGCGCGGGCTGATCGGCTATCACGGCCAGTTCCTGACCGACACCCGCGGCACCGGCGTGCTGAACCGGATCTTCCACGAATGGGCGCCGTTCAAGGGCCATATCCAGGGCCGCCGCCAGGGTGTGCTGATCTCGATGGAGAACGGCACCACGGTGGCGTTTGCGCTGTGGAACCTCGAGGACCGCGGCAAGCTGTTCCTCGGCGCGCAGGAGCAGGTCTACGAGGGCATGATCATCGGCGAGCACAGCCGCGACAATGACCTCGAGGTGAACCCGCTGAAGGGCAAGAAGCTGACCAACATGCGCGCGTCCGGCACGGATGAAGCGGTGCGGCTGACCACCCCGGTGCGGATGAGCCTGGAAGAGGCCATCTCGTATATCGACGATGACGAGCTGGTGGAGGTGACCCCGAAGATCATCCGCCTGCGCAAGCGCCATCTCGACCCGCATGAGCGCAAGCGTCAGACGCGGGCCGGCTGATCCGGTCCAGTGAGATTGCAAGCGCCCCTCGAGAGAGGGGCGTTTTGCGTTTCAGCTACACGATTTCCGCAAGCCCCCTGCGCAAGGCCTCCGGGGTCCCTGCCGCCAGCTCGGCCTCCAGCGCGGCATGGACCTCGGCCCACACCGCCACCGCATCCCGCATCAGCGCCACCCCCTCGGGCGTGATGCGCAGGCGGCGGGAGCGGAGGTCCTCGGGGTCGGCCTCCACCACCAGCAGCCCCCGGCGGGCGAGCGGCTTGACGGCGGCGGTGAGGGTCGAGGGCTCCATCCCGAGGAACGGCGCGAGGCGTCCCATTGGCGGCGGCTCGGGCTGGTTCAGCGCCATCATCAGCGAGAACTGGCCGTTGGTCAGCCCAAAGGGCCGCAGCGCGGCATCGAAGCGGCGCGCGAGCCGGCGGGCGGCGCGTTGGATCGCCAGGCACAGGCAGGTGTCGCGAACGGCAAGCACCGTGTCGCGCGGCAAGAGGTCGAGGGTTGTTTCCGGCATATTGGTTTGATATCAAAGTAAGTGACCGGGTGCAAGAGCGCCGAATCCCCCGCAAGGAGCCCCTCATGACCGATGTGACCATGCCGGACCCGAGTTCGATGAAGGGGGTCATCCCCTATCTGGCGCTTGGCGGGCGCGCGGCCGAGGCCTGCGACTTCTACGCGAAGGCCTTCGGCGCGACCGAGATGGGGCGGATGCCCTTCCCCGATGGCACGCCGGGGCTGATGCACGCGCAGGTCGGCATCAACGAGGGCTGCCTGATGATGACCGACTACAGTTCCGAAGGCAGCTCGCCCACCTCCGATTTCGGTCACCTGCAACTGGTGGTCGGCGATGGCCGCATGTGGTGGGACCGCGCGGTGGCGGCGGGCTGCACGGTGCTGGCCCCCTATCAACGGCAGCCCTGGGGCGACGACTGGGGGCTGCTGGCCGACCCGTTCGGCCTTAAATGGGCGGTTCTGGAGCCCGGCTCACCAGGCTGACCGAGCTTTCCGGAAAGGAGGACGCCCATGACACCCAAGGCCCTGATCTGCCTGTGGTTCGACGGCACCGCCGAAGCGGCCGCCACTTTCTACGCGGCAACCTTCCCGGACAGCAAAGTGACCGCCGTCCACCGCGCCCCGACCGACTACCCCTCCGGCAAGGCCGGCGACGTGCTGACGGTGGAGTTCACCGTCTGCGGCCTGCCCTGCCTCGGGCTCAATGGCGGGCCGATCTTCCCGCAGACCGAGGCGTTTTCCTTCCAGATTGCCACCGATGACCAGGAGGAAACCGACCGCTACTGGGACGCCATCACGCGAAATGGCGGGCAGGAAAGCGCCTGCGGCTGGTGCAAGGACCGCTGGGGCATGAACTGGCAGATCACGCCGCGGGTGCTGACCGACGCAATGGCGGCCGGCGGGGCGACTGCCGAGCGTGCCTTCACCGCGATGATGACCATGCAGAAGATCGACATCGCTGCCATCGAGGCGGCATTGCGCGGCGAGGGCACGGCGGCCTGAGGCGCCGCCGCGCGCTCAGGGCGCCGCTCTGGTCCTGGCGGGTACGCCTGCCCATGCCACCGATGACGGGGTTGCGCTCGGCACAGCCGCCATTCCACGCGATGAAACGGACCTCGCTTCCCGTTGATCATTCCGCCTCCCGGTCGATCCTGCCCTTGTTCCGAGGAGGAGCAGGCCGTCCGCCCCGGGGGCGGCGGACCAGAAAAACTGTCGGGGGAGGTCCCATGATACACTCGAAGAGCTTGCTCTTGCCAAGCTGCTGCATCGCCGTCTTGTGCCTGTCCACCGCCGTGCAGGCCGCCGATTGTCCCGAAGGCTTCCCGGACAAGCCGATCGAAATGTGGGTCGGCTACACTCCGGGGGGCCTCAGTGACCTGCTGACGCGCTCGCTGGCGCCGATCATCGAGCGGCAACAAGGCTGGACCATCGTGGTGCTGAACAAGCCGGGCGCGGGCACCAGCCTGATGTTCGCCGAACTGGCCAGATCGCCCGCGGATGGCTACGCCATCGGCGTGTCCGCCGGCCCGACCGCCATCACCTCGGTGCCGCTCTCGCGGGCGGACAATCCCTACAAGCCCGAGGACTTCACCTTCATCGGGACGGCCCAGAAGCTGGAGACGGGCTTTGCCGCCCTCACCTCGGCGCCGTTCAGCACCTGGGACGAGATGATCGCCTATGCCAAGGAGCGCGGCCGCCTGACGGTGTCCACGGCAGGCGCCGACCACCAGTTCTTCGCCGACGAGATAAACGCGAAGGAGGGCATCAACATGATCATCGTGCCGGCGACCGGCGCCGCCGATGCTGTGACGATGGCGCTTGGCGGCCATACCGACCTGGCGATCTCCGGTACGACCCACATCCCCTATCTGCGCGATGGGAGCATGCGCCAGATCTTCACCCTCGGCGCCACCCGCGCCGCCTTTGCCGACTACGCCCCGGCGACCGTCGAGCTTGGCTACGACATTCCGGGCGCCGACTACTATGTCTATTACGCCGCGCCTGCGGGCCTGAGCCCGGAGCTGACGACCTGCCTTGCCGGCGCCCTGGACGAGGCGGTCAATACCGACGAGTTCGCCGACATCGCGGCGAAGTTCGACACCAAGCCGCTCAACCTCGGGCCCGAGGGGCTGACCGCCTTCATCATGAGCGACGCGGCGAAGTTCAAGGAGCACTTCGCCAAGCTGGGGCAATAGCCAGCAGCGCCCGGCTTGCGCCCGCCTGGGCACGAGCCGGGTGTCGTTTGCGTGGCGCGGGCGATGGATTGGCGGAAGCGGTGGGATTCGAACCCACGGTACGGTTCCCCGCACGCCAGTTTTCAAGACTGGAGCCTTAAACCACTCGGCCACACTTCCGTGTGCTCCGGGCCTGCGCCGGGAAGCCGGTGCCATGCCGCGGGAGCGCTGCCCGTTGTAACCCCATCCGCGAGTCGGGGTCCAGAGGGCGGCGCCCGGGTTTGCGGAACGGGATGCGGGAGCCTGCACCACGCCCCGATCTGCCGCGCGCAGGCTCACGCAAAACTGACGGGCGGGCGGGCGATTGCGGCGCCGGCGCAGGGGCCGCGGCCCGGCGCGGGCCTTTCCTTGCGTGGACCGAGCCGCTAAGATGCGCCGAGGCTGGGGCAGTGCCCCGAAGGCAGGACAGCGGACCAGAACCGACAGGCGGCACCCGGCCGGGCCGCGGCGGCAAGACCACGGCACCTGTCCGCAACAGGCAGAGGACGCAGCGCCCTGCGAAGGCGCGCGAAGGGGGCAGAATGACGAGTGGCACCACCGGGCGCATCGCCCAGAGGCGGGACCAGGGCCGGAACCTGCGCGCCGCGCTGATGCTGGGCGCGGCCCTGGGGCTGGCGGGTTGCGAGGGCACGCAGATGCCGTTCGGGCTTGGCTCGGGCGGGTCCGATGCGGTCGAGGGCGGCGCGGTGCGGCCGGCCAGCTCGGCCCGGCTGGTGGACCGCGATGTCGAGGCGCCCGAGGTGTTCGACGTCGCCGACCAGGGCCTGTGGGACGGGCGCCCCTCGCTTGGCGGGGTCTGGGTCGCGCATCCCGACGTGACCGACCCCGAGCGCGTCATCATCCGCAACCCCGGCAATGGCAAGTTCATCATCGGCGCGCTGTTCCGGCGCGAGCGCGACATGCCCGGCCCGCGGCTTCAGGTCTCGTCCGACGCCGCCGCCGCGCTCGACATGCTGGCGGGCCAGCCGGCCGCGCTGCAGGTGACGGCGCTGCGGCGCGAGGAGGCGGTGGAGGCGGAACTGGCCGAGACCGATCCCGCCATTGCCGCGGCCACGCCGATCACCGCGACACCGATCGACGCGGTCGCCGCGGCCGCCATCGACCGCGCCGATCCGCCGGCCACCCCGTCCGCCGCGGCAAACGTCCCGCCGGCGCCGAAGCCCGCGCCTGCCGCCGGCGCGCCCGCGGCAGCTGCGCCCGCCGCCGCAGCCCCCGCCGCTGCAACCGGCCGCCCCTATATCCAGATCGGCATCTTCAGCGTCGAGGCCAATGCAGACCGCGCCGCGGCCCAGATGACCGCCGCCGGCCTGACCCCCGCGATCCGCAAGGACGAAAGCCAGGGCAAGACCTTCTGGCGCGTCATCGTCGGCCCGCTGGCGGGCGCCGCCGACCGCGATGCCGCCGTGGCCAAGGTCAAGGGCCTCGGCTATCCCGACGCCTATGCCGTGAGCCGATGACCCCTGCCCTGCCCCCGCAATCGGAGCGACAAGACCCATGCTGAAGCGCCTCCTCCATTCCGCCCTGATCGTGCTGGCCGGGCTGGCCCCCGCCGCGGCCTACGAGACCAAGGCCCGCGCCGCCTGGGTCTATGACCTGACCACCCAGACCGTGCTGCTGGAAAAGGATGCCGATGTGCCGCTGCCGCCGGCCTCGATGTCCAAGCTGATGACGCTGAACATGCTGTTCGAGGCGCTGCGCGCCGGCACCGTGTCGATGGACACCCAGTTCTCGGTCTCGACACGGGCCAAGGAAATGGGCGGCTCGACCATGTTCCTCAACGAGATGGACCGCCCCACGGTCGAGGACCTGATCCACGGCATCATCATCAATTCCGGCAACGATGCCTGCGTCGTGGTGGCCGAGGGGCTGGCCGGGTCCGAGGAGACCTTCGCGCAGAAGATGACCGAGCGGGCGCAGACCCTTGGCATGACCAACTCCACCTTCAAGAACAGCTCGGGCTGGCCGGCCGAGGGCCACCGCATGAGCCTGCATGACCTTGGCCTGCTGGCCACCCGGCTGATCACCGAGTTTCCCGAATACTACCCGTATTTCGGCATGACCGGCTTCAACTACCAGGACCGCGCCCCAAGCAATGCCAACAACCGCAACCCGCTGCTGGGGCTTGGCGTCGGCGCCGACGGGCTGAAGACCGGGCATACGCAAGAGGCGGGCTATGGCCTTGTCGGCTCGGCCGAGCAGAATGGGCGCCGCATCGTCTTCGTGATCTCGGGCCTCGCCTCCGAGGCAGAGCGGCGGCAAGAGGCCGAGGCGCTGACCAACTGGGCCTTCCGGCAATTCGTGCTGCGCACGCTGGCGACCGGCGGCACGCGGCTGGCCGAGGCCGAGGTGCATATGGGCGCCGAAGAGACGGTGGGGCTGGTGGTCGAGCAGGACCTGAGGCTGCTGCTGCCGGCGCTGGCGCTGTCGCAAGAGGGCATCAAGGCCGAGGCTGTCTATCATGGCCCCGTGGCAGCCCCGATCGCCGCCGGCCAGGTGCTGGGCGAGCTGGTGCTGGACCTGCCCGAGATGGAGGATGTGCGGGTGCCGCTGGTGGCCGAGGCCGATGTGCCGGTGGGCGGCTTCGGCAAGCACCTGTCGGTGGCGGCGGGCGCGCTGATGGCGCGCGTGTCGGGCAGCTGAGCGAAAGGGACCGCAGCCGCGATGTTCATCACCTTCGAGGGCATCGACGGGTCCGGCAAGTCCACCCAGGCGCGACTGCTGGCCGAGGCGCTGCGCGGCACTGGCCGCGACGTGGTGCTGACGCGCGAGCCCGGCGGCAGCCCCGGCGCCGAGGAAATCCGCCGGCTGGTGCTGGAGGGCGACCCCGACCGCTGGTCGGCGGAAACCGAGATCCTGCTGTTCACCGCCGCCCGCCGCGACCATCTGGAAAAGACCATCCGCCCGGCGCTGGCGGCGGGGCGCATCGTCATCTCCGACCGCTTCGCCGACAGCACCCGGCTTTACCAGGGCATCACCCGCGGCGACCTGCGCGCGCAGGTGGATGCGCTGCACGCGCTGATGATCGGGCAGGAGCCGGACCTGACCTTCATCATCGACATCGACCCTGCCGTCGGCCTCGCCCGCGCCTTCGCCCGCAAGGGCAGCGAAGAACGCTTCGAGGATATGGGCGAGGCGATGCAGCACACCATGCGCGCCGGCTTCCTGTCGCTCGCCGCCGAGTTCCCGGCCCGCTGCGTGGTGATCGACGGGGGCCGCACGGCCGAAGCCGTCGCCGCCGATGTGCTGGCCCTCGCCCGCGAGCGGCTGGCATGAGGGCCCCGCGCGGCGCCTCCACCGAACTTGCCGAGCCGGTGCCCGAGGCCGACCGCGTCGAAGGCGCGCCGCATCCGCGCGACACCTCGCAGCTGTTCGGGCAGGCGCGCGCCGAGGCGGCGTTCCTCGAGGCTTTCGCCACCGGCCGGCTGCACCATGGCTGGATGCTCACCGGCCCGCGCGGCGTCGGCAAGGCCACGCTCGCCTGGCGCATCGCCCGCTTCCTGCTGGCAACCCCCGAGGCGGAGGAGGCGGGCATGTTCGCCCCCCCGCCCCCCACCACGCTCGACATCCCCGCCGACCACCCGGTCGCGCGGCGGATGCATTCCCTCTCGGAATCGCGCCTGTTCCTGCTGCGCCGCCCCTGGGACGAGGAAAAATCCCGCCTGCGCGCCGTGATCGGGGTGGACGAGGTGCGCCGCCTCAAATCCTTCTTCAACTTCTCCTCTGCCGATGGCAGCCGCCGCGTGGCGATCATCGACGCCGCCGACGAGATGAACCCCAACGCCGCCAACGCCCTGCTGAAACTGCTGGAGGAACCCCCCGCCGGCGCCACGCTGCTGATGGTCGCGCACCAGCCGTCAAGCCTCTTGCCCACCATCCGCTCGCGGGTGCGCGAGCTGCGGCTTGGCACGCTGGACGCATCCGACATGGCCGCGGCACTGGCACAAGCGGGCACCGAAACCACCCATGCCGCGGCCCTCGCCGAGCTTTCCGCCGGATCTGTGGGCGAGGCGATCCGGCTCGTCAACCTCGACGGGCTGCGCGCCTATGCGCAGATGGTGGACCTTTTCGCCGGGATGCCGCGCCTCGACCGCATCCGCGCGCTGCAGCTGGCCGACAGTGCCGCAGGCCGCGGCGCCGAGGGCCGGCTCGACGTGCTGCTGACCCTCTTTGACCTGTTCCTCGCCCGCCTCGCCCGTGCCGGGGTTGCCGGCCCCCCGGCCATCGAGGCCGCCCCTGGCGAGGCGCAGCTGTTTGCCCGCCTCGCGCCCAATCCTGCGGCGGGCCGCCTCTGGGCGCAGCGCCAGCAGGATCTCGGCGCGCGGGCGCGGCATGGCCGGGCGGTCAACCTTGACCCTGCCGCGCTTCTCATGGATATGGTGCTGCAGGTGAACGAGACGGCGGCCCGGCTGGCCGCTTGAGGAAAGCCGGACCATGCCCCAAACGCCTGCCCAAGACAGCACTGGCGGCCTCGCGCTGCCGGAAATTGTCGACAGCCACTGCCATCTGGATTTCCCGGACTTCGCCGAGGAACTGCCCGAGGTGATCGCCCGCGCCCGCGCCGCCGGGGTGACGCGGATGGTGACGATCTGCACGCGGCTGGCCAGCGAACCCGCCGTGCGCGCCATCGCCGAGGCGCATGAGGGTGTGTTCTACGCCGCCGGCACCCACCCGATGCGCGCCGGCGAAGAGCCGATGGCGACGGTCGATCAACTGGTCGCCCTCGCCCGCCACCCCAAATTCGTCGGCATCGGCGAGACCGGGCTCGACTATCACTACAGCGCCGACAGCGCCGCCGCGCAGCAGCAAAGCCTGCGCATCCATATCGCCGCGGCGCGCGAGACCGGCCTGCCGCTGATCATCCACGCCCGCGATGCCGATGCCGACATGGCCCGCATCATGGCCGAGGAACACCGCGCCGGCGCCTATGGCTGCGTGATGCACTGCTTCTCCTCCAGCGCCGAACTGGCGCAGGCGGCGCTCGATCTTGGCTTCTACCTGTCGATGTCGGGCATCGCCGCCTTCCCCAAATCCGGGGACTTGCGCGCCATCTTCGCCGCCGCGCCGCTGGACCGCATCCTGCTGGAAACCGACTCGCCCTATCTCGCACCGCCCCCGCACCGGGGCCGCCGCAACGAGCCCGCCTATACCGCCCATACCGCCCGCACCGGCGCCGAGGTGTTCGGGCTGACCCTGCCCGAGTTCGCCGCCGCCACCAGCGCCAATTTCGACCGGCTCTTTGCCCGCGCCGCCGCGGGGGTGCCCGCGGCATGACCCTGCGCTTCACCATCCTTGGCTGCGGATCGTCCGGCGGCGTGCCGCGGCTTGGCAACCACTGGGGCGAGTGCGACCCCGCCAACCCGCGCAACCACCGCCTGCGCTGCTCGCTGCTGGTAGAGCGCATGGGGCTGCGCGGCACCACAAGGGTGCTGATCGACAGCACGCCCGACATGCGCACCCAGCTGCTGCGCGCGGGCGTGGGAGAGCTCGATGCCGTGGTCTTCACCCATGCCCATGCCGACCATACCCACGGGCTCGACGACCTGCGCCAGATCGTGTTCAACACCCGCCAGCGCCTGCCGGTCTGGGCCGATGGCGCCACGCAGGACTCGCTCTATGCCCGCTTCGGCTATGCCTTCGCGCAGCCCGAGGGCTCGGCCTATCCGCCGATCTGCGACATGCATTCAATCCGCGGCGCCTTCCAGATCGAGGGCGCCGGCGGCGCGATCCCGTTCCTGCCGCTGAAGGTGGCGCATGGCGGCATCGACGCGCTTGGCTTCCGCATCGGCAGGCTGGCCTACATGCCCGACGTGTCCGAGATCTACGAGCCGGTCTGGCCGCATCTGATGGGGCTGGAGGTCTTCGTGATCGACGCCCTGCGCCGCATCCCGCACCCGACCCATGCGCATCTGGCCCTCGCGCTGGAATGGATCGAGCGCGCGGCGCCGTCCCGCGCCGTGCTGACCAACATGCATATCGACCTCGACCATGACCGCGTCGCCGCCGAGACCCCCGCCCATGTGATCCCCGCCTATGACGGCATGGTGATCGAGATCGGCGCCTGACCGGATGCAGGCGCTTCTCGATGTCATCCTGCCGGTGTTCGTGATCATCGGCTTTGGCTATGTCGCCGCCTGGCGGGGCCTGTTCAACGAAAGCGCGGTCGAGGGGGTGATGCGTTTCGCGCAGAACTTCGCGGTGCCGGTGCTGCTGTTCAAGTCGATCTCGGGCCTCGATCTGGCGGCAAGCTGGGACCCGCGGATCCTGGTCAGCTTCTATACCGGCGCCTTCCTCAGCTTCGGGCTCGGCTTCGCCGGCGCGATCTGGCTGTTCCGCCGCCCGGCCACCGATGCGGTGGCGATCGGCTTTTGCTGCCTCTTCTCCAACTCGCTGCTGATGGGCATCCCGATCACCGAGCGCGCCTATGGCACCGAGGCGCTGGCCGGCAATTTCGCCATCATCTCGGTGCACTCGCCGCTGCTCTACGGCTTCGGCATCACCCTGATGGAAATCGTGCGCAACCACGGCCGCGGCACCGGCCCGGGCCGGGTGGCGCTGGCGGCCCTCGCGGGCATCGCCCGCACCCCGCTGGTGATCGGCATCGCCGCCGGGCTGGCGGTGAACCTGACCGGGCTGCCGGTGCCGGGCGTGGTCGGCGCCGCCGTGGCGATGATGGCCAGCGCCGCCCTGCCCGCCGCGCTGTTCGGGCTCGGCGGCGTGCTGCTGCGCTACCGGCCCGAGGGCGACTTCCGCACCATCGCCATGGTCTGCGTCCTCTCGCTGGTGCTGCACCCCGCCGTGGCCTATGCCACCGGCCGCTGGGGGCTGGGCCTTGATACCGCCGGGATGCGCTCCTCGGTCGTCACCGCCTCGATGGCGCCGGGGGTCAATGCCTATCTCTTTGCCAACATGTATGGCGCCGCCCGCCGCGTCGCTGCCTCCAGCGTGCTGATCGCCACCGCGCTCTCGGCCTTCACCATCTGGGCCTGGCTCGCGATCCTGCCGTAGCAAGAGGGGGGCTTTGCGCCCCCCACCCCGCAGGATATTTGGAAAAAGCAAAGCACAAGCGCTTCTTGCCCTTTGCTTTTTCCAAATATCCTCGGGGGGTGAATTGGCCGGCACGGCCAAGAGGGGGGCAGAAGGCCCCCCCTCCCTGTTTCACCCCGCCGTCACGCCGCGCAGCTTCTCGCTGCGGCGCCGCAGGATTTCCACCGTCGCCAGCAGCGCGATCGACACCACCACCAGGATCGTCGCCACGGCAAGGATCGCCGGGCTGATCTGCTCGCGGATGCCGTTCCACATCTGCCGCGGGATCGTCTGTTCGTCATGGCCGGCGATGAACAGCACCATCACCACCTCGTCGAAGGACGTGACGAAGGCAAACAGCGCGCCCGAGACGACGCCGGGCAGGATCAGCGGCATGATCACCTTGAAGAAGGTGGTGCGCGGATTGGCACCAAGGCTGGCGGCGGCGCGGCTCAGCGAATGGTCGAAGCCCGACAGCGTGGCGGTGACAGTGATGATCACGAAGGGAATCCCCAGCGTCGCATGGGCCATGATGATGCCGAGATAGGGCACGCCCCATTTCTGGATCTCGATCCTGGAATAGAAGAAGAACAGCCCCGTCGCGGTGATGATGATCGGCACGATCATCGGCGAGATCAGCACCGCCATGATCGAGCGCCGCCAGGGCATCTCCGGCCGCGACAGCCCAAGCGCCGCCAGCGTGCCGAGCCCGGTGGCAAGCAGCGTCGAGAAGAAGCCGATGACGATCGAGTTCCAGGCCACGTCGATCCAGGTCGCATTCGCCAGCACGTCGCGCCACCAGCCCCAGTCGCGCGGCGCATCGGGCGCCTGCATCCCGAAGGTCAGCAGCATGTCGTACCAGCGCAGCGAATAGCCTTCGGGGTCGAAGGCCAGCATCTTTTCCGTGAAGGTGAAATAGGGTTCGGCGTTGAACGAGAGCGGGATCACGATCAGGATCGGCGCGATCAGGAAGATGAAGATCGCGGCGCAGATCGCCTTGTAGGTCCAGTGCCAGAGCTTTTCGAGCGGCGAGGCATAGATGGGCAGGGCCATGGCGGTCTCCTTGGCCGGCGGCCGGGGGCGCTGCCCCCGGACCCCCGGGATATTTTTGCCAGCAAGAAGAGCTGAAGAGAGTCAGCCCAGTTTCAGGTTGTCGATGCCGATCAGCCGGTCATAGAGCCAGTAGAGCACCAGCACGCCGGCCAGCAGCAGCGCGGCCAGCGCAGCGGCCAGCGACCAGTTCAGGCTGTCCTGCATGTGATAGGCGATCAGGTTCGAGATCAGCTGGCCCGAAGCGCCGCCGACAAGCGCCGGGGTGATGTAATAGCCGACCGACAGGATGAACACCAAGAGCGCCCCCGCCCCGATCCCCGGCAGGGTCTGCGGCAGGTAGACGCGGCGGAAGGCCGTCCAGCTGGTGGCGCCAAGGCTGCGGGCGGCGCGCACATAGCTGGGGTTGATCGGGCGCATCACCGAATACAGTGGCAGGATCATGAAGGGCAGCAGGATATGGGTCATCGCAATGATGGTGCCGGCCTGGTTGTACATCATCTGGATGCGGCTCTCGTTGCCGACGAGGCCGAGCGCCACCAGCGTGTTGTTCACCACGCCCTGTTCCTGCAGCAGCACCATCCAGCTTGTCGTGCGCACCAGCAGCGAGGTCCAGAACGGCAGCAACACCAGGATCATCAACAGGTTCGACCGCGCCAGCGGCAGCACCGCCAGCAGATGCGCCACCGGATAGGCCAGGATCAGGCAGATCCCGGTGATCAGCGCCGACAGCCACAGCGTGCGCCCGAACAGCATCCCGTAGATGCGCCGGTCCTCGGGCGCGCGGATGATGTCGCCGTTCTCGTCGCGGGCCAGGTCCAGCGCCGCCAGGTAGAAGTTCGCGCTATAGGCCGAAGAGACCGAGCGCATCACCCCCCAAAGCTGCGGGTCGCCCCATTTGGCGTTCAGCTCCAGCATCGCCTCGCGGTAGGGCGGCTGCAGGTCCTCGGCATTGCGCCCCGCCGAGGTGAACAGCGAGCGGGTGCCCGACATCTCGTAGTTCACCCTTGTGCCGACCACGCCCACCGTGCGCGCCTCGGCGGCGGCGGCCAGATCGGCGGCAAGCGCGGCATAGGCGGCCTCGTCCGGGGCGTCGCCGGCCTTTGTCTCGTCGAACCAGGCCGAGATCTGCGGCATGTTGGCGGCAAATCCGTCATTGTAGACCGAGCGGAACAGCAATTGCCCGATCGGCATCACGAAGGTGATGAGGATGAAGGCCAGGAGCGGCACCACCAGCAGCAGCGCCTTGCGCTTTGCCCGCGCCTGGGCATGGGCCAGCGCCTGTTTCAGCGGCTTGCCATCGGCGGTGGTCAGACCAGCCCCGCCGCCGCCCGTCTCGATAGCGACCATATCATCATCCCCGCTGAGGCAGGGCGGCGCGCGCGGCGCCGCCCCGGAATGTCACGCGAAATCCGAAACGCTTACAGCGCCAGCCAGGCGTTGAAGCGCTCGTTCAGCTCGGAATCGCGGTCCACCCAGAACTCGTAGGAGGAGGCGAGGGCATTGGTCAGGTTCTCGGCCGAGGTCGGCATATGCGGCGCCATCTCGGTCTTGCCGTCCTGGTAGAGCCCGACCAGCGCGCCCGAGGATTTGCGGCCCGGGCCATAGCTGATCCATTTCGCCTGGTCGGCCAGACGCTGGGTATCGGTCGAGAACTTCACGAAGTCGAGCGCGGCTTCCATGTTCGGGGCGCCCTTCGGGATCACGAACAGATCGTATTCATAGACCTGGCCATCCCAGACGATCTCGAACGGCTTGCTCTCGGCCACCTGCGCGGCAAAGATCCGGCCGTTATAGGCGGTGGTCATCACCACCTCGCCATCGGCCAGCAGCTGCGGCGGCTGCGCGCCCGCTTCCCACCAGATCGTGTCGCCCTTGATCTTGTCGAGCATGGCGAAGGCCTTGTCGACGCCCTCGTCGGTTTCCAGCGTCGCATAGACCTCGTCGGCCGGCACGCCATCGGCCATCAGCGCCATCTCGAGGTTGGCCTTGGCGCCCTTGCGCATCCCGCGCTTGCCCGGGAATTTCTCGAGGTCGAAGAAATCGGCCATCGTGGTCGGGCCTTCGGGGAACTTGGTCGTGTCATAGGCAAAGACGGTCGAGAACACGATCGAGGCCACCGCGCAATCGGTCAGCGCGCCGGGCAGGAAGTCTTCGGTCGCCGGGGTGCCATCGGGCGCGGGCGGCAGGATGGCCGGGTCGATCTCTTCGAGCAGGCCCTCGTCGCACAGGCGGATCGCGTCGGCATATTCCACGTCGGCCACGTCGATGGTGACGTTGCCGGCCTCGACCATCGCCTTGATCGGGGTGGCCGGGTTGTCGGCATCGACCGAGACGACCTTGATGCCGGTCTCGGCGGTGAAGGGCTTGTGATAGGCCTCGACCTGGCTGACGGTATAGGCACCGCCCCAGGACATCACGGTCACTTCCTGCGCGGTGGCGGCAAAGCCGACAGCCGTCAGGGCCGTGGACAGGGTCAGGATCTTCTTCATTGGTCGTCTCCCGGTTGGACTTGGTTTTTTATGGTTTGGTCTTGGTCTGGTCGGCGCGGCTACATCGGGTCGAGCGCGCGGGCATCCTCGGGATGCCAGGCGATCTCGATGCGCTCGCCGGGGGTCAGCTTGCGCTGGCCGATGGTATTGCGGCATTTCATCACGAAATCTTCCGATCCGGCAACACGCATCCGCGTGCGGAAGATGTCGCCCATATAGACGACCTCCAGCACGTCGGCGCCGATGCGGTGCACGCCCGGCGGCATCATCTCGGGCTTGAACTCCACCCGCTCGGGCCGGATCGAGACCAGCGTCTGCTGGCCCTTGGCGCGGATGTTGACCGGCGTCGCGTCGATCAGCTCGCCGGTGGCGAGGCGCACCAGCGCCTTCTTGTCGTCGAACTCCTCGATGATGCCGGGCAGCTTGTTGTTCTCGCCGATGAACTGCGCGACGAAGCTGTTGCGCGGCCGCTCATACAGCTCGGCGGGCGGGGCAAGCTGCTGGATGCGGCCATCGTTGAACACCGCGATACGGTCCGACATGGTCAGCGCTTCGCCCTGGTCATGCGTGACATAGACCACGGTGATCCCCAGCCGGTCATGCAGCGCCTTGATCTCGAACTGCATATGCTCGCGCAGCTGCTTGTCGAGCGCACCCAAGGGTTCGTCCATCAGCACCAGCTCGGGATCGAAGACCAGCGCCCGCGCCAGTGCGATCCGCTGCTGCTGCCCGCCCGAAAGCTGCGCGGGGCGGCGGTTGGCGAAGGCGCCCATCTGCACCATGTCGAGCGCGCGGGCCACCTTGGCCTCGCGGTCGGCCTTGCCCATGCCGCGCACCTCCAGCGGGAAGGCGAGGTTCTCGCCGACGCTCATATGCGGGAACAGCGCGTAATTCTGGAACACCATGCCGATGCCGCGCTTGTGCGGCGGCACCTGGTTGATGGGGCGCCCCGCCAGCTTGATCTCGCCATGCGTCGCGGTCTCGAACCCCGCCAGCATCATCAGGCAGGTGGTCTTGCCGGACCCCGACGGGCCCAGCATCGTCAGGAACTCGCCCTTGGCGATGGTCAGGTTCAGATCCTTCACCACGAGCGTCTCGCCGTCGTAGCTTTTCTGGACCCGGTCGAATTCGACGAATGCCGCGTCGGCCGTGGATGCGTTCAAGTCGGGCTCCCCATCGTCTTTTTGTGGTCTTGTTTCCCCGTCACCTGACCAGAGCAAATCGGCCTTCGCATTTCAACCTGTCGTTTGCGCCGGGTCGGTGTCTGTCGATTGGGCCGAAGGATCGGGCCTTCAACCGCCCGAATGCGGCATCAGCCAGCCCGGAAGCGACGGAATTGCCCTGCGCTTGCGCTGCACTGCGGCGAATACATGTCCGCAGCGAGCCTGTGCCGGCCGCAATGCAGAGCATCGGCACAAGCGGCTTTTCACAGCGCCCAAGGCTTCATCGCCCCCCGGGGCCCCGCGCCCGTTGCCGGGGCGCCGAACCGATGCGCAGCAGAGCGCAGGCCAGCACGAATCGGGCCATGGCCAGACGGCACGGAAGACCAGGCCGCACAAACGGAACGCGCGCCCGAAGCGGACGCGCGGAGGCAAGGGGGAAACGAAGTGAAAGGAAAATGGTGCGGTCGAGAAGACTCGAACTTCCACGGGGGTTAGCCCACAGCGACCTCAACGCTGCGCGTCTACCAATTCCGCCACGACCGCACTCTTTCGGGGTCGCCCCCGTGAGGTGAGAGGCTTCTAGCCGAGCCCCCGGGTGATGTGAAGAGGGATTTTCGCCCGCAGCGGATTTGCGGCGCGGCCCCGTTTCCGGCGCCCTCGGCGGGGCAGCGCGGCAGCTGCGCCGCGATCAGCGCGCCAACCGCGGCCTGTGGTTGCAATCCGCTTGGCAATCCTCTCACTTCTCCTCCACAGAAGGACTCGCGCCCACAAATGCGGCTCAAGCCGGGCACGGTCATGAAGCGCTGCCCGACAATTCGCAGCCGGTGCGCGACCCTATCCAGCCAGCCAGCAAAGGCCCGCACATGACCGAATGGATCCACAGCAAGGCCCCCGTCCCCTACCCCGAGGCGCTGGCGGAAATGGAGGCGCGGGTGGCCGCGATTCATGCCGGCACCGCCTCCGAGGCGATCTGGCTGCTGGAGCATCCGCCGCTCTACACGGCGGGCACCTCGGCCAACCCCGCCGACCTGGTGCAGCCCGGCCGTTTCCCGGTATTCGCGGCGGGGCGCGGCGGGCAATATACCTATCACGGCCCCGGCCAGCGCGTCGCCTATGTGATGCTCGACCTCAACATCCGCGGCCGCGACGTGCGCCGCTTCGTCTGCGCGCTGGAGGATTGGGTGATCGCCACGCTGGCCGAGTTCAACGTCACCGGCGAGCGCCGCGCCGGCCGTGTCGGCGTCTGGGTCACGCGGCCGGACAAGGCCCCGAACCTTGACGGCACGGTGCGCGAGGACAAGATCGCCGCCATCGGCGTCAAGCTGCGCCGCTGGGTCAGCTTCCATGGCATCTCGATCAATGTCGAACCTGACCTGCGCCATTTCGAGGGCATCGTGCCCTGCGGCATCCGCGAGCACGGGGTGACCAGCCTCGTCGATCTGGGCCTGCCGGTGACGATGGCCGATCTCGATGCCGCGCTGGCCGCCACCTTCCCGCGGGTGTTCTGACCGGCCGGGGGATTGCATCGCATCCGCCTTATTGCGTGCTTCATGCGACACCATGGCCTATGGTATGGGCTGGGGCCGGGCCATATGTGCCTCTCGCTACCGAACCGGAGGAAGCCATGACCAGACTGCCGCTTTTCGCGGGCCTCGCCGCCCTCGCCCTCGCCACCCCCGTCTTTGCCCAGGATGCCGCCAAGGGCGAGTCCGAATTCAAGAAGTGCAAGGCCTGCCACGCGATAGTTGCCGATGACGGCACCGAGATCGTCAAGGGCGGCAAGGTCGGGCCGAACCTCTATGGAATCGTCGGCCGCGCCGTCGCCTCCTATCCCGATTTCAAATATGGCGATACCATCCTCGCGGTCGGCGCCACCGGCATGGTCTGGGACGAGGCCGAACTGGCCGCCTACATGACCGACCCCAAGGCCTGGCTGGTCGAGAAGACCGGCGATACCGCCGCCAAGACCAAGATGACCTTCAAGCTGGCCAAGAATCAGGCCGACGTCACCGCCTACCTCGCCTCGGTCGTGAAGTAACCGCAGCCCCGCCTTTGCGAGAGCCCTGCATCACCGGCCCCGCCATCGCGCGGGGCCGTTTTCGTAAAGTCGTCCCCGACATATGCTCGGGTGGAGCCGCTGGCCACGAGAGGTCGGGCCCTTTGGGGGCCCGACCGTGAAGGACGACCACGCGCGGCGTGGCGAAAGCGATGGCCTGCGCCATGGCCGAAGGCGCGGGTAGGCTGGCGACTGTCTGGCATGGCCAACCTCCAGCTTCCGAAATCGGGACATCAGGACGGCACCCGCGTCTCGCCGCGCAGCAGCGGGCGGTCCGCATCGACCGCTCACCGCCCGCCCCGCCCCGCGCAGGACCATTTGCCACAGCGGGTGAGGCATATTTTCGCAGCCTGCCCCGCCGTCGGCGATTGCCGAGGGCCCCAAGTCATCCTATGACAAATGCAGACATGCCGCGGGAGGGAGACCCGCGCATGTGGCATGGAACGGGAGATAAACATGGCCGACGCAGCCATTCATGGCCACGGGCAACATGAGCAGCGCGGGTTCTTCACGCGCTGGTTCATGTCCACGAACCACAAGGACATCGGTGTCCTCTACCTCTTCACCTCGGGCTTCGTAGGCCTGCTTTCGGTCATCTTCACCGTGTACATGCGGATGGAGCTGATGGAGCCGGGCGTGCAATACATGTGCCTCGAAGGCGCGCGCTTCTTTGCCGACGCCGCGGCAGAATGCACCCCGAACGGGCACCTCTGGAACGTGATGATCACCTATCACGGTGTTCTGATGATGTTCTTCGTGGTGATCCCGGCGCTGTTCGGCGGTTTTGGCAACTACTTCATGCCGCTGCAGATCGGCGCGCCGGACATGGCCTTCCCGCGGCTGAACAACCTCAGCTACTGGCTCTATGTCGCGGGTGTCGCGCTTGGCGTCGCCTCGATGCTGACCCCGGGCTCGTCCGACGGCCAGCTGGGCGCGGGCGTCGGCTGGGTGCTCTACCCGCCGCTCTCGACGCAGAACGCCGACACGATCTCGATGGACCTCGCGATCTTCGCGGTGCACGTCTCAGGCGCCTCCTCGATCCTCGGCGCGATCAACATGATCACCACCTTCCTGAACATGCGCGCCCCGGGGATGACCCTGCACAAGGTGCCGCTGTTCGGCTGGTCGATCTTCGTGACCGCCTGGCTGATCCTGCTGTCGCTGCCGGTGCTGGCCGGCGCCATCACCATGCTGCTGACCGACCGCAACTTCGGCACCACCTTCTTCCAGCCCGAAGGCGGCGGCGACCCGGTCCTGTATCAGCATATCCTGTGGTTCTTCGGTCACCCCGAGGTCTACATCATCATCCTGCCGGGCTTCGGCATCATCAGCCATGTCATCTCGACCTTCAGCCGCAAGCCGATCTTCGGCTATCTGCCGATGGTCTATGCGATGGTCTCGATCGGCGTGCTCGGCTTCGTCGTCTGGGCGCACCACATGTACACCGTCGGCCTGTCGCTGACCCAGCAGAGCTACTTCATGCTGGCGACGATGGTCATCGCGGTGCCGACCGGCATCAAGGTGTTCTCGTGGATCGCCACCATGTGGGGCGGCTCCATCGAGTTCAAGACGCCGATGCTCTGGGCCTTCGGCTTCCTGTTCCTGTTCACCGTCGGCGGCGTGACCGGCGTGGTGCTCAGCCAGGCGGCGGTGGACCGGGTGTACCATGACACCTACTATGTCGTGGCCCACTTCCACTACGTGATGTCGCTGGGTGCGGTCTTCGCCATCTTCGCCGGGGTCTACTTCTGGATCGGCAAGATGTCGGGGCGCCAATACCCCGAATGGGCAGGCAAGCTGCACTTCTGGGCGATGTTCCTCGGCGCCAACCTCACCTTCTTCCCGCAGCACTTCCTGGGCCGCAACGGGATGCCGCGCCGCTACATCGACTACCCGGAAGCCTTTGCCTTCTGGAACTACATCTCCTCGATCGGCGCCTTCATCTCCTTCGCGTCCTTCGTGTTCTTCATCGGCGTAGTGTTCTACACCCTGTTCGCCGGTCGCCGCGTGACCGAGAACAACTACTGGAACGAATACGCCGATACGCTGGAATGGACCCTGCCCTCGCCGCCGCCGGAGCATACCTTCGAGACGCTCCCCAAGCGCGAGGACTGGGACAAGCACCACGCGCACTGATCATGCCACATGAATGGGTCACCCGGCCTGTGAAGGCCCCGGAGCAATCCGGGGCCTTTCCCATGGGCCCGCCTGCCGAGGCCATCGGCACCGCGGAGGGCCCGCCGCTGGCCGAGCTGCACCTCTGGCCCTACCGCTCGCTGCCCCGCCGCGGCTTCGCCATCTTCATTGCCGCCACTGCCGCGCTGCTGCTGCTGCCGCTGCTCGCCGTGCTCGGCTCGCCGGTGCTTTGGGGGCTGCTGCCCTTCCTGGTGCTGGCCGTGGCCGGCATCTGGTTCGCCCTGCAGCGCAGCTACCGCGACGGCGAGGTGCTGGAGGTGCTGCGCCTGTTCCCCGCCCGCATCGACCTGTCGCGCCAGGACCGCCGCGGCAGCCGCAAGGAGTGGCAGGCCAATCCCTACTGGGTCAGCCTGCAGCTGCACCCCAGGGGCGGCCCGGTCCCCGATTACCTGACGCTGAAGGGCAATGGCCGCGAGGTGGAGCTTGGCGCCTTCCTGGCGCAGGAAGAGCGGGTCGCGCTGCATGGCGAGCTGCGCGAGATGCTGGCGGGCTTGCGGTAGGCGGGGGTGCGCTGGCGGCGAGCGCCGGGGGTTTCACACCCCCGGACCCCCGTGGGATATTTTGACCAGAACGAACATGGGCGCGGGCCGGGATTTGCGCCGACCGCTACTGCGCGTTCTGCGGCAGCCCGTCGGTGATGTCGTAATAGTCGCCCTTGTCGGCCACGTAGATATGCCGGTGCAGTTGCGTCCCGGTCGCGCCCTCGACCGCCCCCATCCCCACGCTGGTCCAGCCCTGCCGCAGCGCATCGAAGAACAGTTGCGCGCCGCAGATCGAACAGAAGCCGCGCCTGACCTTGTCGGACGAGCGATACCAGCGCAGCGCCTCGGTCCCGTGGATCGTCAGCCGATCCTTCGGCACATCGCTCCAGGCCGGGAAATGGCCGGAAAGCTTGCGGCACATCGAGCAATGGCAGGCTTCGGGCGGGGACAGATCGCCCGCCACCTCGAAGGTGACGGCACCGCAGAGGCAAGATCCCTTGTGCATCGTCGTGGCTCCCCTGGTCATCCCTTCCGCCGCAGGGCAACGCGCCGGATGAGCTCGCGCGCCTCGGGCGGCGGGGCGAGCTCCTGCCGCCGGTAATCGAGCCCGCCCGGGCTGCGGGTCACAAGGCCCATTTCCACCATCTCGCGCCGCAGCAGCGCCGCATCGCCGAAGCCGTGCAGGGCGTTCAGGCGCTGGCTGACCTGCCGCTCGCCCAGCACGTCTCCTGCCGGCAGGCCCGACCAGACTGCCCAGAGGCAGAGCATCTGCACCCCGCGCCGCGAGGGCCATTGCGCCAGCGCCCCGTCCCGCCCGAAATAGCGCAGGGCGCGTTCGACCTGGGCATGATCCACCGGGGCGGGCGGGGCCGCCTCCAGCCGCGCGCCGGCAGCGCTGATCGCGCGCAGGTGCTGGTAGTTGCGCAGCCCGGCGGCGCGGGCCAGCATGTTGAGCAGCTCCAGATGCGAGGGCGCGCCGCGCTGCTGGAGCGTCGCCCCCAGGTGCCGGGCAAAGCCGGAGAGGTCGGGAACGGTGAGGGGAATCGGGGTTCGGGTCATGACAAGATCCTGTTGGGCGCCGGATATGCCGTGGTCGCTGACTTGCGGGCGCGGCGCGGGACAGGGCTGTCTTGTGCTGCGATGCCTATGGCAGGTTTAGCTTCCCTTGCGGGACAGCGACGCCTCGGGAACTGCCGACCGCACACAGGATAGCAAGGCCCCCATGCGGGAGGCAAGGGGAATTGAGAGACAATCCCGGTGCCACCCTTGCCGGCGCGCGTCAGCTGTCCTTCTTCTCCGGCAACCCCTTGCGCCTGGTCTCCGCCAGCTCCTCGAGCTCGCTCTCGGTCATCGACTTGACCATGCCCTTCGAGGCGCCCTTCAGCTCCGATTTCGGAGTGTCGCCGCGCTTCGCCGACAGCGCCGCGCCCGCTGCCTTCTGCTGTGCCTTGGATTTCGCCGGCATCGTTGCCTCCGTCAGTTGGTCACCGCGGATCAACGAAAAAGGGGGCGCCGGTGTTCCCGGCGGACTGCCGGTCAGCAGCCGTAGACCTTGTTCCCGCTCGCACTGTAATAATACCGTCCGCCCCTCGGCCCCGTGTGGCAGGTCGGCGAGTAGGATCGCCGCGGCGTATAGGTAACCGGCTTCGGCTTGTACCTGGCCACGCTCGATTTCAGCGTCTTGCCCCACTCGCAGGCGTTGCCGTCCCCGTCCCCGTCCAGTCGGTGCGGGTCCCGGTTCGGACCACCGCTGGCAAGGAAGAACCGCTGCGCGGCGCCGGCCGATGCAAAATCGGCGCAGTTCTTGTCCTCGCGCGGGGCGGCCTCGGTGGCGCTGCGGGCATAGAGCAGCCGCCCGACTGTCCCTGCGGTCGTGGCACCGACATAGGAGGTGGAACCATAGGTCGTCTTGCATTGCAGCGCGCCCCTGGCCCCAAGCTCAGCTTCGATGGCCAGCAGTCCCGCCCCGCGGGCCGTTACATGCGCCGAGCACAGCGCGGCAGTGGTCTGCCTCGCAAGCGCCTCGGCCTGCGAAGACTGCGAGGCACCACAGGCAGCGATGAGGAGCACGAGCCCCGCGGCCAGCACCGACTTTGCGTTCAGCATGAAACCTCCCCACACCCTGCCAGCATGAGAGGGCGCCTCGCGCGATTCTCCAAGCACTCAATCGGCCGTCCCGGGCTGCGGCACTTTCTCGCCCGATGGCGGCAGCGGCGAAGCACATGGCCCGAACCGCCGCCCTGCCGCGCCCTCCCCCGCTGGGGAGGACTGCATAATCATATGTATTACGTCTGTATGGTTTCCATACGCATTCCATACGCCGCCAATTTCAGCCCAGCCGGTCCTTGACCGCGGCCCCTGCGGCGGCGAAGTCCATCTGCCCGGTATAGCGCGCCTTCAGCGCCGCCATCACCTTGCCCATGTCGCGGATGCTGGCCGCGCCGGTCTCGGCCACCGCGGCGTCGATGGCGGCGGCCACCTCGGCCGCCGTCAGCTGCCGCGGCAAGAACTCCTCGATCACCTTGATCTCGTTCAGTTCCTTCTCGGCCAGCTCCAGCCGCCCGCCCTCTTCATAGGCGCGGGCGCTTTCCTGGCGCTGCTTCACCATCCGGCCGAGGATCGCCAGGATGTCGCCATCCGACACCCCCTGCTCGCCGCCGCCCTCGCCGCGCAGCGCGATGTCCTTGTCCTTGATGGCAGCATTGATCAGCCGCAGCGTCGAAAGCCGGTCCGCCTCCTTCGCCCGCATCGCATCCTTGAGTGCCGAACCGATCCGGTCGCGCATAGCCATAAGTTGTCCCATCCCCATGAGGTTTCAGCCCGGCAGTCTACCCGGTTCACCCGCGCGGCACAACCAAGCCGCATTGCAGCAAGCCCTTGATCCAGAACACATTTGCGAAACGCAAAGCCGCCGCCGCGGCAGCCCTTGACCCTGCCGCCCCGCCCCCGTAGGTTCCGCGGGATTTAAGGCCCGGGGAGTCGCGCCATGTCCGCCAGCCATCAGCCAAGCCTCAAACCGACCGCCTGCCTCGCGCTGGCGGATGGCACCGTGTTCTACGGAACCGGCTTCGGCGCCACCGGCGAGACGGTGGCGGAGCTTGTCTTCAACACCGCCATGACCGGCTACCAGGAGATCATGACCGACCCCTCCTATGCCGGGCAAGTCGTGACCTTCACCTTCCCGCATATCGGCAATACCGGCGTGACCGACGAGGATGACGAGACGGCCGACCCCGTCGCCGCCGGCATGGTGGTGAAATGGGACCCGACCGAGCCCTCGAACTGGCGCGCCACCGGCGATCTGGTGCAATGGCTGGAAAAGCGCGGCCGCATCGGCATCGGCGGGCTCGACACCCGCCGCCTGACCCGCGCGATCCGCCAGCAGGGCGCGCCGCATGTCGCGCTGGCCCATGATCCGCAAGGGAATTTCGACCTCGCGGCCCTCGTCGCCAAGGCCCGCGCCTGGCAGGGGCTGGTCGGGCTCGACCTCGCCAAGGACGTGACCTGCGCGCAATCCTACCGCTGGAACGAGATGCGGTGGGCCTGGCCGCAAGGCTACCAGCCGCGCACCGGGCCGGGGATGAAGGTCGTCGCCATCGACTATGGCGCGAAACGCAACATCCTGCGCTGCCTCGCCTCGGCGGGCTGCGACGTGACCGTGCTGCCCGCGAGTGCCACTGCCGAAGAGGTGCTGGCGCTGAACCCAGAGGGCGTGTTCCTGTCGAACGGCCCGGGCGATCCGGCGGCGACCGGCGCCTATGCGGTGCCGATGATCCGCGGCGTGCTGGAGCGTGACGTTCCGCTGTTCGGGATCTGCCTTGGCCATCAGATGCTGGCGCTGGCGCTTGGCGCGAAGACCATCAAGATGAACCACGGCCATCATGGCGCCAACCATCCCGTCAAGGACATGGAAACCGGCAAGGTCGAGATCACCAGCATGAACCACGGCTTTACCGTGGACAGCCAGACCCTGCCCGCGGGCGTGGTAGAGACGCACGTGAGCCTGTTCGACGGCTCCAACTGCGGCATCCGCATGGCGGATCGGCCGGTCTTCTCGGTGCAGTACCACCCCGAGGCGAGCCCCGGCCCGCAGGACAGCTACTACCTGTTCGAGCGCTTCGCCGAGGCGATGCGCAAGAACCGCGCCGCCTGACCGGCGGCGCGGCCCGCGGCCTATTCCGCGGGTGCCAGCATCGCCGCCAGCACCGCCATCTCGGTCTTGCCGCTGGCGCGGATCGCCTCGGCCACCGGCTGATCCGCGCTGGCCAGCGGCACCCCGGCGGCCTGCAGGCGCGCGGTCAGCGCGCCCGGCGTCAAGTCCAACACCGGCGCAATCTCGGCCACCCCATGCGTCAGCACCTGCCGGGAAAAGGCGAAGGGCGGCGGCCCGCCGGCGCCGGCCGTATCGCTGTCGGCCGGCCACAGGAACAGCGCTGCCATCGCCAGCGACAGGGCCAGCGCGATTCCCATCGGGGCATGGGTCAGGTACAGCTTCATCGGCCGCCAGTTCTTCCAGATGTGCAGCGCGAAGGGCAGGATCAGCAGCAGGCTCAGCCATTCATGCATCCCGTGAAATCCGCTGGGGCCGACATGGAAGAACAGCGCGAGGCCCGAGACCAGCGAGACCAGGAACAACCCGGTGGTGAACGGGGTGGCGTAGCGGTTTAGAAAGGACAGCATTGTGGTCTCCAGCACGGCCCGGATCGGGCGGATGTCCGTGATACGGCAGCCGCCCGGGTTTCCGCCGCGGACAGGCTGTCGCAGGACGGCGCCCCGAAACCCTTAACCTCCCGTTAACCTTGGGCGGGCAAGGGTGGGGAGAGCTCTCCCAGCCCGGCCAGCGCCCCGACATGCCCCTGACGCCCCATCTTCGCCCCGTCCTCCTGCACGGCGCCATGTCAGCGCCGGCCCCGGCGCGGCTCGTCCGCTCCCGGGCCGGGCGCAAGCCGCTGGGGCAGATCCTGCTCGAGGCGGGGGCGGTCGATCCGGGCGACCTGCTGCGCGCGGTGGCAATGCGCGACCGGCAGGACATGCCGCTTGGCGATATCCTGCAAGCGCATGGCTGGGTGACCGAGGCCGACCTGATGGCGGCGCTGGCGCTGCAATGGGGGGCCGAGGCGCTGGACCTAATCGGCCAGCGCCCCGATCCGCGGCTGGTGGATCGGCTCGGCGCCGAGACCTGCCTGCGCGCGGCGGTGCTGCCCTGGCGGCGGGTCGGCGGCGCCACGGTGATCGCCACCGCCCGGCCCGATGCCTTCCAGGCGCTGCTGCCGCAGTTGACTGCCACCTTCGGCCCCTGCGCCATGGCGCTGGCACCCGAGCGTGACATCCACGCCGCGCTGCTGGCGACCCGGCAGACGCGACTGGTGCGCCGGGCGGAAGCGCAGGTGCCCGCCGATCTCAGCTGCCGCGGCGCCGATGCGGGGCGCAGCGCGCGGGCGGCGCTGGTGCTGCTGGTGCTGCTGGCCACCGGGCTGCTGCTGGCGCCGATCCTGGTGCTGGGGGCGCTGCTGGCCTGGACCATCTTCACGCTGGTGCTGGCGCAGGGGCTGAAGCTCGCAGCGCTGCTGGTGATGCTGCGCCCGCCTGCGCCGCCCCTGGCCGCGCCGGCGATGCCCGAAGGCGTGCTGGCCCTGCCTGCCCGCCGCGGCCGGCCGGACCGGCTGCCGATGGTGTCGATCATGGTGCCGATGTTCCGCGAGCATGACATCGCCCCCCGGCTGGTGCAGCGGCTCGGCCGGCTCGACTATCCCAAGGAACTGCTCGACGTGCTGCTGGTGGTCGAGGAAGAGGATGACGTCACCCGCAGCGCGCTGGCCACCGCGGTGCTGCCGCGCTGGATGCGGGTGGTGGTGGTGCCGCAGGGCCCGATCAAGACCAAGCCGCGCGCACTCAACTTCGCGCTCAACTTCTGCCGCGGCAGCATCATCGGGGTCTATGATGCCGAGGATGCGCCCGATGCCGACCAGATCCACAAGGTCGTCGCCCGCTTCGCCGAGGCGCCGGCAGAGGTGGTCTGCCTGCAGGGCATCCTCGATTTCTACAATCCGCGCACCAACTGGCTCTCGCGCTGCTTCACCGTCGAATATGCCAGCTGGTTCCGCGTGGTGCTGCCCGGCATCGCCCGGATGGGGCTGGTGGTGCCGCTGGGGGGCACGACGCTGTTCTTCCGCCGCGGCCCGCTGGAGGAGCTGGGGGGCTGGGATTCGCATAACGTCACCGAGGATGCCGACCTTGGCCTGCGGCTTGCCCGCCGCGGCTACCGGACCGAGCTGATCCACACCGTCACCGGCGAGGAGGCGAATTGCCGGGCGCTGCACTGGGTCAAGCAGCGCTCGCGCTGGCAGAAGGGCTATGCGATGACCTGGGGCGTGCACATGCGCGACCCGCGGCGGCTGTGGCGCGAGCTTGGGGCCTGGCGGATGTTCGGATTTCAGGTGATGTTCCTCGGCTCGCTGACCCAATCGCTGCTGGCGCCGCTGCTCTGGACCTTCTGGGTGCTGGCGCTTGGGCTGCCCCATGCCTTCGCCGCCGCCCTGCCCGGCTGGATGCTGCCGGCGATGACGGCGCTGTTCCTCGGCTCCGAGGCGGTGAACATCCTCTGCGGCCTCTGGGCGGTGCGCGGCCCCCGGCACCGGCACCTGGCACCCTGGGTGCCGACGCTGCACCTCTACCACCCGCTCGGCACGCTTTCCGCCTGGAAGGCGCTGCACGAGGTGGTGACGAAACCCTTCTACTGGGACAAGACCCAGCACGGCCTGTTCGACGGCAGTCACGGCCCCGAGGCGGAGCTGCTGGCGGTTCCGGTTCCGGTCCCGCACTGAGGCTCAGCGCGGGTGCAACTCGCCGGCATCGAGCTTCAGCCGCGTCTCGAACGCCTTCGAGATATGCGCCCGCAGCGCCGACTGCGCCGCCTCCTCGTCGCGCGACTCGATGGCGCGGACGATGGCGTCATGCTCGGCCAGCGCAGTTTCCGTGCGCCCCTCGGCCGCCAGCGAGGTCGAGGCCAGCAGCGCCATCGACCGATGCACAAGGTCGAGCTGCTGCACCAGATAGCGGTTATGCGAGGCCAGATGGATCAGCTTGTGGAACCGCCGGTTGGCCCGGCTCAGCGCCCGCGGGTCGTTCAGCAGCAGCCGGTCGGCCTCCACCATCTCGCGCAGCACCCGCATCTCCTCGGGGCTGGCATGGCGCGCGGCCAGCCTGGCCGCCAAGCCTTCCAGCTCGGCCCGCACCACGTACAGCTCGGCCAGCTGGTTGTGGTCGAGGCTCGCCACGATCAGGCTGCGCCCGTCACGCGTCAGCATCGATTGCGTTTCCAGCCGCTGCAACGCCTCGCGGATCGGGGTGCGCGACACGCCAAAGCGCTCGGCCAGTTCCGATTCCACCAGCCGGTCGCCGGGCCGATAGGTGCCGGCGTCGATGGCCTCGAGGATCAGCGTATAGGCGTCTTTCTGCATCCGGCGTTCCCGTGCCCGTCTCAAGCTTTGATGAGCGCGAACCCTAAGCGCGCCGGGCGGCAAAGGGCAAGGCATGAAGCGCCGCAGCCCGCCGTTGCGGCGCGCGCGCCCCGCCGCTAGGATCGCGCCCATGCCCGCACAAGCCTTCAGCCATGTCAGCCACTGGGTCTTCGACCTCGACAACACGCTCTATCCACCCTCGGCGCGGCTCTTCGACCAGATCGAGGTTCGGATGACCGCCTGGGTGATGGACGCGCTGAAGGTCGAGCGCGCCGAGGCCGACCGCCTGCGCCGGCATTACTGGCAGCTCTACGGCACTACGCTGGCCGGGCTGATGCATGAACACGGGATGGACCCCGCGCCCTATCTGGTGGATGTGCATGACATCGACATGGGCCAGCTGACCCCCGATCCCGGCCTGCGCGCCGGCATCGCCGCGCTGCCGGGGCGGCGGATCGTCTATACCAACGGCTCGGCGCCCTATGCAGAACGGGTGCTGGCGGCGCGGGGCCTCTCGGGGCTGTTCGATGCGGTCTATGGCGTGGAGCACGCGGGCTTCCGCCCCAAGCCCGAGCGCGCCGCCTTCGAGGCGATCTTCGCGGCGGACGGGCTCGACCCCACCCGCGGCGCGATGTTCGAGGATGACCCGCGCAACCTCGCCGCCCCGCACGCGATGGGAATGCGCACCGTGCATGTCGCACCCCAAGCGGCGCCGGCGGGCCATATCCACCATCACACCGATGACCTTGCGGGCTTCCTCGCGCTCTTGCGCGGCTGACCTGCGGCACGCCGCCGCACTGCGGCAATCTGCGATATCGCACCGCGCGCCCAAGCCGGGCATCGTGCCGCCCGCGAACAGGAGACAGCACATGACCGACATCACTCAGGCGCCGCACGCGCGCCGCTGGTATTTCAACATCCCGATCTTTGGCGCGCTCGCCCGCGGCTTCAGCGGGCTCGAGGGCGGCATCTGGCTTGCCCTGCTGCTCGTGGTCGCGCTCGGCACCGCCGCGGTGCTGACCTGGGGCCTGCCGGCGCTTGGCCTGATCGCGCTTGGCGCGGTGCCGCTGGTCTTCGTGCTGCTGGTCATCATCACCCTCGGCTGACAAGGCACCCACCGGCGACCCATTGCCGCTTGGACCTTTGCCCCCCGCCGCGCTAGATCAGCGGTCAGGAGGGCCCGACCATGGCACAAGACGCGACCGATATCCTGATCTCCGGCGGCGGTGTCGCCGGGTTGACCGCCGCGGCGGCCTTTGGCGCGGCGGGCTTCCGCGTCACCTGCGTCGATCCGGCGCCGCCGGTGACCAGCGATGCCGATGCCGGCGCCGACCTGCGCACCACCGCCTTCCTGCAGCCCTCGATCCCGGTGCTGCAGGCCGCGGGCCTGTGGGAACGGCTGGAGCCCTTCGCCACGCCGCTGCAGGTGATGCGCATCGTCGATGCCGGCGGCGCCGAGCCGCGCGCCCGGATCACCCGCGACTTCGACGCCGCCGACATCTCGGACCAACCCTTCGGCTGGAACCTGCCCAACTGGCTGCTACGCCGCGAGATGGTGGCGCGGCTGGCAGACATGCCATGCGTCGATTTCCGCCCCGGCACCGGCTTTGCCAGCATGGTCGCGCGCGAGGCGGGCGCCATCGTCACCCTGACGAATGGCAGCCGCATCCACGCGCGCATGGTCGTGGCCGCCGATGGCCGGGGCAGCCCCGTGCGCGAGGCGCTCGGCATCGCCACCCGCACCACCCGCTACGGCCAGAAGGCGCTGGCCTTCGCCGTCACCCACCCGATCCCGCATGGCAATGTCTCGACCGAGATCCACCGCTCGGGCGGGCCCTTCACGCTGGTGCCGCTGCCCGACCGGGGTGGCCTGCCCTCTTCGGCCGTGGTCTGGATGGAGCGCGGGCCCGAGGCGGAACGCCTCGCCGCCCTGCCGGTGCCCGAGTTCGAGGCCGAGATGACGGCGCGCAGCTGCGGCCTGTTCGGGCCGCTGACCCTCGCCACCCGCCGCCCGCTCTGGCCGATGATCAGCCAGATCGCCGCCCGGCTCAACGGCCCCCGCACCGCGCTGATCGCCGAGGCCGCGCATGTGGTGCCGCCCATCGGCGCGCAGGGCCTGAACATGAGCCTTGCCGACCTGCGGGTGCTGCTGGAGCTTTCCACCGCCGCGCCGGGCCAGATCGGCGATCCCGCGATGCTGGCGACCTATCACCGCCGCCGCTGGCCCGAGGTGCAGGCCCGCGTCGCCGGCATCGACCTGCTGAACCGCGCCTCGATGCTGGAACCGCGCCCGCTGCGCGACCTGCGCGCCGGGGCGCTGAACGCGCTCTACTCGCTGGCGCCGGTGCGCAAGACGCTGATGCGCGCCGGGCTTGGCGTGCGCTGACCAGGATGTGATGGCAGGGCTGTGGCCGCGGGCCCACAGCCTTTCACACCTGATTAACCCTGCCACATTTCAGACATAATCTTCGGACATTTCGTCAAGACACGTCCGAAACCTCGATCCAGATCATCTCGACCGACAGCGTCACCGTGACCCATGCGGATGGCTCGCCCACCCGCAACGGCAACGTCATCGAGAACGCGCTGAACGGCAACGCCTTCAGCTGGGAAAATCCGGACGACCTTGCCATCACCGTCCCGACCACCGCGCCGATCACGCTCACCTTCGACGACGGCAATGGCGTGCTGACCGACGATCCGGTCTCGAATGCCTCCATCACCGATCAGCGGCTGGCCGAGCAGGTGACCATCGACGGCGTCACCTATACCCCGAACGAGACCGAGCTGCGCTGGCAGACCCCCGCCCCGGTCTTTGTCGAGAACGAATACGAAGTCATCTTGTTCGACGAGGCCGGCACAGCCTACACGATGGTCGGCGTGTCGATCACCACCGGCTATTCCACCACCGTCGTCGGGGTGACCTTCGACGGCGACGCGCCGCCGCCCGGCACCACGCTTTACTACATCCAGGGCCAGTCAAGCTATGTCGGCCATGGCCAGTCCACCGCGATTGCCGATGCCACCATCTACTTCCTGCGCGGCACGCTGATCGACACGCCGCGCGGCCGCATCCCGGTGCAGGACCTGGCGCCGGGCGACAAGGTGACGACGCTGGACCGCGGCGCGCAGCCGATCCGCTGGATCGGCAGCAGCCGGGTGTCCGGCATGGGCGCGCTCGCCCCGATCCGCATCTGCGCCGGCGCGCTTGGCAATGACCGCGACCTGCTGGTCTCGCCCAACCACCGGATGCTGCTGACCGGACCGCGCGCCGAATTGCTGTTCGGCGAAAGCGAGGTGCTGCTGGCGGCGAAATACCTTGTCGCCGATGCGCGGGTGCGGCCAGAGCCGCGCCCCGTCGCCGAATATTATCACATCCTCTTCGACCGGCACGAGATCATCTTCGCCGAGGGCGCGCCCGCCGAAAGCCTGCACATGGGCAACGAGGCCATCGGCGCGCTCGAGGCCGAGGCAAGGGCCGAGATCGCCGCCATTTTCCCGGACCTCAGGGCCCGCAGCGCCGGCCTGTCGCGCCCGGCCCTGACCCGGATCGAGGCGCAGGTGCTGATGGCGGCCTAGCCGGGCGGAATCACCCAAGCGGGCCCGGCCGGCGCTCCTCGGACAGCAGCACATTCGCCTCCACCTGCCCCACCCCCGGCAGCGTCATGATCCGGCGCCGCAGCACCCGCTCGAAATCGGCGATGTCGCGGGCGACCACCCGCAGCCGGTAATCGAACAGCCCCAGCACATGCTGCACCACCTGCACCTCGGGAATGGCCGTCACCGCCCGCTCGAAATCTTCCAGGCTGACGCGCCCCTTGGTGGCCAGCTTGATCCCCAGGAACACCGTGACGCCAAAGCCAAGCGCCTCGCGGTTCAAGACCACCCGCCGCCCCTTCAGGATGCCCGCCTCCTCCAGCCGCCTGATCCGCCGCCATGCCGCCGGCTGACTGAGCCCAAGGCGCCGCCCTAGCGCCCCCGCGCTTCGCGTGGCATCGGCAGACAGCGCCCGCAACAGCGCCCGGTCGATATCGTCAAGATCCATCATGGCATTCGTTCTGGTCCAAATATCCCGGGTGGGGTCCGGGGAGGGCAGCGCCCTCCCCGGCGGCCGGACACGGGTCACAACGGCAGGCTCTCTGCCTCCTTGATCGTGGCGATCAGCATCAGCGCCTCGATATCGGCGATATGCGGCAGGGTCAGGATGCGGCGGCGGTAGATTTCCTGATACTGCGCCATGTCGCGGGCGATCACGTTCAGCCGCACGTCCACCCGGCCCAGGAAGGTCTCGATCCCGATCACCTCGGGCACCTCGCGCGCCGCCGCCAGGAACTCGTCAAAGGCGCGCGGGTCGGTCTTGTCGAGCGTGAAGCGCAGGCTGACCTCGACCTCATAGCCAAGCGCGCGCCAGTCGATCACCGCCTCCTGCCCGCGCAAGATGCCCTCGGCCCGCAGCCGCTCCAATCGCCGCCAGCAGGTCGCGGTGGTCAGCCCCGCCCGCGCCGCCAGCTCGGCGGTGGACAGCATCGGATCGGCCAGCAGGTGGCGCAGGATGCGGCGGTCGGTATCGTCTGCAGACATTTTTCACATATCGCTGTTTGGGCGCATGATCTTTGCCACACAGCCGCCAGATCGTCAAACTTTGCAGCCAGCACATCGCCGCACTGCCTATGATCCCAGCATCAATTCCTGAAAGGACGCCCCAATGCGCGTGTATTATGACCGTGACTGCGACATCAACCTGATCAAGGACAAGAAGGTCGCCATCCTCGGCTATGGCAGCCAGGGCCATGCCCATGCGCTGAACCTGCGCGACTCTGGCGCCAAGAACCTTGTCGTCGCCCTGCGCGAGGGCTCGCCTTCCGCCAAGAAGGCCGAAGCCGAGGGCCTCAAGGTCATGGGCATCGCCGAAGCCGCCGCCTGGTGCGACCTGATCATGTTCACCATGCCCGACGAGCTGCAGGCCGACACCTACCGCAAATACGTGCATGACAACCTGCGCGAGGGCGCCGCGATTGCCTTCGCCCACGGCCTCAACGTGCATTTCGGCCTGATCGAGCCGAAGCCGGGCGTCGATGTCATCATGATGGCGCCCAAGGGCCCCGGCCATACCGTGCGCGGCGAATACACCAAGGGCGGCGGCGTGCCCTGCCTCGTGGCCGTGCATCAGGACGCGACCGGCCGCGCGATGGAGCTTGGCCTCTCCTATTGCTCGGGCATCGGCGGTGGCCGGTCCGGCATCATCGAGACCAACTTCCGCCAGGAATGTGAGACCGACCTGTTCGGCGAGCAGGCCGTGCTTTGCGGCGGCCTGGTGGAGCTGATCCGCATGGGCTTCGAGACCCTGGTCGAAGCCGGCTACGAGCCGGAAATGGCCTATTTCGAGTGCCTGCACGAGGTGAAGCTGATCGTGGACCTGATCTACGAAGGCGGCATCGCCAACATGAACTACTCGATCAGCAACACCGCCGAATATGGCGAATATGTCAGCGGCCCGCGCATCCTGCCCTACGAGGAAACCAAGGCCCGCATGAAGGCCGTGCTGACCGACATCCAGACCGGCAAGTTCGTGCGCGACTTCATGCAGGAAAACGCCGTCGGCCAGCCGTTCTTCAAGGCCACCCGCCGCATCAATGACGAGCACCAGATCGAGAAGGTCGGCGAAAAGCTGCGCGCGATGATGCCCTGGATCTCCAAGGGCAAGATGGTGGACAAGGCGCGCAACTAAGCGATCCCTCTGCACAGCCGGAAAGGGCGCCCCGCGGGGCGCCCTTTTGCGTTCAGTACTTGCCCAGTTCCACTGTCACCTGTTCCAGCGTCTTGCCGGCCGCATCGACCGCCGACACGATGGCGAAATAGCGGTGCTTCTTGCCCCCCGAGCAGGGCGGCAGATATCCGGCCGAGGCATAGCTGCCGGTGGACTTGGCCCGCGCCACCACCATCGCACCGGCCGGCATCTTCTTGGTGTGCCCCGGCACCGGCGGCAGCACCGCCTTCGGCCCGCTGACGGCAAAGCCGATGGTGCCGTGGCCGCCCTGCTTCGACAGCGGCGGGTAATCGCGGTCGTTGAAGGCCACCACGACCTGCGCGGTGCCGGCCGGCAGGCCCGAGACCGTCATCGGCGGGGTCGCGCCCTTGCCGCCCCGGTCGAGCTTGCATTGCTGACCGGCCGGAACGGTCACGCCGTCCCAGGGCGCGCCAAGGGCCACGGTCATCGCCGCAAGCGCGGCGGGGGCAGAGGTCAGGCTCAGGAAAACGGCAAAAATCAAGGTCTTGCGCATGAATCACTCCTTTGGAACGCAGGGCGAAACACCTGTGCGCCGAAGTTTCGCATCGGCCCCGATTCCCGGCAAGGCTCATCACGGCGCGTTCCAAAGAGCATGATCCTGGGCGGAACCGCGCCGGCCCCGCCGCGCCACGGCCTGTTGACGGGAACCGAGGCGCCGCCTTGCGGCTTTTGCCTGCGAACCTCCGTGCATCGACCAACAGGCGATGCCGGCCCGTCTGTGCGGGCCGGTGCCGCTCGGGTTCTGCCCGGCGCAACATAACCAAGGGTGGCCGAGATGCGGCTTGCAATTCTGGACGGATTCCGGGGGTTCTTCCTCCTCTTCATGATGATCGCCCATGCGAACGCCTATCTCGGCGCGCCGCTTGGCAAGTTCAATCACCACTATTTCGGCTGGGTCGAGGATGCGCAGGGCTTCGTGTTCATCTCGGGCCTCGTCGTCGCGCTGGTCTATGCCCGGCGCCTGCTGCGCAAGGGCGAGGCCGCGATGCGCGAGGGTATCGGAGCGCGCATCCGCAAGATCTATACCTATCACGCGGCGCTGATACTGGTCTTCCTCGCTTGCGCGCTGCTGCTGCCGCTGGTCGGGCTGCAGGCCGACATCCTGCGCCAGCAGGCCGATGAGCCCTTCGTCTTTACCCTCGCCTCGCTGTTCCTGCTGACCGGGACGATGCATATGGGCATCTTGCCGATGTACATCTTCTTCATGATCGCCACGCCCGCGGTGCTGGTGATGTTCCAGACCGGCCGCGCGCCGGTGGTGCTGGCCGGGTCCATCGCGCTGTGGCTGCTGGCGCAGACCGGCTGGCCGGACCTGCTGCAACTGCCGGTCGAGGCGGCGGCGGCAGAGGCCGGCCATCCGTTCAACATCGGCATCTATTTCAACATCTTCGGCTGGCAGGCGCTGTTCGTGGCCGGGCTGTGGATCGGCTGGCTGGTCGCCAATCGCCGGCTGGACCTGGGCCGGCTGAAGACCCCCGCGATGGGCCAGGTGTTCTGGATCGCGCTGGCGGCCTTCCTGATCCTCGGCATCTTCGACGTGATGGCCTATACCGGCTGGGGCGGCGAAGGCTGGCGCCGGCTGGCCTTTGCCTCGATCGACCGCGGCAACCTGCACATCATCTATGTGGTGGCCTTCGCGGTGAACCTCTACCTCGTCACCTGGCTGATCGTCGCGGGCCCCTCCTCCGAATGGCGCGGGCTGCAGGTCGCCGGGCGCTTCATCGGCTGGCTGTTCACGCGGGATGCGCTGGTGCGGCTTGGCAACCACTCGCTGCAGATCTTTGCGGCGCATATCCTCGTGGTCTATGCGCTCTCGCTCTGGGCGCAGGGGCGCGAGCCGCTGGCGCCGATGGCGGCGAACCTGGTGCTGCTCGCCAGCATCGCCCCGCTCTACGGCGTCGCCTGGCTGCACGACCGGGTGAAGGAACGCCGGGCGCTGGCCGAGGCCCGCGCCTGACCCTACGCCGCCCGTTCCAGGGCGGCGACGATCCCCTCGACGGATCGGGCCAGCAGCCCTTCATCCTCGCATTCCGCCATCACCCGGATCAGCGGCTCTGTGCCCGACTTGCGGATCAGGAGGCGCCCCTGCCCCTGCAGGGCCGCTTCCGCCTCGGCGATCACCTTGCGAACGCTCTCGCTGGACAGCGGCTCCTGCCCGGCCTGGTAGCGCACATTCTTCAACATCTGCGGCACCGTCTCGAACTGCCGCACCAGCGCGCTTGCCGGCTGCCCGGTCTCGGCCATTGCCGCCAGGAATTGCAGCCCCGCAATCAGCCCGTCGCCGGTGGTGGCATGATCGGTCATCACGATATGCCCCGACTGCTCGCCGCCGAGGTTGAAGCCGCCCTCGCGCATCCGCTCTACCACATAGCGGTCGCCCACCGCCGTGCGCTCCAGCCGCAGGCCCCGGGCTTCCAGGAACCGCTCCAGCCCCAGGTTGGACATCACTGTGGCGACCAGCGCCCCGCCCTTCAGCCGCCCCTCATCTGCCCACCGCGCCGCCAGCAGCGCCATGATCTGGTCGCCGTCCGCCACGCGGCCGGTCTCGTCGAGGATCATCACCCGGTCCGCATCGCCATCAAGGCTGATGCCCATGTCGGCGCCATGCGCCACCACCGCCTCGGCGGCGGTCTGGGTGTAGGTCGATCCGCAACGCTCGTTGATATTGGTGCCGTTGGGCGACACGCCGACCGGGATCACCTCGGCCCCCAGCTCCCACAGCACCTCGGGCGCGGCGCGGTAGGCGGCGCCGTTGGCGCAATCCACCACCACCTTCAGCCCCGTCAGCCGGCCGCGATGCGGAAAGGTGGTCTTGGCATATTCCACATAGCGCCCGAGGCCGTCATCAATCCGCCGCGCCCGGCCGATATTCTGCGGCTGCGCCAGCCGGATCTCGCCGGCCAGCGCCGCCTCGATCCCCGCCTCCACCTCGTCCGACAGCTTGAACCCGTCGGGGCCAAAGAACTTGATGCCATTGTCATGCGCCGGGTTGTGGCTGGCCGAGATCATGATGCCCAGATCGGCCCGCATCGAGCGGGTCAGGAACCCCACCGCCGGCGTCGGCACCGGCCCCAGCAGCAGCACGTTCATCCCTGTGGAGGTGAGGCCCGCCGTCAGCGCATTCTCCAGCATATAGCCCGACAGCCGGGTATCCTTGCCGATCACCACGCGGTGCCCGTTGCGGCCATCGGTGCGGAACCAGCGCCCGGCGGCGGCGCCAAGCCGCAACGCGACCTCGGCGGTCATCGGATAGGTGTTGGCAGTGCCGCGCACCCCGTCGGTGCCAAAGAGGGTCCGTGTCATTCGTTGTATCCCATCTGCACTGCCTGCCAAAGCCGGATGCCCTGCACCACCTCGGCCACGTCATGAACCCTGTGGATCTGCGCCCCCTGCGCCAGCGCCGCCAGCGTCAGCGCCAGCGTGCCGGGCGCCCGGTCCTCGGCCCCCGGCGCCTGCCCGATGGTCCCGATGAAGCGCTTGCGCGACACCCCCAGCAGGATCGGGCAGCCAAGTCCGTGCAACAGCGACAGCCCGCGCAGCAGCGACAGGTTGTGCTGCAAGGTCTTGCCGAACCCGATACCGGGGTCGATGCAGATCCGGGCGCGCGGGATGCCCGCCGCCTCGGCCACCGCCAGCCGGGCCGCCAGCGCGTCATAGACGTCCAGCAGCACATCGTCATAGCGCGGGTCCAGATGCATGGTCCCGGGCAAGCCCTGGCTGTGCATCAGGCAGAGCGGCGCGCCGGCACCCGCCACCACCGCCGCCAGGCCCGGATCGAACTCCAGCCCCGACACGTCATTGACCAGATCGGCGCCGACCTGCAGCGCGACCGTCGCCACCGCCGCCTTGCGCGTGTCGATCGACAGCGGTAGCGCAAAGCCGCCATCGCGCAGCGCGGCAATCACCGGGCCGGTGCGCGCCAGCTCTTCGGCGGCGGGCACCTCGGGCGCGCCGGGGCGCGTCGACTCGCCGCCGATATCGAGGATCGCCATCCCCTCGGCCTGCATCTTGCGGGCGCGGGCCAGGGCCGCCTCGGGGGCAAGAAAGCGCCCGCCATCGGAAAAGCTGTCCGGGGTCACGTTGAGGATGCCCATCACCTGCGGGCGGTCCATCGCCAGCCCCGCCAGCGCGGCGCGCGGGGCGGTCAGCCGTTCCAGCACATCCCCCGGCAGCTCTGCCGCCGCGATCAGCCCCTGCGAGCCCTCGCGCGTCAGCACCTCGACCCGGTCGAACCAACACCAGCCCCCGGCCAGCGGCAGCGCCGCCTTTGGGCGAAGGGGATCGGTCTGCGCAATCGGTCGGTAATACATCATGGCGCCATTCAGCGCATCGCGCGCGGCTTGGCAAGCGGTCAGACCGGATGCCGCGTCACCGGCACGCGGCTTCCTGCCGGAACCGAAACATCGCCGTGAACGTCCAGCGCCTCGGCCGCCAGCATCTCGGCCAGCCACAGCGCCAGCGCCACCGCATCGCGCGCCGCGGCCTTGGGCCCGTCCACCGCATCCAGCACGATCTTCGACGGGGCCCAGACGATCATCTGCCGGTGCTTCATCGCCCAGTCGATTTCGGTCCGCGTCGCCACCACCACGCAGCGCCGGTCGCGCGCGGCCAGCACCCAGGCGTTCTGCTCGATCGCCAGCAGGTCGATGCGCCGCTGCGTCGGCCCATGGCCCGATTGCGGCGGCGGCACATCGGCGGGCCCCACCGCCAGGATCACCGGCTGCCCGCCCGCCTCCAGCGCATCGAGCCGCGCCGTCAGGTCCGCCGCGGCAATGGCGGCGTTGGAGAGGAACACCACGCGGGGATGCAGCGCCGCCTCGGTGCCATCGGCCTGGGCGGCGCGCAGCGGCACGGCGGCGCGCGAGCGCACGATCTCCACCCCAAGCGCGCCGGGGCCGCGGTCCAGCTTCTCGATCCGCACGAAGACGCGCATCGCCTGGCGCGCGGTCAGGATGCGATCGGCCACCCGCTCTGCCAGCGTTTCCAGCAGGTTCAGCCGTTCGGCGGCAAGCTCGGCCTGGATGCTCTCGGTCAGGTGGTCATAGGACAGGATACGGTCCACGTCGTCGGCCAGCGGTGCCTGCGGCGGGCGCACCTCGACCACGATGTTGAAGCGCAGCCGCTGCGTCTGGCCGCGTTCCTGCTGGAAGGCGCCGATATCGGCCAGCGCGATATGGTCGCGCAGGCTGATGCGGTCGCGCGGATCGGCCCCGGCCGAGGCTTCGGCGCGCTCTTCGGGATGGGCGAAGGCCAGGCGGATATCGGTCATGTCGGGCCCTCGGGTCAGGTTCGGCCGATATATACCGCCGCGGCCGTCAGGCGAAAGCCCGAAGGCGGCGCCCGGCGGCCAGTTGCGACGCCCGGATCAGTCCTGCTTGGTCCGGGGGCTTTGGCGCAGCGGCACCGAGGCCGTCGCAATCTGGCTCGGCGCGGCAGAGGCCACGCGCAGCGGCTGGCGGTAGAAGATATGCGAGCCGATCCGCGCGGTCTTGGCAAAGCTGCGCGCCCATTTCGGGTTGACGGCTGGCGTGTGGAAATGCGTCGCGCCCTGCGTCAACTCGCGCGGCGCGCCGTCCAACATGGCACGCGCGATCCGCGCGGCCACGTCCCAGGCGCGCGGGTCGCCGATGGTCTCGGGCTTGCCATCGCAGGCGAAGGAGAACTGGCAGCCGCCCTTGCCGGCCTGATTGACCACGCCGCAGATGCTGTTGGGATAGGCAGAGGTCTCGACCCGGTTCAGGATCACCTCGGCAACGGCGGCCTGGCCATGCAGGCTCTCGCCCCGCGCCTCGAAGTAAAGCGCGGTGGCCAGGCAGCGGAACTGCTTGTCGCCGGTCGGGGCCGGTTGCGCCGCCAGCCAGACCGGATCGGTCACGCGCGGCACATCGGCAGAGCCTCTGCGCGCCGCAGCACGGGTCGGCGCCGCCCCGGGGGCCAGCGCGGCAAAGAGCGGGCGTCGCGCCGTCGGCTCTGCCACCAGCCCGGCCAGCCTGGCGCCTTCGACAAGGGCAAGGCCGGCGCGTTCCTGGCTCAGCAGCAGCGCAAGGCGGGTATCGACCGGAACGGTCGGGTCGTTCGACTGGCTCACACTGACGTCGGCCAAAAGGCCGCTGGAGAGGGCGACCGTCAGGGCAAATGCCCCCGCCCAGATCTTCAGCACATTCATCAAATGGGTTCCTGGTATTGCCAAAATGCTGCAACGCCAAGACGCGCAGCATCCGGGGCATAGCCGAAAACGCGGTTTCGGTCCACGGGAACGCGGAAATTGCGCGAGAACCCGCCGAAAAGCGGTTCAGGCAGCTGGGGCGGGCCGGCCCGAATCAGGTCGCCGCAACACTAGGGATAGCGGGCCTAGCGCCGGGTTCCAGCGGTATTTTGCGGTCTGGCCCGGTCCAGCAGCGCAAAATGCGCCGCTGCCAGCCGCGCAACCGGAACCCGGTAGGGAGAGCACGAAACATAGTCGAACCCCGCCGCCCGGCAGAAGGAAATCGATTCGGGATTGCCGCCATGCTCGCCGCAGATCGACACGGTCAGATCCGGCCGCGTCTCGCGCCCGCGCTTGGCGCCGATCAGCAGCAGCTCCCCCACCCCGTCCTCGTCCAGCATGTGGAACGGGTCTTCGCGGTACACTCCCTGCGCCACGTACGACCCCATGAACCGCCCCGCATCGTCGCGCGACAGGCCATAGGTCATCTGCGTCAGGTCATTGGTGCCAAAGGACAGGAAGGCCGAGTGTTGCGCGATTTCCCCCGCGCGCAGCGCCGCCCGCGGGGTTTCCACCATCACCCCCAGCCGGTAGTCGAAATCCGCCCCCGTCTCATTCCGAACCGCCGCCGCCACCGCATCGGTCCGGGTCTTGACGATCTCGACCTCGCGCCGGGCGGACACCAGCGGGATCATGATCTCGGGCACCACCGCCGCCCCGCGCCGGCTGGCCTCCACCGTCGCCTCGAAGATCGCCCGGGTCTGCATGTCGTAGATTTCCGGCACGGTGATCCCCAGCCGCACGCCGCGCATCCCCAGCATCGGGTTGAACTCGGTCAGCGCCTCGACCCGCCGTGTCACTTCCGACAGCGGGCGGTCCAGCGCCTCGGCCAGCTCGCGCATCCCCTCGCGGTCATGCGGCAGGAACTCGTGCAAGGGCGGGTCGAACAGCCGGATGCAGACCGGCAGCCCCGCCATGATGTCGAAAAGCGCAATGAAATCCGCCCGCTGCATCGGCAGCAGCCGTTCCAGCGCCACGCGCCGGTCCTCGCCGGTATCGGCAAAGATCATCTCGCGCATCACCGTCAGGCGGTCTTCGTCAAAGAACATGTGCTCGGTGCGGCAGAGGCCAATCCCTTCCGCCTCGAACATCCGTGCGGTGCGGGCATCGTCGGGCGTGTCGGCATTGGCACGGATGCCGATGTCGCGCACATTGTCGGCCCATCGCAGCAAGGTGCGGAACCCGTCATCCAGCGCCGGCTCCAGCATCGCCGGGCTGCCCGCCAGCACCTCGCCGGTGGTGCCATCCACCGTCAGCGTGTCGCCCTCGCGGAACACCCGCCCGTCCGGCCCGGTCAAGGTCCGCTCGCGCCCGTTCAAACGGATATCCGAGGCCCCCACAATCGCCGGCAGCCCCAGCCCCCGCGCGATCACCGCCGCATGGCTGGTCATCCCGCCCCGTTCCGTCAGCACGGCAACCGAGGCATGCATCCCGCGAATATCCTCGGGCGCCGTCTCGCGCCGCACCAGGATGCAGGGCTCGTCGCGCGCCGCACTGGCCTGCGCCGCCGCCGCGGTGAACACGATCTTGCCGGTGGCGGCGCCGGGGCTGGCGGCGATGCCGCGGCCGACCTTGTCGCGCGGCTGGCGCGGATCGACCTGGAAGTGCAACAGCTCGGACAGCGCCCGCGGCTCCACCCGCAGCAGCGCATCCTCGCGGCTGATGATCCCGTCATTGGCCAGCGCCACCGCGATCCGCACCGCCGCGCGCGAGGATCGCTGCACCCGCACCGCGTCGATCACCTTGATCGCGCCATTCTCCACCGCGAACTCGATCTGCATCTCCTCGCGCAGCCGCTCGCGGCAGGCGCGGCCGTGGCGCAACAGCTCAGAAAACAGCTCGGGCGCCACATCCTCCAGCGCCGGGCCGCGCGGATCGGCGACCAGATACAGCGTCTCCTCCGACACGCCATCCTCGGCCCGCGCCGCCTGCTCCTGCCCGCGAAAGCGCCCGGTGATCTGCGCGGCGCCGGTCACGCCATCGACGAACTGGATGGTGCCCGATCCCGACAGCCCCGGCCCGATCGCCTGCACCATGCCCTGCACCACCAGCCCAAGCGCGGCTTCCGTCGGCGCGCCCTTGGCGGCGCGCAGCAGCCGCGCGGTGGTGCCTTCCCAGGCGCGGGCCATGCTGCGCAGCACCTCGGCCAGTTGCCGGGCCGGGTCCTGCACGAAGGGCTCGTCCGTCTCGGCCTCATAGGCCGCCAGTGCCGCCGGCAGCGCGCCGGGGCCGGGCGGGGCCGAGAACATGTCAGGGTCCAGCCGCGCCACATGCAGGGCAAAGGCCTGCACGAAGCGCAGGTACAGCGCATCCGCCGCCTCGGCCCCATGCGTCTTGGTCAGCGCCGCATGGCGTTCCGCATTCATGCCGACGTTCAGCACCGTGCCCGGCCCGCCCCAGGCCGGGTTTTCCGGCGAGGGCCGGATCGACACCAGCGGCGCCGCGCCGAACAGCGCCATCAGCTTGGCGGTGTCCGGCATCTGCCCCGCCGCAATCGCGCGCACGCTGTCACAGGGCAGCGCCACCGTCGGCGGCACCGGCAGGTCGAGCCGGATCAGCCGCTGCAGGCATTTCGCCCGCCAGCCATGCCGCGCGGTGCTGACATCGGCCGAGGGCTCGATCAGCGTGAACTCTGCGAAATCGGTATGTTTCTGCACTGCGGCGAACTCCTGTTGGCCGCAGCATACGCCGCTGCCGATTCTCCGCAAGTGGGCCAAACGGCCAACCGGCCCCGGATGTTGCCCGCAAACATGGCAGTTACGCTACGTCTGCACGATTTTCCTGCGAAACATCAGGCGTTTCGCAGGAAATCGGCAGGTACGCGGCTTGGCGCTAGCCTTCGATCTTGTTCAGGTCCGCGACCGAGAGACACAGGACGCGGATGCGGCTCAGCAGGTTCAGCCGGTTACGCCGCACCACAGCATTGTCGGAATTGACCTGCACCGCGGTGAAGAAGGCATCAATCGGCGCGCGCAGCCCCGCCATCGCCGCCATCGCCGCGCCGAAATCCTCGGCCTTCATCGCCGGCGCGATCACCGCCTCGGCGGCATCGAGCGCGGCGAACAGCGCCCGCTCCTCCGGGCCTTCCGCAAACTTCACCTCGGCCCCGAACGAGTATTCCACCCCGTCCTTGGCCTCGGCCTGGGCCAGGATATTCGCCGCGCGCTTGAAGCCCTGCAGCAGATTGGCGCCATCCTCGGTCTTCAGGAACGCCGCCAGCGCCTCGGCCCGCTTGACCAGCAGCGTCAGATCGTCATTGCCGGGCATGGCGAGACAGGCGTCGATGATGTCGTGGCGGATGCCCTGATCGCGGAGGAAGACCTTGAGGCGGTCGTGGAAGAAGGCGAGGAGGTCGGCGGTGAGCTTCTGCCGAGCTACGGGCACCCAACCAAAAGACTTCTCTTTAGTCTGATCGTCGAGACAAACGGCTGCTTTTGCGGCGCACGCCTCATCAAAACGATCCCAACCAATGAACTCACTCTCCGAGATCTCGCCGTAACCGCCGCCGAAAAAGTGCCGAAGTATTAGTTCGTGCTCCGGGTCGTCCCAAATCTTCCCCGAAAAACGAACTCGACCGCTTTTTATGAGTGGCCATAGCAGGGCTTGGTAGGATGCTGTTAAGACCTCACCGAGTTGTATACCAACCCCATTCCCCAACACTAACCGGATCACCCCCAACGCCGCTCTCCGCAAAGCGTAGGGGTCCTTGCTCCCGGTCGGCTTCTCGTCAATCGCCCAGAAGCCGGTCAGCGTATCGAGCTTGTCGGCCAGCGCCACCGCCACCGAAACCGGATCGCTCGGCACCGCGTCGGACGGCCCCAGCGGCTGGTAATGCGCCTTGCAGGCCAGCGCGACGGATTCCGGCAGCCCCGCGGCGCGGGCGTAGTAGCTGCCCATCAGCCCCTGAAGCTCGGGGAACTCCCCCACCATTGCCGATTGCAGGTCGGCCTTCGCCACGGCGGCAGCCTTTCCGGCAAGCTCGACGTCGGCTCCGACCAGCGGCGCGATCTCGCGCGCCAGCGCTTCGATGCGGGTGATGCGGTCGGCCTGAGAGCCGAGTTTGTTGTGGAAGGTCACGTTGGCAAGGCCGGCGGCCATACCTTCGAGTCCTTTGTGAAGAACGGCCCGCAAGTCATTCTCCCAAAAGAACTTTGCGTCGCTGAGCCTTGCGCGCAGAACCTTGCCGTTCCCATGCAGGATCGTCGCCCCGTCATCCGCCGTCTCGCGGTTCGCCACGGTCACGAAGCGCTCGATCCGGCCCGACTTGGGGTTGCGGACCGAGAAGAACTTCTGGTGTTCCTTCATCGAGGTTTGCAGCACCTCGGGCGGAAGCCCCAGAAATTCCTCACCAATCTGACCCATCAGCACCACCGGCCATTCGACCAGCCCGGCAATCTCGGCCAGCAGCGCGCGGTCCTCGACCACCTCCAGCCCCGCGGCAAAGGCGGCGCTGGTGGCGTCGGCCCAGATATGCGCCTCGCGTTCGGCCTGGTCCAGCACCACGAAGGCGCGCCTTAACTTCGCCGCGTAATCCTCGAAATTCATTACAGAAAACCGCGTTGGCGCCATGAAGCGATGGCCCTGCGTGCTGTTCCCCGCCACGATCCCGTCCACCGTCAGCGGAACCACCTCCGCCCCCGCCTCATCGGTCAGGATGCAGAGGATGCCGTGCAGCGGGCGCACCCAACGCAAGCTCCCCGTCCCCCAACGCATTGATTTCGGCCAGGGAAAGTTGCGGATCGCGGCTTCCAGCACCTCGGCGACGATCTCGGCGGCCTTGCGGCCGGGCTTTTCCACCACCGCGAACCAGACCTGGCCCTTCTTGTCGTCGCGGAGCTGCAACTGGTCCTTGGTCAGCCCGGTAGAGCGCAGGAAGCCTTCCAGCGCAGCCTCCGGTGCATCAGCCTTCGGCCCCTTGCGCTCTTCGCGCAGCATCGGGCTTTCGGCGGTCAGCCCCTGCACCGTCAGCGCCAGCCTGCGCGGCGTGGAGAAGGCGGCGGCGCCGGCATAGGTCAGCCCGGCCTCGACCAGCCCGTCGGTGACAAGTTTCTTCAGGTCGTCGCGGGCCTTAGCCTGCATCCGCGCCGGGATTTCCTCGGAGAAAAGCTCGATCAGAAGGTCTGGCATGTCACTCTTCCAAGGTCTCGTTGATCTGGTTCCAGGCATAGGCGCGGCCATCGGGGAAGATGGCCACCACCCGGTCCACGCCCGGACGGATGTTGGCTTCGGAGAGGAACGCCACCGCCTCGCCGGTCTCCAGCGCGGCGCCGATCTGGCGGGCGTCGAAGCAGTCGAACCAGCCCGGGGCGATCAGCGGCGTCGGCGCCTCATAGACGCGGTAGGTTTCCGTCAGCAGCGCAAGGCTCATCGGGGTGTGGAAACAGCCGCGATAGCGCAGCGGCGAGGTGTCGGCGTCGATCCCCTCGAAGCTGTCGGCGAGGATCGGTTCCGGCTGGCCGCTTGCGACCGAGGTCAGCCGCAGCTCCGCCCCCGGCGCAGTGGCGGGGATCGGCTGATAATAGCCATAGACCTGCAGGTAATAGAGCACCGCGCCCGCACCCAATGCCGTCAGCACGACAAAACTCCCGACGATCTTGCCATTCACGCTGCAACCTCGGCTGCCGGGCTGCCGCCGCCGGCCTCGGTGGTGACGAAGGCATCGGCGCATTTCTTGGCCAGCGCGCGGACCCGGCCGATATAGGCCTGCCGCTCGGTGACCGAGATCACGCCGCGCGCGTCCAGCAGGTTGAACAGGTGGCTGGCCTTGATGCACTGGTCATAGGCCGGATGCGCCATCACGATGGCCCGCCCGGCGCTGTCGGCCAGCGGCGCGGCAAGGATGCACTCGCATTCCGCCTCGGCATCCTCGAAATGCGAAAGCAGCATTGCGGTATCGGCCTGGTCGAAGTTCCAGCGGCTGTATTCCTGTTCGGTCTGCCGGAACACGTCGCCGTAGCTCAGGGCGATCGGGGCCTGCGGGTCGTTATAGGGCATGTCCATGACATGGCCCACGCCCAGCACATACATTGCCAGCCGTTCGAGGCCATAGGTCAACTCGCCCGAGACCGGGCGGCAGTCATGCCCGCCGACCTGCTGGAAATAGGTGAACTGGCTGACCTCCATCCCGTCGCACCAGACTTCCCAGCCAAGGCCCCAGGCGCCGAGGGTCGGGCTTTCCCAGTCATCCTCGACAAAGCGGATGTCATGCAGGGCAAGGTCGATGCCGATGGCGGCGAGGCTGCCGAGGTAGAGCTCTTGCAGGTCCGGCGGCGAGGGTTTGATCAGCACCTGGAACTGGTAGTAATGCTGCAGGCGGTTCGGGTTCTCGCCATAGCGCCCGTCGGTCGGGCGGCGCGAGGGCTGGACATAGGCCGCGGCCCAAGGGCGGCTGCCGAGCGCGCGCAGCGTGGTCGCCGGGTGGAAGGTGCCCGCCCCCACCTCCATGTCATAGGGTTGCAGCACGGCGCAGCCCCTGGCCGCCCAGTAGGTCTGAAGCCGCAGGATGATCTCCTGGAAGGAACGGGGCGCGCTTTGGGTCATCGTCATCTCCGGGCTGCGGCGGCCCCTGGCTGCGCGGCAGTGCAGCAGGGCGCGCGTTCTCAATAGGCAACAGGGGCGGGGCGGTCAATCAGCGCCCCGCGGGAAATTGAACTCGCGGCCTTGACCTGTCTGTTACGTTCCGGGCAGGGATTCGGGGAACAATTTCTGCGGGGTGCAGTCTGAATGAGACGTGCGGGTGTGTGGGTATGCGTGGCGGTCGCGGTGGTGATCGGCGCGCTGGTAACGGTGCGGGGCGCGTCGGCGCAGGAAGCCTGGGTGCAGATCGAGGCGCAGCCGAGCCTGCGGGCGGCGGAAGAGCGGGTGCGGGCCTATTCGGACGTGTTCCCCGATGTGGCCGGCTTCATGATGGATACCGGCTGGTATGCGATCGCGCTTGGCCCCTTCCCGCCGGAAGAGGCAGAGCGGCAGTTGCGGCTGCTGCGCGGCGAGCGGATGATCCCGGCCGACAGCTACCTGGCCGATACCAGCCGCTTCCGCCAGCAGTTCTGGCCGGTGGGGGCGATGGCGGCGCCAGAGGAGTTTCCGGCCACCGACATGCCGCAAAGCGCACTGCCCGAAGCAATTGCGCCGCCGGTGGTGCTGCCCGAGCCGGGTTTGCCTGAAAGCGTCCTGCCTGAAACCGCGCTGCCTGAGCCCGCGCTGCCCGAAACCGTGCCCGAGGTTGCGGCGCCGGTGCTGCCCGAGCCCGAGCCCGAGGAAACGCTGCAACAGGCCCGCGCCAGCGAGGCCGCTCTCAGCCTCGACGAGCGCAAGCTGCTGCAGACGGCGCTGCAATGGCAGGGCTTTTACAACGCGGCCATTGATGGCGCCTTCGGCGCCGGCACCCGCGCCAGCATGGAGGCCTGGCAGGCCGCGATGGCGCAGGACCAGACCGGCGTGCTGACCAGCCGCCAGCGCGCCCGGCTGATCGCGGATTACCGCGCCGATCTGGCGGCGCTCGGGCTCGAGACCGTCACCGATGCCGAGGCCGGGATCGAGCTGATCCTGCCGACGGCGCTGGTGGAGTTCTCGCGCTACGAGCCGCCCTTTGTGCAGTACACCGAAAAGGATGGCTCGGGGGTGCAGGTGATCCTGATCTCGCAGCAGGGCGACGCCGCGACCTTGGCGGGGCTTTACGAGCTGTTGCAGACGCTGGAGGCGATTCCGCTGGAGGGGCCGCGCTCGCTTGGCCGCGCCGCCTTCACCATCGAGGGGACCAGCGCGGCGCGGCAGTCCTACGGCCAGGCAGAGTTGCGCGGCGGGCTGATCAAGGGCTTCATCGTGACATGGACGCCGGCGCAGGCCGAGCGGATGCCGCGGGTGCTCGAGGCCATGAAGGCCTCGTTCCGCGGGCTGGGGGAGCGGGCGCTGGATGCCTCGCTTGGCGTGCCCTCGACCGAGAGCGGGGCGGCGCTGATGGCGGGGCTCGAGGTGCGGCGGCCGAAGCTGGCGCGCTCGGGCTTCTATATCGACGCCGGCGGCACGGTGGTGACGACGGCCGAGGCGGTGCAGGGCTGCAGCCGGATCACGCTTGATGGCGGGCCGGAGGCGCGGGTGGCCTTTGTCGATGCGGCCGCGGGGGTCGCGGTGCTGGTGCCGGCGCAGCGGCTGGCGCCGCCGGCGGTGGCCGAGTTCCGGTCTGCGCCGCTGCGCGCCGGGGCCGAGGTGGCGGTGGCGGGCTTTGCCTATGCCGATGTGCTGCAATCGCCGGTGATGACCTTCGGTACCCTGGCCGAGGCGCAGGGCCTGAACGGCGAGCCGGGTCTGGCGCGGCTGGCGCTGTCGGCGCTGCCCGGCGATGGCGGCGGCCCGCTGGTCGATGCCAGCGGCGCGGTGGCCGGGATGCTTCTGCCGCGCAAGCAGACCGATGGCCGGGTGCTGCCCGCCGATGTCAGCTTCGCGCTGAACGGCGGCGTGCTGGCGACGCTGCTGGCCGAGAACGGCTTCACGCCTGCCCCAAGCACCGGCACCGGCGCGATGGCGGCCGAGGACCTGACGGTGCATTCGCTGAAGATGACGGTGCTGGTTGGGTGCTGGGAGTGATGTGAGGCGCGGCCCCGGCGACACCGGGCCGCGCCCCTCCCGGCCCGATCCTTGCGGATCGTGCGTTCGCGGGGGAAACGCTCCACTGGAGCGTTTCTTTTCCCCGCTCACCCCCGCCAGAACCTCGGCATCAGCAGCACGAAGACCGACAGCAGCTCCAGCCGGCCCAGGAACATCCCGACGATCATCACCCATTTGGCGGCGGCGGGGAATCCGTCCATCGCGCCCGAGGCGCTCACCTCCGGCCCCCAGGCGGGGCCGATATTGGCAATCGCGGTCCAGGCGGCGGTGATCGCGGTCTGGCTGGCCAGGCCGGTCAGCGACAGCGCCACGATCAGCACACCGAAGGTCACCATGAACAGCGTGAAGAAGGCCATGACCGAGCTGATCACATCCTCCTCCACCACCCGGCCATCGAGCCGGATCGGCTGCACCCGGTGCGGGCTGTGCAAGCGGCGGATCTGCGCGCGGATGGCGCCCAGCAGGATCAGCCAGCGGAACACCTTGATCGAGCAGACGGTCGAAGAGGAGCAGCCCCCCACCAGCCCCAGCATCACCAGCAGCACGAGCGCCATATGGCCCCAGGCGGTCACATCGCCCAGGGCAAAGCCGGTGCCGGTGACGACGGAGATCACGTTGAACGCGGTTTCGCGCAGCACTGGCAGGAAGGCGAGGTCGTCGCGGATCAGCCGGTAGGCAACCAGCGCTGCCACCGCATAGGCTGTCCAGCGCAGGAAGGCGCGCACCTGCACATCGCGCAGGATCGGCCCGCCCTGCCCCTGCGCCAGCTGTACGTAGCGGATGAAGGGCAGCGAGGCGAGGATCATGAACCCCGACCCGGCGATGGCCGCCTGCGCCGGCAACCCGCCAAAGCTGGCATCGTAGGACGAGAACCCTCCGGTGGAGACGGTGGTCAGCGCATGCATCGCCGCGTCGAACGGGGACAGCCCCAGCAGCGCATAGGCCGAGGCGCAGGCGATGGTCAGCCCCAGATAGATGCGGATCAGCGCCGAGGAGATATCCATCGCGCGCGGCAGGATCTTGCCAAGCGTGTCGAAGCCTTCCGACCGGAAGAACTGCATCCCGCCGACCTTCATGATCGGCAAGAAGATCATCGCCACGATGACGATGCCGAGGCCCCCCAGCCATTGCAGCAGCCCGCGCCAGAGGTTCGCCCCCAACGGCAGCGCATCGAGCCCGACGATGACGGTGGCGCCGGTGGTCGTCACCCCCGACATCGCCTCGAAATAGGCATCGGTGAAGCCGAGGCCCGGCGCGCCCAGCATCAGCGGCAGCGTGCCGAACAGCGGCACCGTCAGCCAGATGCCGGCAGTCAGCACGAAGCTCTGGTGCAGGGTCAGCGAATTGCGCTCCTCGGACCGGCAGGCCAGCGCCAGGAAGCCGCCCGAGGCCCCGGTGATGATCGCGCTTTCGAGGAAGGCGAACCAGTGCGGATCGTCGCGGCTGATATCCACCACCATCGGGATCAGCATCACCGCCCCCAGCGTGGCGATCAACAGGCCGATGACATATCCGACGGGGCGCAGGTCGATCATGGCGCAGGCTTTACGGCAGCGCGCAAGGGTGTCAAGTCGCCCGCCCCCTTCCCCCTTCTTGCTGGCAAAAATATCCCGGGGGGAGCGGCCAGCGGCCGCCGGGGGCAGCGCCCCCCTCTTGACCCTTGATGTGGGCAGCGCCCCCCGCCTTGGCCGGCCAAAGGCGCGCCCTACGACCGCCAGAACCGCGGCAGCACCAGCACGAACAGCGACAGCAGACCCAGCCGGCCCATCAGCATCGCCACGATCATCACCCATTTCGCCGCATCGGGAAAATCGACGAAGGTGCCGGTGCGCGCCACCATCGGGCCAAAGCCGTAGCCGATATTGCCGATCGAGGTCCAGACGCCGAACAGCGCCGATTCCAGGTCGACGCCGAAGAAGGTCAGCAGCACGCTCAGCACCCCCAGCGTGAAGACGAAGCCGTAGATATACATGACGAGGGCGTTCATCGTGTCCTCGTCCACGCTGCGCCCGTCATACTTGACCAGCGCCACCCGGTGCGGCGCGTGCAGGCGGCGGATCTGCGCCACCACCACCTGCCCCATCAGCTGCACCCGGAAGACGCTGAGGCCGGCGGCGCTGGACCCGGAACAGGCGCCGATGATGCCGATCCAGAAGGCGACCGTCATCATGTAGGACCCCCAGCCGGGGAAGCTGCCCGAGAAGAACCCGGTCGAGGAGAAGATCGAGACGAGGTTGAACAGCGCCTCGCGGAAGGCGGGCTCCGGTGCCATGTCGCTGGTGACGATGCGCCAGAGCGTGACCGAGCCGACCGCATAGCCGATCCAGCGCAGGTAGGCGCGCGCCTGCGGGTCGCGCCACAAGGGCCGGGCAGAGCCGTTCACCAGCTGGACGTAGCGGATATAGGGCAGCGAGCCCAGGATCATGAACAGCGCCCCGGCATATTCGCCGGCGCCCTGATACTTGTTGAACGAGATGTCGGTGGGCGAGAAGCCCCCGGTGGCGATGCTGGCCATCGCGTGCACGGCGGCGTCGAGCGGCGTCATCCCGATCAGCAGATAGACCGCAAGGCAGGCCAGCGTCAGCCCGACATAGATCTGCGCCAGCGAGCGGGCGATGTCGGCGGCGCGCGGCAGGATCTTTCCCAGCGTGTCGAACCCTTCCGTGCGGAAGAACTGCATTCCGCCGACCCGCATCACCGGCAGGAAGATCATGGCGAGGAAGGCGATGCCAAGCCCGCCGGTCCAGTTCAGCATCCCGCGCCAGAGGTTCAGGCCGGGCGGGAAGCCGTCGAGCCCGACGAACACGGTCGATCCGGTGGTGGTGATGCCCGAGACCGCCTCGAAATAGGCATCGGTGAAGCCGGCCCGCGGCCCGCCCAGCATGAAGGGCAGCGCCCCGAACAGCGGCAGGAAGGCCCAGATCCCGACGGTGACCAGGAAGGCCTGCCGCACCGACAGGCTGCGGCCAAGCGCATTGGCATTGGTCAGCGCCAGGAACACCCCGGCCGAGCCGCTGATGAAGGCGCTTTCGAGGAAGGACCACCAGTTGGCGTCGCCGGCAAGCGCGTCCACCAGCATCGGCAACACCATCAGCGCGCCGAGCACCGCAAGCATGAGGCCGATGATATAGCCCACGGGGCGCAGGTCGAGCATGATGGCGCGAGCCTTTGCTGCAGTGCAGCCCGCTGTCAAGATGAAGGATGGGGGCAGGCCGAGCAGTCGCTTGCGTGAGCCCGCACCATAGACATGGCGAAGGCCATCGCCTTCGCCACGCCGCGACATAGCAATTTGCACCGGACGGGCCCCCAAAGGGCCCGGCCAGCGCCCGCCCCGCCCCCGGCGGGCGCTTCTCGCCCGCCAGGTCGGGCGCTGGCCTCTCTCGGTCTCATGTGGCCAGCGGCTCTGGGTTCATGTGTCCCGCTGCGGGCGGGGGCGAGGCAGTGCCTCGCCTTGTCCCGCCCGATCAACGCCGCGCCGCCCCTACCCCGCCTTGTGCAGCGAGGCGAACAGCCGCGGATCGAGGCTCTCGGTGGCAAAGGTCGCGCCTTCGGTCAGCACGCTGACGGCATCATGGCTGTGCAGCGATTCCTGGTGGCTGGCGATCACCCGGAAATCCCCCACCCGCGGCTCGGCCAGCAGGCCGGCGGCAAAGCTGCGCGCGGCGTCTTCCACGAAGATCGGGTTGGCGGCGTTCAGTTCGGCAAAGGCCTGCTCATCCTCGCGCTTGACCATCACCTGCGTCTCGGTCGGCACCGCGGTGCGGGCGATGTCGATCAGGTCCTCGAACCACAGGCACTGGCTGCCCACCACCTCGACCGAAACCCGCGCGACCGAGCGCTGCGAATGCGGCGTTGCCAGCTGGCCGCGGGTGGCACGCGCGTGCTCCGACAGCTCCAGCGAGCAGGGGCAGGTCGAGGAATAGACATAGTCGAGATGCACGAGGCGCTTGCGCACCCCCGCCGTTTCCACCAGCTCCAGCGCGATGTCGTAATACTGCCAGCCGCTCAGGCCCGAGCGCAGCGCCTGCACCTTCACCGGGAACGAGAACCGCATCTGGATGCGGGCGTCGAAACTGCCGAGGTCGGTCTTGTAGTCGTCGAGCGCGGCTTCCATCACCGCGAAGCTGAAGGTGCGCTCGGCATGGGCATAGAAGGAGCGCATGATGCGGCTCATGTTGATGCCCTTCTTGTCGGCCTCGAGGCTGACGGTGCCGGTCACACTGGTCTCCAGCGTCAATCCTTCCCCGCCGCCGCGGGTTTGATAGCGGATCGGCAGGCGGAAGTTGGAAATCCCCACATGCTGGATCTGCGCCCGCGCGCCGACGATCAGGCTGGCGGGGCCGTTCTGCAGGTCCGGCAGGCCGGCCCTGTAGGCGGCATCGGCGATGAAGCCTTCGGGGTAGCTGCGGCTGAGCTCGGGATAGCCGCCGCCCGCCCGCATCAGGCCCTCATGTTCCAGACTGTCCGCACCGGTGCCCGCCCATTTGCGCAGCAGCGCCAGGGCGGCCTCGGCCTCTTCACGGCTGGGCCGGCACTCGATCTCGGAGACATGGATGTTCATGGGTCGCGTCCTTGCGGTTCCGGCGGGCTGGCGCCCCGCCTTCAATGTCATCAGGCTACGGGGCAAAGGCCCACGCGGATCACATCTAGGCACTTCGCTGTCATCCGGCAACTGCCGCGCGGAGGGGGGCACGATCAGAACCGCAGGCTCATGCGGAAATTCTCGATCCGCACGCCGCCCCGCTCTACCTCCTGCGCGGCATCGAGGGTCCAGCCGTGGCGCAAGAAGAAGGGGCGCGCCATGCGGCTGGCCTCGGTGTGCAGGCCCGGCAGGGGCCGCGCCCGCGCCTCGACCAGCACGGCGGCCAGCAGGGCATCGGCGACGCCCCGGCCGCGCCAGGACGGCGCGACGAAGGCGAGGTCGAGGAGCCCGTCCGCCGCGAGCGACATGAAGCCGCAGGGCGCGCCCTCCTCCTCGGCCACAACTGTCCACAGATCCGCCAGCCGCTTGTCCCAGTCCTGGGCGGTGGGACGCTCCGGCGCCCAGGCCTGCAACGCCTCGGCCGGGTATTTCGGCGCGGCGCCGATGCGGACCGCGTCGAAAAAGATCCCGGCCAGCGCCCCGGCATCCTGCGGATGATAGGGGCGCAGCTGCATCAGGCGGCGTCCAGTGCGGCCAGCACCTCGGCGATCAGGTCGCGCCCGTCCTCGATCCCCAGCGACAGGCGGATCAGGCCGGGGGTGATGCCAAGAAGCGCCTTCTGGTCCTCGGGCAGGCGCTGATGCGTCGTGGTCGCGGGATGGGTGGCGATGGATTTGGCATCGCCGAGATTGTTGGAAATCTTGATGATCTCCAGCGCATTGAGGAAGCGGAAGGCCGCATCGCGCCCGCCCGCCAGATCGAAGGTGACGATAGTGCCGCCCGAGCCCATCTGCGCCATGGCGGTGGCGTGCTGGGGGTGGCTGGGCAGGCCCGGGAAGATCACCCGGGCCAGCTTGGCGTGCCCCTCCAGCGCCTCGGCCAGTCCTTGCGCATTGGCGGCCTGCGCGCGGACCCGCAGGTCCAGCGTCTGCATCCCCGAGAGCATGATCCAGGCGTTGAACGGGCTCATCGCCGCGCCGGTATGCTTGAGATAGGGCTCGGCCACGCCGCGGACGAAGTCGCGCGTGCCGCAGATCACCCCGCCAAGGGCGCGGCCGCCGCCGTCGATATGCTTGGTGGCCGAGTAGACCACCACATCGGCGCCGAGCTGGACTGCCTTGGAAAACACTGGCGTGGCGAAGACATTGTCCACCACCACCAGCGCGCCGTGGGCATGGGCGATGACCGCGACGGCGGCGATGTCGATCACTTCCAGCGTCGGGTTCGACACGGATTCGAGGAAGACTGCCTTGGTACCCGGGTGGACATTGGCGCGCCACGCGGCAAGGTCCAGCCCGTCGATCAAGGTGACCTCGACCCCGAATTTCGCCAGCAGTTCCAGCACATAGAGGCAGGAGCCGAACAGGGCGCGGGCCGAGACCACATGATCGCCGGGGCGCAGGAAGGAAAACAGCGCGCCATTGACCGCCGCCATGCCGCTGGCGGTGGCAAAGGCATCCTCGGTGCCCTCGATCGCGGCGATGCGCTCCTCGAACATGCGCGTGGTGGGGTTGCCGTAGCGGGCATAGATGAACTCGTCATCGCCGCAGTCGAGGAAGCGCGCCTCGGCCTGTTCGGCGCTGTCATAGGCGAAGCCCTGGGTGAGGAACATCGCCTCGGCCATCTCGCCATACTGGCTGCGGCGGCTGCCGGAGTGGACGAGCTTGGTGCGGGTGTTCCAGTCGGTCATCAGCCGATCCTCCGGCAAGGAAAAGCCCCCGACCCGTCAAGGGGGCGGGGGCGTATGCCTCCGTCCACTTTAGCGGATTGTTTAACGTGGCCCGCAATCGGGGGACAAATCGCCACGGTGGTGGAGGGGGAGTAGCGCGGCCGTGGTTTGGCGTCAAGGGCGGGGGCTGGCGGGTGGATGTGGCGCAAGCCGGGGGCCAGCCCCCGGACGTGGCCAAGGCCGGGGGCCAGCCCCCGGACCCCCGGGATATTTGGACCAGAACGAATGGGAAGGGGCGGGGGGATGGCTGGCGGCGGCGCAGCGTCACGGTGCTGTAACGCAGCATTCACTCGGGTGTCGCAGGTTGGGGCTACAGCGATACCAGATCTTGTGGAGGCTCGCGGGATGGCCCTCGTCCAGGTGAATGTGCAGGAGGCCTCGCTGGTGCCGGCGGATGCCGCTGCCGGCCCGGTCGAGGCGCAGCTGGCCCGGGCGCTGGCCGCGCTGCGCCCCGGGGCGCCGGTGGTGGTGATGATCCACGGCTTCCGCTTTTCCCCCAGCACCCCCCGGCACAGCCCGCACCGGCATATCTTGGCGCTCGACCCCGAGCCGGGCTGCAGCAAGGCGGTGTCCTGGCCGCGGCACCTCGGCTTTGGCCGGGGCGAGCCGGCGGCGGGGCTGGCGATTGCACTGGGCTGGGAGGCGCGGGGCACGATCTGGCGGGCCTGGCAGGCGGCGCCGCGGGCCGGGACCGGGCTTGCCGCGCTGGTGGCGCTGATCCGCCGGCTGGACCCAAGCCGGCCCGTCGATCTGGTGGCGCATTCGCTGGGGGCGCGGGTGGTGCTGGCGGCGCTGCCGCTGCTGAAGGCGGGCGATGTCGGCCGGGCGGTGCTGCTGGCCGCGGCCGAGCTGCAGGGCACCGCGGCGGCGGCGATGGACAGCCCGGCGGGACGCGCCGCCGAGGTGATGAACGTCACCACGCGCGAGAATGACCTGTTCGATTTCGGGCTGGAGCTGCTGGTGGCGGGCGGGGTGCGGCGCGGCCTCGGCCACGGGCTGCCGCAGCCGCGCGCCAACTGGGTGGACTTGCAGCTGGATCATGAGGGCGCGCCCGAGGCGCTGGCCGGGCTCGGCTTCCGTATCACCGGCCCCGGCGCCTATATCTGCCATTGGAGCGCCTATCGCCGGCCCGGCGTGTTTGCGCTCTACCGCGCCTTCCTGTTCGACCGGGCGGCGACGACGCCGGCGCATCTGCGCGCGGCGCTGGCGCTGCCGCTGGCGCCGCGCTGGTCGCGGCTGCTGCCGCGGCGCAGCGGCCTTGGCCTGCCGGTGCCGCGGCTGCGGCTGCCGTGGTTGCGGCCGCAGGCGTAGCCAGCATCCCTCCCGCCTTGCCACCGCGGGAAAATGCGCCATCCTCTGCCCTGCGCAACAGGAGAGACGCCATGACCGCCCCGATCGAGCTTTACTACTGGCCCACGCCCAATGGCTGGAAGATCAGCATCGCGCTGGAGGAGATGGGCCTGCCCTACGCGGTGCATCTGGTGAATATCGGCAAGGGCGAGCAGTTCGCGCCGGACTTCCTGAAGATCGCGCCGAACAACCGGATGCCGGCCATCATCGATCCCGAGGGGCCGGATGGCGCGCCGATCTCGATCTTCGAGTCGGGGGCGATCTTGCAATACCTCGCCCGCAAGACCGGGCAGTTCGGCGGGCCGACCGAGCGGGACCGGATTGCCGTGGACCAGTGGCTGATGTGGCAGATGGGCGGCGTCGGGCCGATGGCCGGGCAGGCGCATCACTTCCTGAAATACGCCCCGGCGATGGAGCCGCCCAATGACCTGCCCTATGCCAAGGACCGCTACCGGGCCGAGGTGGCGCGGCTTTACGGCGTGCTCGACCGGCAGCTTGCCAAGGCGGAGTTCGTGGCGGGGGATTTCCTGTCGATTGCCGATTTTGCGATCTGGCCCTGGGCATCGCTGTGGGAGGGACAGGAGCAGAGCCTGGAGGACAAGCCGAACCTCGCCCGCTGGCTGGAAACGGTGGGCGCGCGGCCGGCCGTGCAGCGCGGCCGGGCGGTGGCGGCCGAGCAGCGAAGCGATCTTGCCAGGGACCGGGCCGCGCAATCGCTGCTGTTCAAGCGGCAGTAGCGCTCAGCCGCGGGCAAGGATCTCGGCCGTCGCCTGCAGCAGCCGGTCGCCGTCTTGCGCGGTGCCGACCGAGATGCGCAGCCCGTTGCGGATGCGCGGCGCGGGGAAATGGCGCACGAGGATGCCGCGGGCGCGCAGGCCGGCCTGCAGGGCTTCGGCCGGCAGGCCCTCATGCGAGGCGAAGAGGAAATTCGCCGCCGAGGGCAGCACCCGGAACCCCTGCCCCGCCAGCGCTTCGGCCATGCGGGTGCGGTCGGTCATCACCTGCGCCCGCGTCCGGTCGAACCAGGCCCGGTCCTGCCAGGAGGCCAGGGCGCCCGCCAGCGCAAGGCGGCCGACCGGGTAGGAGTTGAAGCTGTCCTTGATGCGGCGCAACCCCTCGATCAGCTGTGGCTGGCCGAGGGCGAAGCCGACGCGCAGGCCCGCAAGGCTGCGGGATTTCGAGAAGGTCTGCACCACCAGCAGATTGTCGAACTCTGCCACCAGCCCCGCCGCGCTGGCCGCGCCGAAATCGACATAGGCCTCGTCCACGATCACCAGGCTGCCCGGGTTCGCGGCCAGGATCTGCCTGATCCGGGCCAGCGGCGCGGCGATGCCGGTGGGGGCATTGGGATTGGCGATGACGATGCCGGCAGCGGGGCCAAGGTAGTCCTCGGCGCGCCAGTCGAAGCCTTCGTCCAGCGCGACCTCGCGCAGCCGGGCCCCGTAAAGCGCGGCAAAGGTCCGGTAGAAGCTGTAGGTGACATCGGGGGCCAGAACCGGGCCCCTGCCGGCAAAGAAGGCATGGAAGGCATGGGCCAGAACCTCGTCGGAGCCGTTGCCGAGGAAGACGTGATCGGGGGCAAGCCCGAAGCTGGCAGCGATGGCCTGGGCAATATCCGCCCCCGCCGGGTCGGGGTAGAGCCGCAGCCCGTCATCCGCCGCGGCGCGGATCGCCGCCAGCGCCAGCGGCGAGGGGCCATGCGGGTTCTCGTTGGTGTTGAGCTTGAGGAACGCGCCGCCCCGCGGCTGCTCGCCGGGGGTATAGGGCTGCAGCTGCTGCACCGCCGGGCTCCAGAATCGGTTCACGTCTCACCCCTCGCAGGTCTGCCGCGCAAGATAGGGCCGGGGCTGAGCGGGGGCCAGCGGCTCAGATGATGCGCTTGCGGATCGAGGTCGAGAGCTGCTCGAACCCGATCACCGCCACCAGCACGACGAGGATGATCGCCGCCGCCTGGTCATATTGGAACAGGCGCATCGCGGTGGACAGCTCCACCCCGATGCCGCCGGCGCCGACGAGGCCGAGCGTCACCGCGGACCGGATCGCCTTTTCCACCGAGTAGAGCGAGGTTGCGGTCATCGAGGCGAAGCTTTCGGGCAGGATCGCGCCGGCGATCACCGAGAGCCGGCCGGCGCCGGTCGAGGTCAGCGCCTCGGACGGACCCTTCTGCACCTCCTCGAAGCGTTCGGAATAGAAGCGCGCGGCAAAGCCGATGGTGTCGAGGATGATCGCAAGGATGCCGGCCAGCGGGCCGAGCCCCACCGAGACCACGAAGATCAGCGCCCAGATCAGGTCGGGGATGGTGCGGGCGATGGCGATCAGCTGCCGGGCAATGACCCGCACCACGGCATTGGGCGCGGTGTTGCGCGCCGCCAGCAGCGCCAGCGGCACTGACAGCAGGCAGCCGAAGGTGACGCCGACGATGGCGATGTTCATCGTCTCCAGCATCGCCCAGCCGATGGTTTCCCAGCGGGCGAAATCGGGCGGGATCGCCAGCGAGACAAAGCGCACGAGGTTGCTGGCGCCGCGGATCAGCCGGTCGAGCGAGACATCGGCGCCGTAGAGTCCTTGAATGAAGAAGGCGGCGAAGCCGACCATCAGCACCCAGGCGAGGGCCGAGGGGGCGCGGAAGCGGGGCGGCAGGTCTGGATGGGTCATGCGGCGGCTCCGGTCTGGTCGGCGGGGGTGGCATCGACGCGGGCGGCGCCGGTGTAGAGCGCGTCGAGCTCGGCCCGGGCGACAGAGCCGGTGGCGGCATCGAGCACGATGCGCCCGGCCTTCATCCCGATCAGGCGGCGGCCATATTCCTGCGCAAGGTCAAGCTGGTGCAGGGTGCACAAAAGGCTCAGCCCCTCTTCCTCGACGATGCGCCACAGCAGGTCCAGCACCTCGCGCCCCGCCTTGGGGTCGAGGCTGGCGATGGGCTCATCCGCGATCACCAGCCGCGGCGCCTGCATCAGCATCCGGGCGATGGCGACGCGCTGCTGCTGGCCGCCCGACAGTTCCGCCGGGCGATGGGTGGCGCGGTCGGCAAGGCCGACGCGGTCGAGGCAGGCCATGGCGCGCTCGCGGTCCTCGGCGCGGGCGAAGGCGTTCATCACCCCCAGCACCCCCAGCGGGCGCTGGCCCATGGCGCCGAACAGCACGTTCTGATGCGCGGAAAGCTGCGGCACCAGGTTGAACTGCTGGAACACATAGCCCATCTGCCGGCGCGCGGCGCGCACCGCCCGCATCGGGGCGCCGACGATGGCCTGCCCCTCCAGCCAGATCTGGCCCGAGGCGACGGGGGCCAGCCCGTTCAGCGCCCGCATCAGCGTGGACTTGCCGCAACCATTCGCCCCCAGCAGCACCGCGCCCTCGCCCCGCGCCAGATCGAAGGAGACGCCGCGCAGCACCTGCAGGTCGCCGAAGCTGACATGCAGGCCCTGCGCGCGCAGCGCGAGCTCGGGGTGGGTCGGGGTCATGGGCGGGCCTTCCTGCGGAATGACGGCGCCGCCCCCGGCAGGCAGGGGCGGCGCCAGCAGCTTGGGTCTTGCCAGGCTCAGTCGTCCAGCGCGATGCCGGCGATGGCATAGGCGTCGCGCACCATGTCATAGACCGCCGGGTCGGTCTCGAAGGACATGTAGCTGTCATCCTCGAGGAACTTCTCGGCATTGGCCGGGGTCTCGGTCAGCGCGGCCCAGAGCGCGTCGGAATTGGCCGCCATCGTGGCGCGCAGCGCATCGCGGCAGTCCTGGGGCAGCGAGGCGCGCATCACCACCGGGTCGCCCGGCAGGCGGCCGCTTTCGGCCAGCAGGCGGTATTCGGTGCCCGGGTCCTGCTTGGCAAGCTTGGCATAGTCCTTGTTGCCGCCGCCCATCGCGTCCACGTCACCGTTGATCAGCACCTGCAGGCGGGCATCGCCGGCCATGACGATCTCGACATCGGTGTCGGGGTTCAGGCCGGCATCCTTCATCATCTTCATCGGGAAGATATGGCCCGAGGTGGAGCCGACATCCTTCAGCGCGACCTTATGGCCTTTCAGGTCGGCCATGGTCTTGATGTCGCTGTCTGCCTTCACGACGAAGGAGGAGCCGTAGCTGGGACGCTCGATCGAGAACAGCACGTCCAGCGGGGCGAGCTGCTGGAACAGCACGAACTCCGACGGGCCCGAGAAGACGAAATCGACCTCGTCGAACTGCAGGGCGGTGCCGGCCGCGGTGCGGTTCGACAGCGAGTAGAGCGCGAGCTCGACGCCGGTGACTTCCTCGAACTTGGCGGCGAAGGGGGCGAAGGCCTCTTCCAGCACGCCCATGCCCTCGATGCCGGTATCGGCCATCTTCAGCGGGGCCGGGCAGAGATCGGCGACGGACTGGGCCGAGGCGCCGGCCGCGGCAAGGGCGAGGCCCGAGGTGAGGGCGATGGTCTGGATGATCCGCATGATGTTCCTCCTGAAGGTTCATCAGGGCGGCTAACGGCTTCATGTAACAGTGGCATGACCAAGCGGCAGCAAAGGGACGCCCGCAAGGGGGCGCCGCGCGCCCCCTTGCCGCATCAGCTTGGGTCATCTTCCTGCGGCAGCGCGTGCTGCTGCATCAGCTTGCCCTGCGCCATGAAGAAGCCGAACATCGCCAGCGTCAGGCCGAAGGTCTTGAAGTTGACCCAGGCCTGGTCGGACATGGTGCGCCAGATCGCCTCGTTCGCAATGGCCAGCGCCAGGAAAAACAGCGCCAGCCGGCGGGTCAGGATCAGCCAGCCGGCGGGGGTCAGCGGCATCACCTCTTCCATCACCAGCGCAAGGTAGGATTTGCCGCGCATCAGGCCAAACCCGAGGATGGCGGCGAAGAGGATGTAGATCATCGTCGGCTTCATCTTGAAGAAGCGCTCGTCATTGAGCCAGACCGACAGGCCGCCGAAGACCACCACCAGCACCAGCGTCGCCACCTGCATCGGCGCAAGCCGCCCGGTCAGGCGCCACAGGATGCCGGTGCAGATCACCATCAGCACGATGAAGCCGGCGGTGGCGAGGATGAAGCCGCCATATTCGGTGCCGCCGACGGTGATGGTGGCATCCTTCAGCCGGCCGAAGGCGACGAAGAAGGCCACGACCGGCCCGAATTCCAGCCCCAGCTTGAGCCAGGAGTTGATCTTGCGGCCCTTCGGCCTTGCGCCCTGCAGTTCCGCGCCGGCGCGCCCGGCTGCGATTTCCTCGTCGGTCATGCCGCTCTCCTAGCCTGCCAGTTTCACGATCACCGCCCCCGCCGCGATCAGCGCCATCAGGCCTGCGCGCCGCATCCCCACCACCTCGCCCAGCACCAGCCAGCCGATCAGCGCCGCGAAGACCGTCGATGTCTCTCGCAATACCGCCGCCTCGCCCACCTTGTCGAGCCGGGTGGCCAGCATGATCGAGCCAAAGCTGAGATAGGCCACCACGGCGCCAAGCGCACCCCGTTTGATCAGGGCGCGGCGATCGGCGGCGGCAAGCCGCCCGATCCGCCGCGCATAGACCAGCGGCAGCGCCAGCCCGTCGATCAGGAAGAACCAGACGAGGAAGGTGAAGGGGTCGGCGCTGGCGCGGATGCCGTAGGCATCATAGGTGGTATAGAGCGCGACGAAGCCGCCCGTCGCCACCGCAAGGCCAAGCGCCGGCACCATCGTCTCGCGGTCGAGCGTGATGGTGCGCAGGTTGTAGGCGGCAAGGCCGAAGATGCCCGCCAGCAGCACGCCGACGCCGGCCCATTGCCCGGGCGTGAAATGCTCGCCGAAGATCAGCCCGGCGCCGATGACGGCGAACAGCGGGCCGGTGCCGCGCACGACCGGATAGACCACAGTATAGGCGCCGCGGGCATAGGTCATCGCCTGCAGGATCTTGTAGAGGATGTGGATCACCCAGGCCCCGGCGAAGATCGGCCACATATGCGGCTCGGGCCAGGGTACCAGCGGGATCATGGCGAGGGCGTAGAGCACGACGAAGCTGTCGATCGCGGCGCGGCTGAGCCAGGGGTCGTGGCGGCCCTTCTGCAGCGCGCCGAAGATGGCGTGCAGCACCGCCGCCGCCAGCGCCAGCAGCATTGCCGCCTGATGCCCGGCGGGCGTGCCTTCGAGCGAGAGGACCCAGTTGCTCATGCCGCGCGCCCGGGAACAGCGCGGCCGGCGCGGCGTTGGCCCGGCGGGAAAGGAGGCGCCATGGCCGGGATCTGGGAAGTGTTCGCGGCGGAACTGACGGGCTCGTTCACCGCGACTCCGGCCGGGGTGGCGGCGCTGCGGTTGCTGGCGGCGATGCTGCTGGGCGGGGTCATCGGGCTGGAGCGCGAGCTGCACGACAAGGCGGCGGGGCTGCGCACCCATATGCTGATCGCGCTGGCCGCCTGCCTGTATGCGCTGATCGCGCTGGAGCTGATCGCACTGCCGGGGCCGGAGCCGGCCGAGCAGCGCACCGACATCCTGCGGCTGATCGAGGCGGTGACGGCGGGGGTGGCCTTCCTGGCTGCGGGCTCGATCATCGTGGCGGGCGGGCATGTGAAGGGGCTGACCACCGGCGCCGGGATGTGGATGGCCGGCGCGGCGGGGCTGGCCTGCGGCACCGGCCATGCCGGGTTGGCGGTGATGGCAAGCGTGCTGGCGGTGGTGGTGCTGTGGCTGTTCAAGCGGCTGTCGGCGCGGATCGGCAGCTGAGGCGCCTGTTGCCGGCCGGCGGGGGCTTTGCGCCCCCGCACCCCCGCAGGATATTTTGAAAAGGCAAAGGGCAGGATCGCGGTCCCTGGATCTTGGGGCAAGGCTATTCGAGGCCGACCAGGGCCCGGGCGAAGTCCTCGGGGTCGAAGGGTTGCAGGTCGTCGATCTGCTCGCCGACGCCGATGGCATGGATCGGCAGGCCGAACTTGTCGGCCAGCGCCACCAGCACCCCGCCGCGGGCGGTGCCGTCGAGCTTGGTCATCACCAGGCCGGAGACATCGGCCAGCTTGCGGAAGGTCTCTACCTGGCTCAGCGCGTTCTGGCCGGTGGTGGCGTCAAGCACGAGGAGGGTGTTGTGCGGCGCCTCGGGGTCCTTCTTGCGGATGACGCGGACGATCTTGGCCAGCTCTTCCATCAGGTCGGCGCGGTTCTGCAGGCGGCCGGCGGTGTCGATCATCAGGAGGTCGGCGCCGGTTTCCTGCGCGCGGGTCATCGCGTCGAAGGCGAGGCTGGCGGGGTCCGAGCCCTCGGGCGCGGTCAGCACCGGCACGCCGGCACGGTCGCCCCAGACCTGCAGCTGTTCGACGGCGGCGGCGCGGAAGGTATCGCCCGCCGCGATCACCACCGACTTGCCGGCGGCGCGGAACTGGCTGGCGAGCTTGCCGATGGTGGTGGTCTTGCCCGAGCCGTTGACGCCGACGATCAGCACCACCTGCGGGCGCTTGGGGTAGATCGGCAGCGGGCGCGCCACCGGCTCCAGGATGCGGGCGATCTCGGCGGCCAGCGCCTGCTTGATCTCCGCGGTCGACATGCGGCGACCCATCCGCCCCTCGGCGAGATTGGCGGTGACGCGCAGCGCGGTCTCCACCCCCATGTCGGAGGCGATCAGCAACTCCTCGAGGCTTTCGAGCATCGCATCGTCGAGCAGCCGGCGCGGGGCCTCGGGGGCGGGCGCGGGTTCGCGCGTGAAGAGGCGGCCGAGCAGGCCGGAGGCGGGGGCGGGGGCGGGTTCAGGAGCGGCTTCGGGAGCCTCCTCCACGATCGCATCCAGCCCCTCGCCGAGCCGCGAGGAGGAGCGCGTGAGCCGGTCCCTGAGCTTGTTGAAGAACGACATCGGCGCCCCCGGGGTCTGGAGTGGAACATCTGCTGCCCCCCACCTAGTCGCTTCGGGGCGCCGAGGGAAGGGATGGCGGCGCCCCGGCGCTGCCCTCCGGCCGCAGAAGGGCAGGCTTTGCGCCGCCCGCGCCTGCGGCTAGTCTCTGCGCAACGACATCTGCCGGGCGGCCCTGCAATGCCCGCCCCTGCCGCCTCGATGTTGCCCTTCCGGGCGGCAAGCCTGCTGCCGCTGCTGGCGGGGGCGGCGCTGTGGGGCCTGGCGGCGGCGGCCTACCTGACGCTGTTCACCTTCGCGCTGGATACGCTGATCGCGGCCAGCGGCAATGCGCCCGAGGGGGCGGAGGTTCCCGCCGCCGATGCGCTGCTTGTCACGCTGGCGCTGGCGCAGCTGGCAGTGCTGCCGCTGGGGGTGGCGGTGGTGGCGGGCGCCACCGGGCTGTCATGGCTGGAGCGGGGGCTGGCCTTTGCCGGCTTTGGCCTGTTCTTCGGGCAGGTGTCCAATTCCTGCGCGCATGAGCTGATCCATCGCAGCGGGCGCGGGCTGCGCCGGCTGGGGGTGGCGGTCTATGTCTCGTTGCTGTTCGGGCACCATGCCTCGGCGCATCCGCTGGTGCATCACCGGCATGTGGCGACGCCGGCGGACCCAAATTCGGCGCGCGCCGGCGAGGGGTTCTACCGCTTCGCGCCGCGGGCCTGGGCGGGGTCGTTCCGCGAGGGCTGGCGGGCCGAGAGCGCGCGGCAGGCGCGGGCCAGGCAGCGGCGGCTGCCTTCGAGCTGCCGGGGCTGCTGGCGCTGGCGGGCTATGCGCAGCTGCAACTGCTGCTGTCGGATTACGTGCAGCATTATGGCCTGTCGCGGCGGGTCACGGAGGGGCGGGCAGAGCCGGTCGGCCCCGCCCATAGCTGGGATGCGCCGCAGCCCTTCTCGGGCTGGCTGATGCTGCATGCCCCGCGCCATGCCGACCATCACCTGCATCCGGGGCGCGCCTTTCCCGGGCTGCAGCTGGACCCCGCCGCGACGCCGATGCTGCCCCGCTCCTTGCTGGCGATGGCGGCGCTGGCGCTGCTGCCGCCGCTCTGGCGCCGGGTGATGGGTCGGCGGCTGGCGAAATGGCAGGCGCGCTGACGGGTCTGTGAAGCGCCGGCACTGGTGCCGGGCCGCGGCATCTGGCAGGCTCGGCCCCGGATCGCCGCAGCAGTCCGCCGCAGGAGTTGCCCATGTCCCGCCTTGCCCCCCTTGCCGCCCTCGCCGCGTTGGCTGCCCTGCTGGCCAGCGCGGCAGCCGCCGATCCGAACACGCCGCTGACCGCCGAGGAGTTCGACGCCCTGTCGCGCGGGCGCACGCTGACCTATGCGGCGGGCGGGCAGGTCTATGGGATCGAGCAATACCTGCCGGGCCGCAAGGTGCGGTGGGCGTTCCTAGGCGACATCTGCAAGGAGGGGACGTGGTTCCCCGATGGCGAGCATATCTGCTTTGCCTATGACGGGCTGCCCGACCTGCAATGCTGGACCTTCTATGACACGCCGGGCGGCCTGACCGCGCAGTTCCGCGGCGATCCGGCCGGCGAGCCGCTGGTGGCGGTCGAGGACAGCCCCGAGCCGCTTGGCTGCGCCGGGCCGGATGTGGGCGTCTAGAACAGCGAGCCCTGGCCACCATCCGCGGGGCCGCGCGGCTTGCGGGGCTTCGGCGACGGAGCTGCGGGTTGCTCAGGCTGGGGCGCAGCCGCTTCCGACCCGCCCGGCCCGGGCTGAACCGGCAACCGCCCGTCCTGAAATTCGATCTCCAAGGCCCCTGCCCCGGCGGCGGCGGCGCGGCTGGTGACGACGCCGCCCCCCGCCCACACCACGGCATAGCCCCGGCGCAGGGTCTCGGTATATCCAAGCGTCGCCCGCATCCGGTCCAGCGCCGCCAGCCGCTCGGCAGCCGCCTGCAGCCGCGCCGCCGCCGCCGTTTCAAGCCGGTCTGCAAGCCCGGCCAAGGCTGCCGCCCTGCGGGCCGCGTCGCGCTGCGCCTCGGCCGCTGCCCGCGCCAGCGCCGGGGCGAGCCGGCCCGACCAGTCGGCAAGCCGCTGCCGCGCCCGGTCCTGCCGCAGGCCAAGCGCCGGGCTCAGGCGCCCCGACCACTGCGCCAGATGCCGCCGCTCGGCCGCGATGAAGCCGGTGAGGAGCTGCGGGCCGACCTTGCCCGCCAGCCGCTCGAACCCCGCGCGCCGGGCCGCCGTGGCCCCGCGCAGGGCCGGGTCGAGCTGGCCGCCGACCAGATCGAGCCGCTGCCGCGCCGGGGCCAGCAGCGCCTCGGGCCGGCCAAGCGCGCGGCCAAGGTCCGCGAGCCGCTGCCGCCTTGTCTGGCCGCGCTGCGACACGCAGCGGTGCAGCCGCGCGCCCTGCCCGGCCATCAGCGCCATCAGGTCGGCGCGCACCGGCACCGCAAGCTCGGCGGCCGCGGTCGGCGTCGGGGCGCGCAGGTCGGCGGCGAAGTCGATCAGCGTGGTGTCGGTCTCATGCCCCACCGCGGAAATCAGCGGGATGCCGGAGGCGGCGGCGGCGCGCACCACCGCCTCCTCGTTGAAGCCCCACAGATCCTCGAGGCTGCCGCCGCCCCGCGCGACGATGATCAGGTCGGGCCGCGGGATCGCGCCGCCGGGGGTGAGGGCGTTGAAGCCGCGGATGGCGGCGGCGACCTCGGGCGCGCATTTCTCGCCCTGCACCGCCACCGGCCAGATCAGCACCCGGCGCGGGAAACGGTCGCGGAGGCGATGCAGGATGTCGCGGATCACGGCACCCGAAGGCGAGGTGACGACGCCGATCACCCCGGGCAGGAACGGGATCGGCTGCTTGCGGGCGGCATCGAACAGCCCCTCGGCGGCCAGCGCCACGCGCCGCCGCTCCAGCATCGCCATCAGCGCGCCGGCGCCGGCAGGCTCCACCTGCTCGACGATCAGCTGGTATTTCGACTGGCCGGGGAAGGTGGTCAGCCGGCCGGTGGCGATCACCTCCATCCCCTCCTCGGGGCGCACGGCCATCTTCGCCGCCTGGCCTTTCCACGAGATGGCGGCGATGACCGAGCGATCGTCCTTGAGGTCGAAGTAGAGGTGCCCCGAGGCCGGGCGCGAGACCCGCCCCACCTCGCCGCGCACCCGCACCAGGCCGAACTCGCCCTCGATCACCCGCTTCACCGCGCCCGAGAGTTCGGACACGCTGTATTCATGGGCGTTGCCGCCGGTTTCGGGCCCCGCCTCGGGGCCGTCATCCTCGAAAAGGTCATCCATCGGCGCGCCCCAAGGCTTGTGCGGGTTTCCCCCGCATCCTAGAACGCCCGCAACCGAAGGCCAAGCGGGCCAGGACAAGGGGGGCGGCGATGAACATTCTGGTTCTGGGCGGCGGCGGGCGCGAACATGCGCTGGCCTGGGCGATCAAGCAGAACCCGAAATGCGACCGGCTGATCGTGGCGCCGGGCAATGCCGGCATCGCGCAGCTGGCGGAATGCGCGGCGCTCGACGTGCTGGACGGCGCGGCGGTGGTGGCGTTCTGCGAGGAGAACGCGGTGGATTTCGTGGTGATCGGGCCCGAGGCGCCGCTGGCCGCCGGGGTGGCCGATGCGCTGGCGGCGGCGGGCATCCTCGCCTTCGGCCCCTCGGCGGCGGCGGCGCGGCTGGAGGCCTCGAAGGCCTTCACCAAGGAGATCTGCGATGCCTGCGGCGCCCCGACGGCGGCCTATGCGCGGTTTACCGAGGCCGAGGCGGCCAAGGACTACATTCGCCGCGTCGGCGCACCGATCGTGGTCAAGGCCGATGGCCTTGCCGCCGGCAAGGGCGTGATCGTGGCAATGACCGAGGCCGAGGCGCTGGCCGGCCTCGACGAGATCTTCGGCGGCGCCTTCGGTGCGGCGGGCGCCGAGGTGGTGATCGAGGAGTTCATGGCGGGCGAGGAAGCCAGCTTCTTCGTGCTCTGCGATGGAGAGACGGTGCTGCCGATCGGCTCGGCCCAGGATCACAAGCGCGCCTTCGATGGCGATACCGGCCCCAATACCGGCGGCATGGGCGCCTATTCCCCGGCGCCGGTGCTGACCGATGCGATTGCCGAAGCGGCGCTTGCGCAGATCGTGCGCCCAACCGTGGCCGAGATGGCGCGGCGCGGCACCCCGTTCAAGGGCGTGCTCTACGCCGGGCTGATGATCGAGAATGGCGCGCCGCGGCTGGTGGAATACAACGTCCGCTTTGGCGACCCCGAATGCCAGGTGCTGATGATGCGCCTTGGCGCGCAGGTGCTGGACCTGCTGCTGGCCTGCGCCGAGGGGCGGCTTGCGGACATGCAGGTGACCTGGGCCGAGGATCACGCGCTGAGCGTGGTGATGGCGACCAACGGCTATCCCGGCGACTATGCCAGGGGCAGCCAGATCCGCGGGCTGGAGGAGTTGCCGGAAACCAGCCTGGAAATGGTCTTCCACGCCGGCACCGCCGCGCGCGAGGGCAGCATCGTCGCCTCGGGCGGCCGGGTGCTGAACGTCACCGCCCGCGGCGCCAGCCTCGCCGAGGCGCGCGAGCGGGCCTATGGCCTCGTGGACCGCATCGACTGGCCCGGCGGCTTCTGCCGCCGCGACATCGGCTGGCGCGCACTTTAGTCCGGCCCCGCAAGGGGGGCTTCGCGCCCCCCGTCCTGCGGACTGGCGTCCTTCGGACTCCCCCCGCGGGATATTTGGAAAAAAGCAAAGCGCAAGAGCACCTGCTGTATTGCTTTTTTCCAAATATCCTCGGGGGTGAATTGGCCGCAGGCCAAGAGGGGGCAGAAGGCCCCCTTCCTGTTTCCCTATCCCATGCGCTCGGAGGCATAGCTGCCAGGCGAGGCCGGAAACACCACCGTCTTGTTGCCGTTCAGGAACACCCGGTGGTGGATATGCGCATGGATCGCCCTCGACAGCACCGCCGCCTCCACGTCGCGGCCGAGGCTGACATAGTCCTCGGGGCTCTGGGCATGGGTGATGCGCACCGTGTCCTGCTCGATGATCGGGCCCTCGTCGAGATCGGCGGTGACGTAATGCGCCGTCGCGCCGATCAGCTTCACGCCGCGGGTGAAGGCCTGCTTGTAGGGGTTGGCGCCCTTGAAGCTGGGCAGGAAGCTGTGGTGGATATTGATGATCCGCCCCGCCATCTTGCGGCAGAGCGTGTCGGACAGCACCTGCATGTAGCGCGCCAGCACCACCAGCTCGGCCCCGGTCTCCTCGACCAGCGCCAGCAGCCGCGCCTCGGCCTCGGGCTTGTTCTCCTTGGTCACCTTGATCAGGTGGAAGGGCAGGTCGTGGTTCACGACGACCTTCTGGTAGGTCAGGTGGTTCGAGACCACGCCCACGATCTCGATCGGCAGCGCGCCGATGCGCCAGCGGTAGAGCAGGTCATTGAGGCAATGGCCGAAGTTCGACACCATCAGCAGCACCTTGACCCGGTGCGCGGCGTCGTGGATGGCCCAGTCCATGCCGAAGGGCTCGGCGATGGCGGCGAAGCCTTCGGTGAGGGCATCGAGGGTGGCGCCGGTTTCGCTGGTGAAGGTGGTGCGGGTGAAGAATTGCCCGGTTTCCAGATCGTCGAACTGGGCGGAATCGGTGATGTTGCAGCCCTGATCGGCGAGGAAGCCCGAGATCGCGGCGACGATGCCGCGGCGCGAGGGGCAGGTGACGGTCAGCACATAGGCAGTCATTTCGGCTTGGTTCCTTCGCGCGGGGGCAGTGCTTTGGCTCAGCAGCACAATGCGCGGCGGCGGCGGCGGCGCCAGCCCCGAAGCGACGGCGGGCGCGCGAAAGGCGACAGCGGCGGGCGCGCTTCGCGGGCGGGCGGCGCGGATCGCGGGCGCCGGTTTCCGATAGCGGACGCGGGGGGTCAGCCTTCGCAGGCCGCGCCAGGTGCCAGGCTGTCCGGGCCCGCATAGCGTCCGGCATCCTCGGTCACCAGCGCGCCGCCCTGCCAGCGCGTGTGCAGCGCCCGGCGCCAGCCGGCATCGGCGGTCACGATCACCGGGCCGCCGGGGCAACCCGCGATGCCGCCTTGCAGGAACGTGTCGCCGAAGCGGTGGTTGGTGTGGCCCTTGGCCTCGGCCACCGGCACCAGCGTGCCGCCCTCCAGCCGCACGAGGCGCAGGGTCCGGCCCAGATGCGGGGTCTCGACATAGGCGATCTCCACCCTTCCATCGCCATCCAGATCGGCGGCGCCGAGCGGGGCGAGCCAGCGGAATCGGGCGCCTATGAAGGGTGTGGCGGCAATCCGGCCCTCCGCGCCCCAGACCGCGAGGCGGGCGCCCTGCGAGGCATGGCTTTCCACCACGATCACCTCGGGCGCGCCGTCGCCACCCAGGTCGGCGAGGCGGGGGGCGGTGTCCTCGAAGACCAACTCCTCGGGCAGGGTGAAGCGGCGCTGCTGCCCGCCCACCGTCAGCACCAGCGCGGCCCATTCGAGGTCATCGCCAAGCGCGCCATGCGGGTAGCGGTCTGTGGGCGCGGCATAATCCGCGGCGCTGATCGGCTCCGCGCCTGCGGCAAGGGGCCAGAGCGGGGGCCAGAGCGCCAGCAGCGCCGCAAGAGCCGCGCCGCGCATGGCCTAGATCTGACGTTCGGGCAGGTGCACCACCAGGCCGTCCAGCGCCGGCGTCACCTTGATCTGGCAGGTCAGGCGCGAGCGCACCGGATCGGGCTGCCAGGCGAAATCCAGCATGTCCTCTTCCATCGCGTCCTTGGGCGGCACCCGGTCCAGCCAGGCGGGATCGACATAGCAATGGCAGGTCGAACAGGCGCAGGCGCCGCCGCAATCGGCCTCGATCCCCGGCACGCCATTGTCGCGCGCGCCCTCCATCACCGTGAGGCCGGGGGCGACCTCGACCTCGTGGCGGGTACCGGAATGTTCGACGTAGGTGATCTTGGCCATCGCGCTTGCTTCCCTGCGGTGCTTTGCCTGCCGACATAGGACAGCTGCGACCGATTTGCCAGAGCCTCGGGGCCGCATCGCGGGCCTGTGTGCGGGGCTTTCCCGCGGCCACTCAAGCGGTTATCCTGCCGGCACGCGGCTGCGGCGGAAGCCGACGCACGCGGATGTGGCGCCAGACAGGAAGACTGCCCGAGCTTGATGATGCGCCGCCCCCTCACCGCCTCCCCGCCCCGGGCAAAGCTGCGCACCGCGCTTGTGGTGATCTCAGCGCTGGCGGGCTGCGCGCCCTCGCTGGTTGCCGCGCCCGCCGCGCAGGATTACGCGGCCGAGATCGTCGCCCGCCCGCTTGGCAGCAGCGCCCCCGCCGGGCCCGAGGGCGCGTGCTGGGGCCGGCAGGTCACCCCCGCGCTGATCGAGACGGTGACCGAGCAGGTGCTGGACCAGCCCGAGGCACGGGCGCCGGATGGCGCGCTGCTGCGCCCGGCCAGCTATCGCACCGTCACCCGGCAGGCGATCGTGCGCGAGCGTGCGGAGCTGTGGTTCCGCACCCCCTGCCCGGCCGAGATGTCGCCCGACTTCATCGCCACCGCGCAGCGGGCTCTGGCGGCGCGAGGGCTGTTCCACGGCATCGTCACCGGCGAGATGGACGCGCCCACGGGCCGCGCCGTGCGGCGCTTCCAGGCAGAGCGGGGGCTGGACAGCCCGGTGCTGTCGCTGGCGGCGGCGCGCGATCTCGGGTTGATCGCAGTGGGCAGCGAGGGCTGAGCCCTATCGCAAGACCTGCGTGGTGGCCCAGACCAGCGCGATCAGCACCGGCTGATGCGCGAGGTAGACCGCGAGGCTGTGCTGCCCGGGCCAGGCCAGCCGCGCCAGCGCGCGCGAGGGGCGTGACGGCCACTTCGCCAGCCGCTCCAGGGCGCCGTGCCGCGCCAGCGCGGTGCCAAGCGCGATGCCAAGCAGCACCGGGGCGAACCAGGGGAAGACCGGCACGAAATCGACCGAGCGCGGAATCAGCGTGCCAAGCCCGACCCATTGCAGCCAGGGCGCGTCGAAGGCGGGCAGGAACAGCCAGCGTGGCGCCGCCCAGACGGCAAGGGCGGCGAGCAGCGGCACCATCGGCTGCAGGCGCACGAAGGCAAGGCCGGCGAGGCTGGCAAAGGCGATGCTGTGCAGGATGCCGAAGAAGATGAACTGGTCGGGGATGGCGATGCGCGTGGCGAGGGTGATCGCCGCAGCGGCGGCGGCGACCCTCGCCAGCCGGCGCAGGGCGGAGCGCCAGCGGATGCCGCTGCCATGCGCCAATGCGAGGCTGATGCCGGCCAGGAACAGGAAGCTGCCGGCGATGGCGCGGGCAAAGATCGCCCACCCGCCGCTGGTGGTGGTGCCGGAGGGCAGGTAGCCGAACATCTGCAGATCGAAGGTGAAGTGGAAGATCGCCATGCAGACCAGCGCCGCCGTGCGCGCGAGGTCGAGCGCGAGGATGCGGGGGGCGGGGCGGGGCTGGCCGGGGGCGTAGGTCATGCGGTTTGGTACAGGCGGCGGATGGCGGGGGCAATGGGGCGGGCAAGCTCCTGCCGGCATCGCGGGACGGTCAGGCCGGATGGGAAAGGCGAGTCACTGCCTCGCCCCTGTCCGTAGTGCGGTCGTTCAGCCGGAGCCGCTGGCAGCAGGAGACCGAATAAGGCCAGGGCTCCTTTGGGGCCGACGGTGCCAGATGGAAGGGCGCAGGCTGGCGAAGGCGATGGGCTTCGCCAAGGACCCCACGATGGAGATCGTCGCCCGTTCGCCTCGGGCGGGAAAGGGCGAGGCACTGCCTCGCCCCCGCCCGCAAGCGGGACCGTTCGCCCCGAGCCGCTGGCAACACGAGACCGGATAGGCCAGCGCCCGACCTGGCGGGCGAGAAGCGCCCGCCGGGGGCGGGGCGGGCGCTGGCCGGGCCCTTTGGGGCCCGTCCCGCCAGCTGAGATGTCACGGTGTGGCGAAGGCGATGGCCTTCGCCAAAGCCACGGGCGCAATGCGAGCACTGCGGGGCGTCAGCGCTGCCGGGCCAAGCGGAACGCCAGAGCAAAAGATCGCCGACCCGGATCGAAGGGCGCAGACCGAAAGCGCGGCCCCCCCAGCAAAAAGGGCGCCCGAAGGCGCCCCTTTCGTCATCCCATACAGAGGCCCGTCACTCGACCGACAGCGCCACGAAGCGCGGCTCGCCCTCGCGGCGGATCAGCAGCAGCAGCGACTTGCGGCCCGCCTCCTTCGCCTCGTCGATGCGGTCCTGCAGATCGGCCAGGGTTGCCACCTTCTGCTGGCCCGCCTCGGCGATGACGTCGCCGGCGCGCAGGCCCTTCTCGAAGGCGGCGCCGGACTCGTCGATCTCGCGCACCACAAGACCCGAGGCGTTCTCGGGCAGGCCCAGTTCCGCCGCGGTCTCGCTGTCGAGCGGCGACAGCGTCATGCCCAGCATCTCTTCTTGCGCCGGACCCTCGGGGGCGCCGGCGGCAACCGGCGTCGGGGTCGCCTCGGCCTCTTCGCGCCGGCCAAGGGTGACCAGCAGCGTCTCGGTCCGGCCCTCGCGCAGCACCACGACGCGCACCGCCTTGCCGACCTCGGCATCGGCCACGCGGCGCACCAGGTCGCGGGTGTCCGACACATTGCCGCCATCGAAGCTGGTGATCACGTCGCCGGCCTTCATGCCCGCATCCATTGCCGGGCCCTCGGGCACATCGGTGACCAGCGCGCCGGCAGCAGCCTCGATGCCGATGGCCTCGGCCACGTCCGGGGTCACGTCCTGGATCTTGACGCCGAGCCAGCCGCGGCGGGTCTCGCCGAACTCCTTGAGCTGGTTCACCACCTTGCCGACCACGTTCGAGGCCATCGAGAAGCCGATGCCGATGGAGCCGCCATTGGGCGAGAGGATCGCGGTGTTCACGCCGATCACCTGCCCCTCCATGTTGAACAGCGGCCCGCCCGAGTTGCCGCGGTTGATGGCGGCATCGGTCTGGATGAAGTCGTCATAGGTGCCGGCCAGCTCGCGGTTGCGGGCCGAGACGATCCCGGCCGAGACCGAGAAGCCCTGCCCCAGCGGGTTGCCCATCGCCATCACCCAGTCGCCGACGCGCATCACGTCGCTGTCGCCGAAGCTGACAAAGGGCAGCGGCGCGTCGCTGACGACCTTCAGCAGCGCGATATCGGTCTTGGGGTCGGTGCCGACGACTTCGGCGGGCAGGGTCTTGCCCGAGAAGAACTCGATCTCGATCTCGTCGGCGCCGTCGATGACGTGGTTGTTGGTGACGATGAAGCCGTCCTCCGAGATCACGAAGCCCGAGCCGAGCGCGTTCGACTGGCGCGGCCCCGAGGGGCCTTGGCCTTCAGGGTCCATGAACTCGCGGAAGAAATCCTCGAAGGGCGAGCCTTCGGGCAGCATCGGCCCGCGCGGCATCGCCGGCGCGGCCACGGTGGTCGAGGTGGTGATATTGACCACGGCAGGGCTGACCTGCTGGGCGAGGTCGGCAAAGCTTTCCGGCGCCGCGCGCGCGGCCGAGGGCAGCGCCTGGCCGATGACCAGCGCAAGGCCCATGGCCGCAACCCACAGCATGTGCAGGGCGCCGCGGCCCTGCCCCAAGGGCGCGTCGCGCCGCAGCGTCTGGGACATGTCCCGAGTTGACATATTCTACTCCCCTTATCTCATCGGCGGGTTCCCGTGCAGGAACCGCTTGCCCTGTTGTCGGATTGCGCAGGCCACATTGCAAGCCACGCGCAGTCGCGCCCCGTCACATGCGGGTGAACGCCCTGAAACGGCGGCGCCCGCCCGGTCCCCTGCCCCGGCCTGGACTATACGCCGAGGCTGCGGGCGAGCCAGACCAGCGCCACCCCTGCGGCCAGCGCGCCAAGGCCCAGCATCCGCCGCCGGTCCGCCGGCTGCGCGCGCAGCCAGTCCAGCGCCTCTTCGATACGCGAAGGGGCCAGCGCAAGCACCAGCCCCTCCACCGCAAGCACCAGCCCGACCGCGAGGATCAGGAGCGCCATGATCTCAGTTCGCGGGCGCCGGGGCTGCTTCGGCCGGGGCCGGCTCAGCCGGAGCCGTCTCGGCAGGCGCTTCTGCCGGGGCTTCTGCCGGGGCCTCTGCCGCCGGGGCTTCCGCAGCCGGGGCTTCCGCAGCCGGGGCGCTGGCGGGGCCCGCTACCGAGGTGCCGGCGCCAGACTCGTTCAGAAAGCTGAAGAATTCGCTGTCAGGCGACAGCACCAGCGTCGAATTTCCGGGCTGCAGCGCGGTGGTATAGGCGCTGAGCGAGCGGTAGAACTCGAAGAACTCGGGGTCCGCCCCGAAGGCCTCGGCATAGATCGCGTTGCGCAGCGCGTCGGCTTCGCCTCGGATGATCTCGGCCTGACGGCGCGCGTCGGAGACGGTTTCCACCACGGTCCGGTCGGCCTGCGCGCGAACCCGCTGCGCCGCCTCGTTGCCGCGGGCGATCTCGTCGGCCGCCTCGCGTTCGCGTTCGGCCCGCATCCGGGCGAAGGTGGCTTCAAGGTTCTGTTCCGGCAGGTCGGTGCGGATCAGCCGCACGTCGATGATCTCGACGCCAAGCCCCGCCGCCTCGTTGCGGGCGCTGTCGCGGATGCGGGTGGTCAGTGCCGCCCGGTCCACCGACAGGATCGAATCCGACGTGACAGACCCCAGAACCTCACGCAGACGCGAGCGCAGGATCAGGTCGATCCGCGCCTCGGCGGATGCAGTGCCACCAACGCCGACGGCCTGACGGAATTGCACCACATCGGTGATGCGGTAGCGCGCGAAGGCATCGACCACCAGACGGCGGTCATCCAGCGGCGTGACCTCGATCGGGTCGATGTCGCGCGACAAGATGCGGTCGTCATAGCGCACGACCTCCTGGATCAGCGGGATCTTGAACGCCAGACCCGGCTCTTCCTTGACCGACTTGATCTGGCCGAATTGCAGGACCAGCGCCTTTTCGCGCTCGTCCACGATGAAGACCGAGGACAGGACCCCGACCACGGCGACAACGGCAACGCCGAGAAGAATGGCTGTGCGGTTCATCAGTTGGTGCCTCCGGTCGTGACCTGACCGCCGGTGGCGGTACCTGCTGCGGGCGCGCCGCGTCCCAGCTCGTTCAGCGGCAGGAAGGGCACGACGCCCTGGGTGCCGACCGCGGCCGGGTCGATCACGATCTTGTCGACGCCGCCAAGCACGTCTTCCATGGTCTCGAGATACAGGCGCTTGCGCGTCACCTCGGGGGCCTTGGCATATTCGGTCAGCACGGCGCTGAAGCGACTCGCCTCACCCTCGGCCTCATTGACGACCTGGGCGCGGTAGCCTTCGGATTCCTCGACGATCTGCGCCGCGTCACCGCGGGCCTGGCCAAGGACGCGGTTGGCATAGCCATCCGCCTCGTTCTGCAGGCGGGTGCGCTGCTGTTCGGCGGCCTGCACCTCGCGGAAGGCGTCGATCACCTCGGCCGGCGGGTCGGCACGGTCGAAGTTCAGGCGCACCACGTTCAGCCCGCTGTCATAGCTGTCGAGCGTGGTCTGGATCATTTCCTGCAGCCGCGCCGCGATCAGCCCGCGGTCGCGGTTCAGGATCGGGGCCAGCGGGCTTTGGGCGATGATCTCGCGCATCGCGGATTCCGACACCGCGCGCACCGTGGCTTCCGGGTCGCGCAGGTTGAAGAGGTAGCGCTGCGGGTCCGAGATGTTCCACACCACCTGGAAGTCGATATCGACGATATTCTCGTCGCCGGTCAGCATCAGGCCGGCCTCGGCGACGCCGCTGCGCGACATGCCGATATCGACGGTGCGTTCCGGCGTGACCGGGATCACCGTGGCGCTGATCAGCGGCCAAGGCGCGAAGTTCAGGCCGGGCTCGCCCAGGGCCGAGAACTCGCCGAGGAACAGCTCGACCGATTTCTCTTCGGGACGCACGGTATAGAAGGATGCAAAGGCCCAGAGTCCGACCGCGGCAAGGGCCGCAATGCCAAGGGTGCCGCGCGAGAAGGCCGGGCCCCTCGGGCCGCCGCTGCCACCGGGCGGCTGCGGGCCGCGCGGGCCGCGTCCGCCCATCAGCACGCGAAGCTGCTCCTGGCCCTTCTTCATGATCTCTTCGATTTCGGGGATCTGCGAGCCTTCGCCCGGGCGCTTCTGCCCGCGCTTGTCGTCGTCATTCCCGCCGCTGCCTCCGCCGCCCCCCCAGGGACCTCCATTGCTCATAAGCCCGTCTTCCCTTTAAGTTCCGTTTGCCGGTTGTCTTGCTAACTGGTCATCGCAGCGCCGAAATCAAGCTGTGCGCACCGGCTTTCGCATCGTCACCAGTTCCTCGGCCATCGTCGGATGCACCGCGCAGGTGCGGTCGAAATCCTCCTTGGTGGCACCCATCTTCATGGCAATGCCGACCATCTGGATCATCTCGCCGGCCTCGGGTGCGACGATATGGCAGCCCAGAACGCGGCGCGTCTCCTTGCAGACCACGAGTTTCATCAGCACCCGGTCGGCCCGTCCGGCGAAGGCCGAGCGCATCGGCTTGAAGGTCGAGACATAGACCTCGATGGGCCCCTGCGCCCGCGCCGCATCCTCCGTCAGGCCCACCGTCGCCAGTTCGGGCGTGGTGAACACCGCCGAGGCGACGAGATCGTGATCGGGCTGGCGCGGGTCGGAGCCGAAGACGGTATCGGCAAAGGCATGGCCCTCGCGGATCGCCACCGGGGTCAGCTGGATACGGTCGGTGACATCGCCCACCGCATAGATCGAGGGCACGGCGGTCTGGCTCCAGCCATCGACTGGCACCTTGCCGCCCTTGCCAAGCGCAACGCCTGCCGCCTCCAGCCCCAGCCCGTCGGTGTTGGGCACCCGGCCGGTGGCATAGATCACCTTGCTGAACACATCGCTGCGCCCGTCCATGCAGGTGACGCGGAAGCCATCGCCCTCGGGTTCTACGGCGGTGACCACGACGCCGCAATGCAGCTCGATCCCTTGCGCCTTCATGTCCTCGGCCACCAGATCGACGGCTTCGGCGTCGAACTCCTTCAGGATGCGAGCGCTGCGCTGGAACTGCGTCACCTTCACGCCAAGGCCGGCGAGGATGCATGCGAACTCGCAGGCGATATAGCCGCCGCCGACGATCAGCACGGATTCCGGCAAGGCCTCCAGCTTGAAGATGTCGTTCGAGGTCAGCACATGCTCCGCCCCCGGAAACTCCGGCACGAAGGGCCGGCCGCCGACCGCGACGAGGATGTGTTTCGCCCGCACGGTGTTGCCGCCGGCCAGATGCACGGTATGGGCATCGACCACTGTCGCGCGGCAGTCATGCACCGTCACCCCGGCGCTGGACAGCCCGCCGCGATAGGCCTTCTCCAGCCGGTCCAGCTCTGTATCCAGCTTGGCACGGAAGGCGCTCCAGTCGAGCGCGCCCACCGTCACCTGCCAGCCATAGGCCTGCGCATCGGCCATCGCCGTGGGGAAGCTGGAGGCGAAGACCATCAGCTTTTTCGGCACGCAGCCGCGGATCACGCAGGTGCCGCCCATGCGATATTCCTCGGCGAGGCCAACGCGCGCGCCATGCTCCCCCGCCGCGATCCGCGCCGCGCGCACACCGCCCGAGCCGCCACCGATGACGAAGAGGTCGTAGTCGAAATCCATAAGGTCAGTCCCCGAGGTCTGCGAAGATGTTCTCGGCATCGACAAAGTCGATCCGGTCATGCTCGACCGTGCCGCGGTTGATGTCGCGCAGCTCCACCCGGCCATCGCCCTGGCCGATGATCACCACGTCGCAGATGTCGATGAAGAGGCCATTCTCCACCACGCCCGGGATCTGGTTGATCACCAGCGCCAGCTGCCGCGCGTTGCCGATGCGGTTCAGGTGCAGGTCGACGATGTAGTTGCCCTCGTCGGTGATGAAGGGCTGCTGCCCATTCAGCCGCAGCGAGGTGGCGCGTCCCAGCACGTCGAGGCTGACCAGCGTCTCCTCGATCAGCGCCTTGGTGGTCTGCCAGCCGAAGGGCACCACCTCCACCGGCAGCGGGAAGGCCCCAAGCTGCGCCACTTCCTTCGCGGCATCGGCGATCACGATCATCTGGTCCGAGGCCGTCGCCACGATCTTCTCTTGCAGCAGCGCGCCGCCGCCGCCCTTGATCAGGTTCAGGTTCGCGTCGAACTCGTCGGTGCCGTCGATGGTCAGGTCCAGCCATTTCGCCTCGTCAAGCCCGACGACGGTGATCCCCACCGACCGCGCCAGATCGGCGGTGCGGCTCGAGGTCGGCACCCCGGTGATCCGCAGCCCCTCCTCGCGCACCAGCTCGCCGAGGCAGCGCACCATCCAGGCGGCGGTGGAGCCGGTGCCAAGCCCGACGCGCATTCCGTCTTCCACGAAGTCCACGGCGCGCTTGGCGGCGGCGAACTTGGCCTTGTCGATCGGGGAAAGCTCTGCGGGCATGGTCACTCCGGGTCCAGTGTCGCCAAGGGTTATAGGCAAAGCCCCGCCCGCGTGCGAGGGGCAATTCGTGCCCGAAGCCTCCCCCCGCGCCGCAGTCGCGCGCCCCGGGGTCGCTTTTCGGGTGGCGGCTCAGCGGCGATGGGGCCACCCTGAAGGGCGCGCAACAGGAAGGCCCCCATGTTCCTCTCCGTCTTCGACATCTTCAAGCTGGGCGTCGGCCCCTCCTCCTCGCATACGATGGGGCCGATGGTCGCGGGGGCGCGGTTCCTCGGGATGATGCGCGCCTCGCCCTTCCGCTTCCACGGGCTGCGCGCCAGCCTGCACGGCTCGCTCGCCTTCACCGGCAAGGGCCATGCCACCGACCGCGCCACCATCCTCGGCCTCGCCGGGTTCGAGCCGGCAACCTACGACCATGACAAGGCCGAGGCGGCGCTGGCGGATATCCACGCTCGCCACGTGATCGAGGCGCCGGGCCTGCCGCCGCTGGCCTTCGACCCCGGCCGCGACCTGATCTTCGACTATGGCGCGCCGCTGCCGGGCCATGCCAATGGCATGATCCTGATGGCGACCGACGCGCAAGGCGACGTCATCCTGCGCGAGACCTTCTTCTCCATCGGCGGCGGATTTGTCCTGACCGAGGCGGAACAGGCCGGCATCACCGATGCCGCCCTCACCGCCCCCGCCCCGGTGCCCTACCCGTTCCGCAGCGCCGCCGAGATGCTGGCGATGGCGGCCGCCTCTGGCCGCAGCATCGCCCAGATGAAACGCGCCAATGAGGAGGTGTTCCGCAAGCCCGCCGAGATCGAGGCCGGCATCGCCCGGATCTGGGAGGTGATGAATGCCTGCATCGACCGGGGCCTCGCCACCGATGGCATCCTGCCCGGCGGGCTGAACGTGCGCCGCCGCGCGAAATCGATCCACCAGGCGCTGCTGGCCGAACGCGGGCTGAACCTGACCGCCCCCCACGCGATCAACGACTGGATGAGCGCCTATGCCATGGCGGTGAACGAAGAGAACGCGGCGGGGGGCCAGGTGGTGACTGCCCCCACCAATGGCGCCTCGGGCGTCGTTCCGTCCGTCATCCGCTACTGGCTCGACCATGTGCCGGGCGCCAGCCGCGCCCGGATCGGGGATTTCCTGCTGACCGCCGCCGCCGTGGGCGGCCTCGTCAAGACCAATGCCTCGATCTCGGGTGCGGAATGCGGCTGCCAGGCCGAGGTCGGCAGCGCCGCCGCCATGGCCGCGGCGGGGCTGGCGGCGGTTCTGGGCGGCACGCCGGAGCAGGTTGAGAACGCCGCCGAAATCGCGCTGGAACACCACCTCGGCATGACCTGCGACCCGATCCGCGGCCTCGTACAGGTGCCCTGCATCGAGCGCAACGGGCTTGGCGCGATCAAGGCCGTCTCCGCCGCCTCGCTCTCCTTGCGCGGCGATGGCCAGCATCTGGTGCCGCTCGATGCCTGTATCGAGACGATGCGGCAGACGGGGCGCGACATGCATGAAAAGTACAAGGAGACCTCGCTCGGCGGCCTCGCGGTGAACGTACCAAATTGCTGAAGGACAAGCCCCTCCCGCTTTGCCTTTCCCAAATATCCCCGCCGGAGGCCCCTGAGCCGCCGCCCTGCGGCGGCGAGGCAAAAGACCTGGCCCGCAAGGGCCGCAATGTCCTTCGCCAGAAGCATGTCGCTTTCAGGATGGACGCCCCAACCCGGCCCCGCTAGCCAAGGCCCCATGACCCAGTCCCCCGACCGCCTTCTGGCCCCCGACCGCATCCTTCCCGGCGTGGCGCTGATGATCGCCTTCTGCGTGATCGCGCCGCTGATCGACGTCTCCTCCAAGGCCGCGGCGCAGGGCGTGCCAGTGGGCGTGGTCACGCTTGGCCGCTTCGTGGTGCAGGCGGCGCTGATGCTGCCGGTGGTGCTGGTCATGGGCCTGTCCTGGCGGATGACGCCGCTGGCGCTGCGGCTCTTGCTGGCGCGGGCCTCTGTCTCGATCCTCGCCACCTTCTGCTTCGTCGCCGCCGTGCAGGTGATGCCGATCGCCGATGCGCTGGCGGTGGCCTTCGTCGAGCCCTTCATCATCCTGCTGATCGGCAAGCTGGTGCTGCACGAACAGGTCGGCCCGCGCCGGCTTGGCGCCGCGGTCGTCGGCTTTGGCGGCGCGCTCCTCGTGATCCAGCCCTCCTTCGCCATGTTCGGCGCGGTGGCGCTGTTCCCGCTCGGCACCGCGCTGTTCTTCGCGCTCTACATGCTGATCACCCGCCGGCTCAGCCGCGAGATGCACGCGGTCACCATGCAGCTGCACACCGCGCTTGCGGCCGCGCTGATCTGCCTGCCGCTGCTGGCGCTCGGTCACCTCTCCGGCGTCCCGGCTTTGGCCTTCGCGCTGCCGCAATCGCTGCCCTTCTGGGGCTGGTGCTTCGGCGTCGGCCTTGCCGCCACCATCAGCCACATGGCGATCACCTATGCGCTGCAATTCGCGCCCTCCTCGACGCTGGCGCCGCTGCATTACCTGGAAATCGTCACCGCTACGCTGTTCGGCTACCTGTTCTTCAGCGATTTCCCCGGCGGGATGACCTGGACGGGCATCGCCATCATCGTCGCCTCGGGGCTCTACATCATCCACCGCGAGCGGGCGGCGGCACGGCTCATCCGGGCAGCAGCGCCTCCAGCGCGGGCCTGAGCCAGTCCCGCGGCAGCAGCACCAGCATCGGCCCCGCGATCTGCAGCTCCACCGGCCCCGTGGCCTCGTTCGAGGTGCCGATCCGGCCCGCGGGGGCAAAGTCCAGCCCGTCGATCGGCCAGCGCAAGCCGGTCGATCGGCCGCTGGCCGGCCCCATCGGGAACAGCGACAGCCGGGTGCCGGGCCGCAGCGGCAGCGACAGCCGTGGCGGGCTCAGGAAGATCACGTCCTCGGGGCCGAGGATCACGCAGCGCTGCGCGGGATGCGTCGCCAGCGCCGTCATCACCGACAGCATGTGATCGAGCCGCAGCCCGGCAAAGCCGAGCCCGATCAGGAACGGCGCCTCGACCAGCCGCAGGCATTTGCCGAAATCGGTGGAGTCCTGCTCGGGCACCCTGTGCTGCCGCTCCGCCGGGATCGCGGCCTGCGCCGCCGCGCTGATCGAATCGAAATCACCGATCACCGCCGCCGGCATCCGCCCCGCCGCCAGCGCCCCGTCGGCCCCGCCATCGGCCGCGACCAGCAGCGGCGCCAGGCTCAGCGCCAGGGCGAGGTCATCATGCGCAAAATCCCCACCGCCAAGCAGGGTGACGCCGGTCTTTGATTGGACAAGGGCTTCGCTCATGGGAATACTGATCCCAATTAAGGCAGCGGAAGGCAACCGGGGCCGGATTAATTCCTTGCTTTTACCTCAATCTGCCCACGGTAACGGTCCGTTTGCCATAGAGGGTGCATCCACGCGGTATCTGAGAGAGGCGAGCGATCATGGTTGGTGCGAGTAAGATCCTGACAGTGTCCTACGGCACCTTCTCGTGCACGCTGGAAGGCTTCGACGACCCGTTCTCGACCATGAAGGCCATCGCAGAATATTTCCGCGAGCTTGCCGCCGAGGACCGCTACTTCGGCGCAGAGCCCCCCACCCCCGATGCCGAGATGCTGCACCGCATCGCCGAGCGCGAGATCCAGCGCCGGGTCGAGGCGAAGATCGGGGCAAATGGCGTGGTGCTGCGGCAAGAGGACAGCGCCGCCCCCGAAGCCGCGCCGCGGGTCACCATGGGCCAGGTAGCCGCGCCGGCCGCAGGGCTGGCAGAGCAGGCCGAAGCTGCAACCCCGGCTACGGGACCGGCCACGGGCACGGTCTTGCATGTCGCGGCACAGGGCCCCGCCGCTGCGCCCCCGCTGACCGAAGACCTCGATGCAGAGCCCCCGGCGCTGCGCCCGGCCGCAGAGGCCGGCAGCGCCGAGGCGGAAAGCGTCGCCGCCAAGCTGATGCGCATCCGCGCTGCCGTCGCCGGCAGCCGCACCGCGGCCCCTGAGCCGGCAGAGGCCGTCGAACTGGCGCCGGAACCGGCAACAGAACTCGCCGCCGACACCGCCGCCGCGGATGCGGCCGGTCCCGCCGAGGCAGAGTTCACCGAAGCCGGCGACTGGGTCCCCGAGGACTGGTCCGATGCCGCGCCCGAGGCGGAGAAGCTTCTGGCCGAAGTGCCAGAAGAGCTGGCGCACACCGAGGACGAAACCGCGATGCTGGAAGGGCTCGCGGCGTCGCTGGCCGAAGACGCCGCAGAAGACGCCTTGGCAGGAGATCATGCTGCGGACGATCTGGTTGTGGACGATCGGGCCGAGGACGAGGCACTGGCGGAGCAGGCATCCGGAGCCGAGGAGTTCGCGGCAGAGCTGGTCGCGGCAGAACCCGAGCCGGAGATCGCGGAAATCGCCGCGCTCAGCGATCTGACGCAGGGATTCGCGGCAGAGCCGGCAACGCCGGCAACGCCACTGGCCGAGCCCGCCGAGAGCACCGATCTGGGCTTTGTCGCCGCCAGCCTCTGGCCGGACCGGGCGGCGATGGACGATGCTGAAGACGATGCCGAGCACATGGCCGCCTGGCTCGAGGCAGAGGCAGAGGAGACTCCGCGCGTCCTTGAAGACAGCGCTGCGCCGGACGCGCTGCCCGAGGCGCTTGCCGGGATGCTCGCCGCCGAAGCCGCGGCTGCCGAACCGGAGCCCGAGCGGCAACCCGAACCGCAACCCGAACTGCGCACCGAGAATGCCCTGCAGCGGGCGCGGGCGCGGGTCATCAAGGTGCGGCGCATCGAGGTTGCCGAGCAGCCCGCCCCGAAACCGGCGCCCGCCGATCCCGTGCTGAGCGGCATCGAGGCTGCCCTTGGCGATACCGGGCTTTCGGCCGAGGACGAGGCCGATCTGATGGCCGAATTGGCCGCCGTCGAACGCGAGGCGGGCGGGCCCCGCGCCCCCGCCCCGAAACTGCGGGACCAGGAACCCGAGGTGCTGCCTGCCGCCGGCCTCCAGAAGCCCACGCTCGGCACCGATGCCGGGACCGACGCCGAGCGCCCGGTTCTGGGCCGCGGCCCGGCCGACGAGGCTGCGGTCTCGCGGCTGATCGAGACCGCGAATACCCGGCTGGAAGGCTCGGAAACCCGCCGCCGCTTTTCGGCCATCGCCCATCTGAAGGCGGCCGTCGCCGCCACGGTCGCCGACCGCGCGCTGCGCACCGAGGCCGCCGGCACCGCATTGGCGCAAGACAGCGAAGAGGCGATCGACCGTTACCGCGAGGATCTGACCAAGGCCGTGCGCCCCCGCCGACCCGGCGAGGATGCCGCCAGCGCGCAGACCCCGCGTCCCGGCAATGGCGGCCAGCAGGCGCCGCTGGTGCTGGTCTCGGAACAGCGGGTGGACCGGCAAGCGGCAACGCAGCCGCAGGACCTGGGCGCGATCCGCCCGCGCCGGGTGACCGCCAGCACGCTGCGCCTGACCGAGCGGATCGACACCGAAGAGGCCGAGGCGGAAGAGGACGTGCCAGCACCTACGCCCGAGGAAGCCCGCAGCTTTGCCGATTTCGCCGGGCGGCTTGGCGCCAACGGCCTCGCCGACCTTCTGGAAGCCGCCGCCGCCTATACCGCGGCGGTCGAGGGGCGCCCGCATTTCTCGCGCCCGCAGATCATCAAGAAGGTGGCGCATCTGGGCGAGGACACCGATTACAGCCGCGAGGCCAGCCTGCGGTCGTTCGGGATGCTGCTGCGCGAGGGCAAGATCCAGAAGGTCAAGCGCGGCCAGTTCGCCATCTCGGACACGTCGCGCTTTATGTCCGAGGCCCGCCGCGCGGCACGCTGAAGGCGCTGCGACACTGACGCCGAAGCGCCCTCAGGGTGACTTCGGCGTTTCGCCTTCTGGTGGAGCCGCATCCGGGTCAGGCTGCCCCACCCCGCGGAACACCGCGCGGAAGGGCAAGATCCAGATCACCCCCAGCAGCACATAGACCCCGAACTCCGCCGCGATCGGCAGCCGGCCAAAGCGCGCGTCGAACCAGTTCACCAGGGTGACCGCCGCGACGATATACAGCGGCATCCCGACCAGCAGGATCAGCAGCGACAGCCGCCGGCGGGCGCGGTAGGACAGCGCCATGCCTAGTCCTCGAACGGGTCGGTGACGAGGATGGTGTCGTCCCGCTCGGGGCTGGTCGAGAGCATGGCGACGGGGCAATGGATCAACTCCTCGATCCGCCGCACATATTTGATCGCCGCCGCCGGCAGGTCGGCCCAGGAGCGCGCGCCTTGGGTGCTTTCCTGCCAGCCGTCCATTTCCTCGTAGATCGGCACGACGCGGGCCTGCAGCGCCGCAGCGGTGGGCAGGTAGTCGTATGTCACGCCGTCGATTTCATACCCCACGCAGATCTTCAGCCTGTCGAAGCCGTCGAGCACGTCGAGCTTGGTCAGCGCGATGCCGTTGACGCCGGAAATCGCGCAGGTCTGCCGCACCAGCACCGCATCGAACCAGCCGCAGCGGCGCTTGCGGCCGGTGACGGTGCCGAATTCATGGCCGCGCTCGCCCAGGCGCTGGCCGACCTCGTCGGTCAGCTCGGTCGGGAACGGGCCCTCGCCGACGCGGGTGGTATAGGCCTTGACGATCCCCAGCACGAAGCCGATGGCCGAGGGGCCAAGCCCGGTGCCGGTGGCGGCCATGCCCGACATCGTGGTGGACGAGGTGACATAGGGATAGGTGCCGAAGTCGATGTCGAGCAGGCTGCCCTGCGCGCCCTCGAACAAGATGCGCTTGCCGGCGCGGCGCATGTCGCCCAGCACCTTCCACACCGGCTGCGCATATTGCAGCAGCTTCGGCGCGATCTCGGCCAGTTTCGCCTCGAGCGCGGCGCGGTCGATGGGGGTGGCGCCAAGGCCGGCGCGCAGCGGGTCGTGATGCGCCAGCAGCCGGTCGATGCGGGCCGAGAGCGTGTCCGGGTCGGCCAGATCGGCGACGCGGATCACCCGGCGGCCCACCTTGTCCTCATAGGCGGGGCCGATGCCGCGGCCGGTGGTGCCGATCTTGGCCTTGCCGGCAGCCTCTTCGCGCAGCTTGTCGAGGTCCTGGTGCAGCGGCAGGATCAGCGGGGCGTTTTCCGCGATCATCAGGTTCTCGGGGCTGATCGCCACACCCTGCGCCGCCAGCTTGTCGATTTCGGCGAACAGCGCCCAGGGGTCCAGCACCACGCCATTGCCGATCACCGCCAGCTTGCCGGGGCGCACGATGCCCGACGGCAGCAGCGACAGCTTGAACACGGTGTTGCCGATCACCAGCGTATGGCCGGCATTGTGCCCGCCCTGGAAGCGCGCGATGACATCGGCCCGCTCCGACAGCCAATCGACGATCTTGCCCTTGCCCTCGTCGCCCCATTGGGCGCCGACCACGACGACGTTTGCCATTGCGCTTGCTCCTCAGCCGTCAAACCCGGGCCGGTATAGACCCGCGCGCCGCCGGGCGAAACTGCCTTTTTCGGTGCAGGCGGCGGGGGCGGTGGGCGGGGGCGGCGTTTTGCGCCCCCGCCATGCCGTTACAGGCCCTTGGAGCGATAGGACTTCGCCACCCGGTCGATCGCCACCACATAGGCGGCCATGCGCAGGTCGGTTACCTCGGGGCGGGTGTGCCAGACCTCGCGCATCGCCTGATAGGCGATGCGCATCGTGTCATCGAGGCCGGAGCGCACCAGCTCCAGCTCGTCCGCGCCGCGCAGGTAGCGGTCCTTGAAGCCCGGCGACAGCGTCCAGCCAAGGCCCTTGTCGGCCGAGAGCCGCTCCAGCTCGTCGATCAGCAGCTTGTGGCGCGCCTCTTCCTGGCGGCGCTCCATCCGGCCGAAATGGATGTGGCTGAGGTTCTTGACCCACTCGAAATAGGACACCGTCACGCCGCCCGCATTGGCATACATGTCGGGGATCAGCACCGCGCCCTTCTCGCGCAGCACGGCATCGGCGCCCGCCGTCACCGGGCCATTCGCGGCCTCGACGATCAGCGGCGCCTTGATGCGCGCGGCGTTGGACAGGTTGATGACCCCCTCCATCGCCGCCGGGATCAGGATGTCGCAGTCGGTTTCCAGCATCGCCGCGCCATCAGCGGTGAAGGTGGCGCCGGGGAAATCCTTGACGCCGCCGTTCAGCCGAATCCAGTCGCGCACCGCCTCGACCTCGAGCCCGCCGCTGGCGAAGATCGCGCCGTCGCGCTCGATGATGCCGGTGATGATGGCGCCGTCTTCTTCCGACAGGAACTTGGCGGTGTGATAGCCCACATTGCCAAGGCCCTGCACGATGACGCGCTTGCCCTCGATGCCGCCGGTCAGCCCGGCCTTGGCCACGTCCTCGGGGTGGCGGAAGAACTCGCGCAGGCCGTATTGCAGGCCGCGCCCCGTCGCCTCGACCCGGCCGGCGATGCCGCCCTGGTGCAGCGGCTTGCCGGTGACGCAGGCGGCGGCGTTGATGTCGGTGGTGTTCATGCGCTGGTACTGGTCGACGATCCAGGCCATCTCGCGTTCCGAGGTGCCCATGTCGGGCGCGGGCACGTTCTGGCTGGGGTTGATCAGGTCGCGCTTGATCAGCTCATAGGCGAAGCGGCGGGTGATGCGCTCCAGCTCATGCTCCTCCCATGCGCGGGGGTCGATGCAGAGCCCGCCCTTGGAGCCGCCGAACGGCGCCTCGACCAGCGCGCATTTGTAGGTCATCAGCGCCGCCAGCGCCTCGACCTCGTCCTGGTTGACGCTCATCGCATAGCGGATGCCGCCCTTGACCGGCTCCTGATGTTCGGAATGCACCGAGCGATAGCCGGTGAAGGTGTGGATGTCGCCGCGCAGGCGCACGCCGAAGCGCACCGTATAGGTCGAGTTGCAGACCCGGATCTTTTCCTCCAGCCCCGGCGAGAGGTCCATCACCGCCACGGCCCGGTTGAACATCAGATCGACAGATTCGCGGAAGCTCGGTTCCCCGGTAACGATCATTTTGGAAATCTCCCATATTCCTGGCCGAACGCGACGACCTGCCGCAGCAGCCTATGCGGGTTGGATGACGGAAGCACTAAGCGAATCATCCGGGCCGGCGGCGGTCCGCCCGGACCCATCGGGCAGGGCCGCCGCACCCGCGTCGCAACCAGCTGGCGGCGGCCCTGCGCAGCAGCCGCATCGTCGCCGGCGGCGCAACAATCGGTCCGCGTTCCGAATCCCGTCGCGCAATGCCTGACAATATCTCGATTTTGTCCGCGCGGGCGCCGCAATTTTGCCCCAAGCCGTGGCATAGATGACCAATGCCAGTCCCCCGATGAACGCGGAGAAGCCGCGACGGGGACTGTGTGAGGGACGCGACATGACCAGTTTGGCAAGGACGAGTAATCTTTCGGCACCGCCCCACCCGGCCGCCCACCCGGCTGCCCGTCCGGCCGCCCGGAGCCTCGCGGCTGCCAGGGCCCATTTCCGGCGCTTCCGGCAAGGCGAGGACGGCTCGATCCTGATCTTCGGCATGGTGCTGTTCATCTCGGTCCTGTTGCTGGTCGGAGTGTCGCTGGACGTGATGCGCTTCGAGACAGAGCGCACCCGCGCGCAATATACGCTGGACCGCGCGGTGCTGGCTGCCGCCGACATCAGCCAGACGGTCGATGCGCAGGTGGTGGTGGACGACTATTTCAAGAAGGCCGGGGTCGAGCATTTCGACCCGGTCGCGGTGGCGACCGCGGGCACCTACAACGAATGGAAGAAGGTCGTCGGTACGCTCAACTTCGCCACCGACACCTGGTTCATGAAGATGGTCGGGGTCGAGCACCTGCAGGCCGCGGCCGCCGCCACGGCCGAAGAGAAGATCGGCAATGTCGAGATCTCGATGGTGCTCGACGTGTCGGGCTCGATGAACAACACGGTCTACAATGACAAGGGCCAGAACATCGGCACCAGGCTGTCGCTGATGCGCCCGGCGGCGCAGGAATTCGTCACCACGATGTTCACCAACGTCTCGGGTGCCGGCACAAACCAGGGCAAGCTGTCGATCTCGCTGGTGCCCTATGCCGAGCAGGTGAACCTCGGCACCACGGTCTCGAGCTACTTCACCCTGACGAGCGAACACACCAAGGCCGCCTGCGTCGATTTCGCCGATTCCGATTTCGACACCTTGGCGATCACGCCGACGCAGGTGCTGCCCCGCACGGCCTATGCTTGGGTTCGCTCCGACAGCAGCTTCCGCGAGTGCACGGGCTACGACACGACCGCGACTGCGCCGGTCCTCGCCTTCTCGACCAATAAGTCCACCATCAATTCCGCAATCGGTGCGCTGACGGCCGAGGGCGACACGGCGATCGACATCGGCGCGAAATGGGGCATGGCGCTGCTTGATCCGGCGGCGAAGCCCGCGCTGGATGCGATGATCACGGCCAAGGTCGCCGATGCGTCGATCTCGGGACGGCCGTTCTCCTATACCTATCCCGACACGCTGAAGATCCTGGTGCTGATGTCGGACGGCGAGAACACCAACACCTATCGCCTGATGGACCCCTATCGGTCGGGCACCTCGCCGGTCTACAAGGACAGCAGCAACTATTATTACTACTATTACCCAAGCCATGACAGCACGGACTATGACTTCTATTCCTACAACCGCACCCAGTCCATCCAGACAGGCACAACGTCCTGCAAATGGTGGGAAAGCGGCTGTGTGAATGGGAAGAAGCCGGTCTACTCCACCACGTCCTGGTTCAGCGCCAGCAACCTGAGCGGCGAGACGGCAATCACCTGGCCCAAGGTCTGGGAGGCGTTCAGCGTCACGACCTTCTCGTCGGGGATGTATGCGAAGGCGACGGGGGCTTCCTCCAGCACCTTCTACAACGCCGCCGTGGAGCATACCGACTATGTCGCCAAGGATGATCGCCTGGAGCGCATCTGCGACGCCGCCAAGGCCAAGGACGTGCTGGTCTTCGCCATCGCCTATGATGCGGCGAGCCGGGGCGAGGAGGCGCTGAAGAACTGCGTCTCGGCCAGCTCCTACTATTACGATGCCCAGGGCACGACCATTGCCGACGCCTTCGCCGGCATCGCCAACTCGATCAACATGCTGAGGCTGACGCAATGATCCGCGCCCCCCTCTCCTGGCTTCGCACGGCGATGCAGCGCTTCCGGGGCGACGAGTCCGGCACCTCGACCATCGAATTCGTGATCGTGTTCCCGGTCTTCGCCTTCCTGCTGTGCTCGGCGACCGAATCCGGCATCCTGATGCTGCGCCAGGTGATGCTGGACCGCGCGCTGGACCTGACGGTGCGCGACCTGCGCCTGCAGGAGCTGGAGGCCGTGACCCATGACCAGATCAAGACCCGGATCTGCGCCGAGACGACGGTGATCCCCGATTGCACCAATGCCGTGCTTCTCGAGATGCGCCAGGTGAACAAGGGCGCCACCCTGCCCGACACCGCCGCGCCCTGCGTGGACCGCGCCGCCACGGTGCAATCGGCCACCACCTTCACGCAAGGCACCGACAACCAGATGATGCTGATCCGCGCCTGCGCGGTGTTCGACCCGATCTTCCCCGGCACCGGGCTTGGGATGGACCTCGCCAAGGACGCCACCGGCGCCTATGCGCTGGTCTCGACCACAGCCTTCGTCATCGAGCCGAGCTAGGAGGGAGCGATGACCAGACGCATTGCCCCGCCGCTGCGCCGCCTGCGCATCCGACTTGCCCGCTTTGCCCGCGACAACCGCGGCTCGATCACCATCGAGGCGATGCTGGTGCTGCCGCTGTGGATCTGGGGCTACACCATGTCCTACATGTTCTTCGATGCCTTCCGCGAGCAGACGGTGAACATGCGCGCGGCCTACACCATCTCGGACATGATCTCGCGCGAGGCGGATGCCGTCGGACCGAATTATATCGACGACCTGCACGACATGTTCGACTATCTGACCCGCTCCAACCATCCCACCTGGGTCCGCGTCAGCTCGGTCTATTTCGACACCAGTGCCAAGGTCTACAAACGCCACTGGTCCTATTCGACCTCCCCCGACCATCCGGCCCATACCGACACCACCATCAAGGCCGAGAAGGACCGGCTGCCGAACATGGTTCTTGGCGAGACGGTCGTGCTCGTGGAAACCGGGATGTATTACGAGCCGGTGCTGAATGTCGGGCTCGAGGACATGTGGTACACCAATTTCATTCCGACCCGGCCGCGCTTCGCCTCCAAGGTAGAATACAGCAGTTCCAAGTGATCCTGGCGCCGCGCAGCCTTGCACAGGGCCTGCGCAGCCAGGACCGCTAGGCAGACCGGCACCGGCGCCCATATTGGGGCCATGATCCAAGCCTGCAGCACGCAGCGCCCGGAAAGGAGCCCGCACATGTCGATCCGCCCCGTCACCGAAGCCCGCCTTGCCCAGCCCACGATGGAGGGCGCCGGCGTCAAGCTGCACCGCGCCTTCGGCTTTCACGATCCGTCAGAACTGGACCCGTTCCTGCTGTTCGACGATTTCCGCAACGAGCGGCCCGAGGACTTCCAGAACGGCTTTCCCTGGCACCCGCACCGGGGCATCGAGACCATCACCTATGTGCTGTCCGGCACGGTCGAGCATGGCGACAGCCTCGGCAATCGCGGCCTGCTTGGCGCCGGCGACGTGCAATGGATGACGGCCGGCTCGGGGATCATGCATCAGGAAATGCCGAAGGGAAACGCCTCGGGCCAGATGCACGGCTTCCAGCTTTGGGCGAACCTGCCGGGGCATCTGAAGATGACGCAGCCGCGCTACCAGGACGTGAAGGGCGCCGACATCCCCGAGATCATCGACGATGACGGCACCATCGTGCGGGTGATCATTGGCGAGTTCTGGGGCCGCCGCGGCCCGGTCGAGGGCATTGCCGCCGATCCGCAATATCTCGACATCACCGTGCCGGCCGGGCTGCGCAAGACCTTCAAGGTCGATACAAGCCGCCGCGCCTTTGCCTATGTCTTCGACGGCACCGGCCGCTTTGCCGATGCCAGCCGCCCGCAAGGCGTACTGCTGGAGAAGGAGGTGCAGGGCGCCGAAGTCAACATCCGCGACCTGTCGGGCGACCGCACCCTGATCCGCTTTGGCGCGGGGGATGAGGTGACGGTGCAGGCGGGTGAGCGCGGGCTGCGCTTCTTGCTGATCTCGGGCGCGCCGATCGAGGAGCCGGTGGCCTGGCACGGGCCGATCGTGATGAACACGGCAGACGAGATCCGGCAGGCGATGGCCGACCTGCGCAACGGCAGCTTCATCCGCCCGGCGCACTGAGCACGATCCGAGGGCCGGGTGGCCGGCGCGATCAGGTGACTTGCCAGCGGCAAGTCCCCCGCGCCGGCCGCCCGAAGGCGCCGGGCCGCAACCTCACCCGGCGATTCTTCGGATGGCTCAAGCGCGCCACCCGATGCGACAAGCGCGCCGACGACTCCCTCGCCGCCATCAATATCTTCGCCGCAGGCATCTGGAGCCTGGCTTGCGGGTCACCTGCCTAGTGCAAGACCGAGATGTTGAGGTTCTGCAGCATTCCCCACATCGCGGTGACGAAGATCGAAATGAGGCCGATCGCCTGCACCCGGACCCGGTGCCAGGTCAGCGCCCGGTGCAGCCGCTCGCCCTCGATGCCGGCGGCATCGATCCAGCGCGCCATGCGCAGCGACATCAGGCCGACCAGCGACATCGGAAAGGCGATCAGGAACAGCGCCTGGCAGAACTCCACCCCATAGCCGAAGCCCAGCATCGCCAGCATGGTCAGCAGCGCCGCGGCAATCGCCGCCGCCGCCGTGCCCGCCACCGCCGAGATATGGCCGATGCGGTTGAGGCTGGCGCGCAGCATCATCTGGAAGTCGATCTCGGCCTGGCCGCCGATGCGCCGGGCGCGCTGCACCATGTCCCAGGGCACGCCGAGAATCCAATGCGCGGCCCGCGACCAGGTGAAGGCCAGCGCGATCCAGTACCACAGGTTCGAGAAGGACCGCAGGTCGATCAACTGGTAGACGAGGCTCATGAAGTCCACGGGGGTCGGTCCTCGTCTCGGATGGGGCGGCCCGGTGTCGGGCCTGCTGCGCCGCGGCGGGATGTCGGCTTTGCATCGTACCGCGTTCCCGTGTAACGCCTTCGCCCATGCCCGCCAAGTGCCAGTTGAAAGGTGCGCCAATGCTACCCATCCTTGCCCCCTTCCCCTCGACCCGTCTGCGCCGGATGCGCCGCACCGCCGCGCTGCGCGACCTGGCGCAGGAATTCGAGCTGACGGCGAAGGACCTGATCTGGCCGCTGTTCATCACAGACGTGCCGGGGGCCGATGCCCCGGTCGCCTCGATGCCTGGCGTCTCCCGCCTGACGCTGGAGGGCGCGGTGCGCGCGGCCGAGACGGCGGCAGGGCTTGGCATCCCGGCGATCTGCCTGTTTCCCTATACCGACCCCGTGCTGCGGACCGAGGGCTGCGAGGAGGCCTGGAACCCCGAGAACCTGTCGAACCGGGTGATCCGGGCGATCAAGGCCGAGGTGCCCGAGGTGGCGGTGATGACCGACATCGCGCTCGACCCCTACAACGCCAATGGCCATGACGGGCTGGTGCGCGGCGGGGTGATCCTCAACGACGAGACGGTGGAGGCGCTGGTGCGCATGGCGCTGGCCCAGGCCGAGGCGGGGGCGGATATCCTTGGCCCCTCGGACATGATGGACGGGCGCATCGGCGCGATGCGAAGCGCGCTGGAGGCCGCGGGCCATGCCGATGTGGCGATCCTCAGCTATGCCGCGAAATATGCCAGCGCCTTCTATGGCCCGTTCCGCGATGCGGTGGGCGCGTCGGACCGGCTGGTGGGCGACAAGAAGACCTACCAGATGAACCCCGGCAATTCCGACGAGGCGATCCGGCTGGTGGCGCGCGACCTCGCCGAAGGGGCCGACATGGTGATGGTGAAGCCGGGCATGGCCTATCTCGACATCTGCCACCGGGTGAAACAGGCCTTCGGGGTGCCGACCTATGCCTACCAGGTCTCGGGCGAATACGCGATGATCAAGGGCGCGGTGCTGAATGGCTGGGTCAAGGAGGCGGTGATCGCCGAAAGCCTGCTGGCCTTCAAGCGCGCCGGCTGCGACGGCATCCTGACCTATTTCGCCCCCGATGTGGCGCGCGCGCTGAAGGGCTGAGACAGGGGGCAACTGCGGGCGATCTTTCGCCGCATAGCCGCTTTGGGCGCGATCTGGCGGTGACATTGGCGCCAGTCTGGACTAGAGTTTGTGCGCTACGGTCGGGACAGGCCGAGATGCGGCAATGGGCAAGGGACAGGCAGATGAACAGGGTTTCAGGAGTGCTGTCGCGGCGCAGCTTCGTGGGGGCGGGGGCGGCAAGCCTCGCGCTGGCGGCTTGCGGCAACGGCATCGGCGGCAATGGCGCACAGCAGCTCGATGCGCGGGTCGATGCGACGCGCGACTACCTGCGCAGCCGCTATCCCGGCACGGTGGAGTTGACGCAGAAATCGGTGGGCGTGCTCTACATGCCGCTGATGACCGAGGCGGGGCTCGGCTTCGGCGGCGCCTATGGCCGCGGCGCGCTGCGCATCAACGACGTGACGGTGGATTACTATTCGGCGACGCAGGCCAGCTTCGGGTTGCAGATCGGCGCGCAGCAATATGCCCATGCGCTGTTCTTCATGACCCCCGACGCGCTGGCGCAGTTCCGCGCCTCGCCGGGCTGGGTCGCGGGGGCGGATGCCAAATATGCGGTGGCCGACAACGCCGGATCGCTGGGGGTGGACACCACCACCTCGCTGGCGCCGGTGATCGCGCTGATCTTCGGCCAGGCCGGGCTGATCGCCGGCGCCTCGATCGAGGGCACGAAATACACGCGGATCATTCCCTGACCGGGAGCAGGAGGGGGTCGCTGCCCCGGATCTGAAGAGAAGGGAGGCGCTGCCCCCCGTCGCCTGCAGCGACTCCCCCGGGATATTTGGAAAAGGCAAAAGGCATGGACGCGCTCTTGCCTTTTGCCTTTTCCAAATATCCTCGGGGGGTGAATTGGCGCCCTGGCGCCAAGAGGGGGGCAGAAGGCCCCCCTTCCCTTTCACTGCGGCCCGTAGAGATCGGCGGCGCGTTTCTCGAAGGCGCGCACGATCCGGGCCATCGCCTCGCCGAAGACCACGCCGATGATGCGCTGCAAGATTGGGTTGCGGAACTCGAAATCAACGAAGAAGGCGACGTCCGACCCGCCCTCGGGCCGGTCACGGAAGGCCCAGTTGGAGCGCATGAACTTGAACGGGCCGTCCAGGTATTCGGTGTCGATCTTCATCGCCTCGGGCCAGAGCACGACGCGGCTGCCGAAGCGTTCACGGAACACCTTGAACGAGATCACGAGGTCGGCCTCCAGCACCTCCGACCCGCCCTCGCCCGGGCGGCGGGCGCGGATGCGGGCGGCGGAGTTCCAGGGCAGGAACTCTGGATAGCGCTCGACATCGGCGACGAGGTCATACATCTGCTGCGCCGTCCAGGGCAGCGGCCGCGTTTCCGAATGTGTCGGCATGAAGCGATGGTTCCCCTTCTGGTCCGGGCCCGCCCGTCCCGATCGGAGCCGTTTCGCGTGACCTTCGACAAATCATGTCGTAAATACCGCGGGTCAGTTCAAGGGGAAACCATGCCTGCACCCAGCCCGGCGCGACCTTATGTCATCGACGAGATGATCTCTGCCAAGACCATTGCCGCGCGGGTGGAGGCGCTGGCCAAGGAAATCGAACAGGCCTTTGCCGGCACCGACAAGCTGGTGGTGGTGGGGCTCTTGCGCGGATCGTTCGTGTTCATCGCCGACCTTGTGCGCGAGATCGACCTGCCGGTGGAGGTGGATTTCCTCGAAGCCTCGAGCTACGGCGACGGCATGACCTCGAGCCGCGAAGTGCGCATCCTCAAGGACCTGCGCGGCGAGATTGCCGGGCGCGATGTGCTGGTGGTCGAGGATATCGTCGATACCGGCTTTACGCTCAGCCATGTGCTGCGCCTGCTGGAAAGCCGCGGGCCGGCGCGGCTGGAGGTCTGTGCCCTCCTCGACAAGCCATCGCGCCGCGAGGTGCCGGTCAGGGCGCGCTGGACCGGCTTCGAGATCCCCGACGAATTCGTCGTCGGCTATGGCATCGACTTTGCGCAGCGCAACCGCAACCTGCCCTTCATCGGCAAGGTGCGCTTCCCCGAGGGCGCGGCATGAACCTGACCTGGCTGATGCGGGCGGCGCATTGGGTGCGGCATCCGCCCTCAATGGGGCGGGTGATCCTGGTGGGCGTGGTGGTGGCGATTTGCCTGGCCATCGTTGGCATCGAGTGGCTGGGTCTGTGGCCCGAGGCGCTGACGCTGGACCCCAAGGCGCAGCGCGGGCCGCGGCTGCCGTAACGCTTCCGTGAGGGGGATGCGCCGTGGTTGCGGTGGCGGCGGCGGGCGGGCACCCTGCCGCCTGACGCTGCCCGCCTAAGGAGCCCGCCGATGCGCCGCCCGATCCTTGCCCTCGCCATTCTGGTCATCGCGGGGGGCGGGCTTGGCCTGTGGATCACCCGGCCAAAGCAGGTCTCTGCCGCAGCGCTGGCGGGGCTGACCGCCGACCCCGCACGCGGCGAGGCGGTGTTCCATGCCGCGGGCTGCGCCAGTTGCCACATGGCGCCGGGGGCCACGGGCGCCGAGCAGCGGGTGCTGGCGGGCGGGCAGGAATTCCCCTCCGACTTCGGCACATTCATCGCGCCCAACATCTCGCCCGATCCCGAGCAGGGCATCGGCGGCTGGAGCCTGCAGGAGTTTGCCAGCGCCATGACCCGGGGCACCTCGCCCACAGGCGCGCATTACTACCCGGCCTTCCCCTATGCGAGCTATGCCAAGGCCGAGCTGCAGGACGTCGCCGACCTGCACGCCTTCTGGGCGAGCCTGCCGCCCTCGGACCAGCCAAGCCAGCCGCATCAGGTGGGCTTTCCCTTCAACATCCGCGCCGCGCTTGGCGGCTGGAAGCTGCTGTTCTTGCGCAAGGATTGGGTGGTGGCGGGCGAGCTGCCCCCCGAGGCCGCCCGCGGGCGCTATCTGGTGGAGGCGCTCGGCCATTGCGGCGAATGCCACACCCCGCGCGGCGCGCTTGGCGCCATGGACCGCAGCCGCTGGCTGGCCGGGGTACCGGGCCCGGAGGGGCGCCGCGGCACGCCCAACATCACCCCGGGCGGGCTGGACTGGTCCGAGGAGGAGATCGTCGAATACCTCACCTCGGGCTTCACCCCCGACTATGACAGCGCCGGCGGACACATGGCGCTGGTGGTGTCGAACCTCGCCCGGCTGCCCGAGGCCGAGCGGGCGGCGATTGCGGCCTATCTCAAGGCGGTGCCGGCGGTGGAGTGAGGGCGGCTTGCCGCCAAACCTGGGGCTTGCTCACAAAAGATTGACGGAAATGGGGTGATTCCCCGCCAGATCTGGGATATGATCACGGGCAATGGCACCGGCAGAAGCCGGGCCCCGACAACAAGACCCGAGGACAGAGCATGTTGACCCCCCTTCTTCGCCACGCCCCGACTCTGTCGGCCGCGGCACTGCTGGCTATTGGCGCCCCGCTGGCTGCGCAGCAGATCACCGGCTATGACCCCGCCACCGGCTACCAGACCGCACCGGGCTATGGCGGCGGCTATGGTGGCTACAGCGACTATGCCGGCGACACCGCCGGGTCCAGCTTTGGCACCGACAGCTACAGCGGTGGCAGCGGCAGCGGTGCCCCGGCCGGCTTCTACCTGCGCGGCGTGCTCGAGGCGGAGCTGCTGAAGGACCGCAGCGAGGATGACAGCATCCTTTACGGCGATGTCAGCTTCGGCTTCGCGCCCGGCAGCGGCGGCATCGGTGCCGACTTCGGGCTGGTCGGCTATGACAGCAGCGAGGATGACGAGCTGGCCATCTATGGCGCGGTCAGCTTTGGCCTTGGCGCCGGGCGGATGCAGGTCGGCGCGCCGCGCGCGGTGCTGGACGATTTCATGGATATCCCGCCGGTCGGCGGCTCGCGCTTCCTCGACATCGGCTTTGGCCAGCTGACCTCGAGCTTTGTCAGCACCCAGGCGCTGGTCGATGGTACCACGCCCTATGGCCTGCGCTACGACACCTCGATGGGCGGGCTGGACCTGGCGGCCTCGGCGCATCACTTCGCCGGCGACGAGCAATCGGCGGTGGATCTGGCCGCGGCCTACAATTTCGGCGCGGTGACGCTGAGCGGCGGTGCCGAGCAGGTCGAGGGCGAGGATGAGGACGGGTTCAACCTGATCCTCGGCGGCAAGGCCACGTTCGGGCCGGTGGAGGGCGGGCTCTACTATTCGACCCTGCAGCGCCCCGGCGATATCGAGGCCTGGACCGCCTATGGCACCTGGCGGCCGCTGGAGCCGTTGGCGGTGACCGGCTCGGTGGTGACGGCGCGCGAGGCCGGCACCGAGGAGACGGTGTTCGGGGTCAGCGCCGACTACAACTTCCTGGAAGGCGGCTATGTGCAGGGCGGCTTCCTCGACGGCGACGGCGAGAACGCGACCTATGACGTGAGCGTGGGCTGGAAGTTCTGAGCCTTCGGTAGAGTGAAGGACCTGGCGGCGCCCCTTCGGGCGCCGTTTTGCTGCGCGGTCAGCGGCCGAGGCGGCGGGTGATCTGTGCGGCCTGGCGGGCGCGTTTGGCCATGTCTCGGCTGGCCTTGGCCTGGGCGGCGGTCTTGCCGTCCGATGCCGGGGTCTTGGCGGGGGTCCCGGCGGCGGGGTTGGCCGGTTTCCTGCCCTTGCTCAGATAGCCCATGCCGGCATGGACGCCCTTGTTCACCGCCTTGCGCATCAGGGTGTTCATCACCATCGACAGGATCTGGTTCAGGTTCATCGCGCTGCTCTCCCGCGGCCGCTGCGGCCCGAACCGCAAAGATGGGCCGGAAGCCCGCCGGTTTCAATCCTCGAAAAGCTCGGTCTGGCCCGGCGCCTCGTCCTCGTCATCGCCCTGCCCGCCCATGGAGCCGGGCAGCGGGCGGTTGTCGAGCAGCCCCGCCTGGCGCAATTCGCGCAGGCCGGGCAGGTCGCGGGCGCTTTCCAGCCCGAAGTGGTCGAGGAAGGCCTCGGTCACCACGAAGGTCACCGGGCGGCCCGGGGTCATCCGGCGGCGGCCGAAGCGGACCCAACCCAGTTCCAGCAGCTGATCGACGGTGCCGCGGCTGACGGCGACGCCGCGGATCTCCTCGATCTCGGCGCGGGTGGCGGGCTGGTGATAGGCGATGATCGCCAGCGTCTCGATGGCGGCGCGGGAAAGCTTGCGGTTCTCGGTCACCTCGCGGTGCATCAGGTGGCCAAGGTCGGGCGCGGTGCGGAACGCCCAGCCATCGCCGACGCGGACCAGCCGCACCCCCCGCCCCTCGTAGCGGCGGCGCAGGTAGGCCAGCGCCTCGGCGGCATCGCAGCCATGCGGCATCCGCTGCGAGAGGTCCGCCACCGTCACCGGATCGGTGGCGGCAAACAGGATCGCCTCGACCATGCGCTCCTGTTCGCCCATCGGGGGCGCCTCGAACAGCGTGCGTTCGGCATCGGGCTTGGCCATCGCTCAGGGCTCCTTGCGGCGCAGCGAGATCGGCTCGAAGGTGCCCGACTGGCGCAGCTCGATCAACCCGCGCTTGGCCAGCTCCAGCGTCGCCGCGAAGGTGGCGGCGGTGGCAGAGCGGCGGCGGGCGGGATCGGCGGTCCAGCCCTCGGGCAGGTAGGCGGCAAGGTCGGTCCAGTCGCCGGCATAGCCGATCAGGCCGCGCAGGCGCTCCAGCGCATTGTCCATCGTGTAGACATCGTGGCGGTCCATCACGAAGGGGCGGAACTCGTCGCGGGTGCGGATGCGGGCATAGGCCTGCATCAGGTCCAGCAGGCTGGCGGTATAGCGCACGCGGCGCACCACGCCGGTTTCATCGGGCGCGCCGCGCACGAAGAAGTCGCGGCCCTTCTGGTCGCGGCCCATCAGCCGCGCCGCCGCCTCGCGCATCGCCGCCAGCCGTTCCAGCTGGAAGGCCAGATGCGCGGCCAGATCCTCGGCCGAGGGGCCCTCTTCGGTCGGATCGGGGGGCAGCAGTAGGCGGGATTTCAGGAAGGCGAGCCAGGCCGCCATGACGAGGTAATCCGCCGCCAGTTCGATCCGCAGCGCCTTGGCCTCCTCGACGAAGCGCAGGTATTGCTCGGCCAGTTGCAGCACGGAAATCTTGCGCAGGTCGACCTTCTGGCTGCGCGAGAGCGTCAGCAGCAGGTCGAGCGGGCCCTCAAAGCCATCGACATCGACGATCAGCGCCTCGGACGCGCGGCGCTCTGCAACCTCGCTCTGCCACTCGTCCTGAACCATCGCTCACGCGTCCGCTTGCACAAGCGACGAGAGTTCCGCGTGAAGCGCCGCGCTGTCAATGGGCTGCGGCGCGCGGCGCTGCGCGAGCGCCGCCTGCGCCCGCGCCTCGGCGGCCGGCGTGAAGGTGCCGGAGGCGGCCACCACCGACTCCATCTCGGCCATCTCGCCATTGCAATGCAGCACCAGATCGCAGCCGGCGGCCAGCGAGGCGGCAGAGCGGGCACCAAGATCGCCGCTGAGCGCCTGCATGGCGATGTCGTCGGACATCAGCAGGCCGCCAAAGCCGATCTCGCGCCGGATCACCTCGATCATCAGCGGCGAGGTGGTGGCCGGGCGGTCCGGGTCCAGCGCCGAGAAGACGATATGCGCGGTCATCGCCATCGGGATGTCGGCCAGCGCGGCGAAGGGCACGAAGTCATGCGCCAGCAGTTCGGCGCGGCTTGCCTCGACCCTCGGCAGCGACAGGTGGCTGTCGGCGGTCGCCCGGCCATGGCCGGGCAGATGCTTGATCACCGGCAGCACGCCGCCGGCCAGCAGCCCCTCGGCGCAGGCGCGGGCGGCAAGGGTGACGGTGGCGGCATCGGTGCCGAAGCAGCGGTTGTGCAAGAAGGGATGCGTCTCGGCACAGGCGATGTCGGCAGTGGGGGCGCAGTTGGCGTCGATGCCGATGGCGCGCAGTTCGTCCGCGATCAGCCGGTAGCGCAGCCAGACGGCGCGGGCGGCGGCGCCTGGTCGGGTCGCGGCCATCTGCTCCAGCGGTGGCAGCCATTCGTGCCAATGGGGGCTGCGCAGGCGCTGCACGCGGCCGCCCTCCTGGTCGATCAGCACCGGCGCGTCACGGCCCACCGCCGCGCGCAGGCTGGCGGTCAGCCGCGCGACCTGTGCCGGGCTGTCGATGTTGCGCGAGAAGAGGATGAAGCCGAAGGGATCGGCGGCGCGGAAGAACGCGGCCTCGCTGGCGGAAAGCTCGGTGCCGAGGCAGCCGAGGATGGTGGCGCCCTCTGCCATGGTCAGCGCACCTGCACGGGGATGCAGTGCAGGTCCTTGCCGACCAGCGCCGCGCAGAAGCGCCTGGCATCGGCCAGATCGCCAAAGCCGGTGGCGCGCAGCCGGTAGAAGGCGCGGCCGGCGCTTTCGGCGGGCTGGATCACCCGGCCCTTGCCGGCCATCAGCGGGCCAAAGTCCAGCGCGATGCGGTTCCATTCGTCGCGGGCCTGCGCCTCGGTATCGAAGGCGCCAAGCTGCACCAGCCTTGTGCCGGCCGGCAGGGTCGAGGGGTCGATGTCGCTGAAGCCCGGCAGTGCCGCCTCGGCCTCGGCCTCGGCAGCGGCCAGCGCCATCGCCCCGGTCGGCTGCGGGCGCGCCGCGGGCCGGGGCGAGCGGGCGAGGCCGGGGACCGAGGCGGGGATGGCGGAGGCTGCTGCCGCCGACCCGGCCTCGGGTTCAGGTGCGGCCTCGGGTTCAGGTTCGGGTTCGGCCAGCGCCTCGCCCAGAGCGAGCGCCACGGCGGCATCGGTCCCCGTCACCACCGGCGCCTCGAGGATCGGCTCGGGGGCCTCGTCGGGCAAGGGTTCGGGCAGCGCGGCGCGCGAGGCGGCGACCGGCTGCACCTCCTCGACCGGGGCGAGATGGTCGCGCGCCGGCAGGCTGGCGCTGCCCATCTCGGCCATCGGCAGATCCTCGTCGGCAAGGCCGGTGGGGCGCGGGGCAAGGCGCAGCTGGTCGGCAGTGCCGGCTGCCTCGCCAAGCGCGGCGACGGTGTTGACGGCAAGGCCGGTGTGCTGCGCCAGCTCGCCGCCCGGGTTGTCCGGGGCGATGCGGGCCGGACCCTCCAGCGCCGCGATCACCGGAACGCCAGTGACGTCGCGCACCGCCAGCTTATAGCCCCAGATGCCAAGCCCGACGATCAGCGCCAGCGAGACCAGCGCGCCGGCGCTGCTGACCAGCCGTTGCAGGGCGCGGGCCATCTTGCCGCGCGGGGGCGGCAGATCGGCCCCATAGTCGGCGGCGCCGGTTTCGGGTTCCGGCTGCCAGATATCGGTTGCATAGGGGTATTCGGCATGGCGCGAGGCAGCGGGCCGGGCATAGCCATGGCCGTCATCAAGGTCCGGATCGTCGTAGTCGGGTTCGCGCGGGGCATAACCGCCCCGATACTGCCCGTAACCCTTGGGATCCGCCGCCATGCCTCGCCTTCCGGACGGCCCGGATCACGCCGATCACGCGCGCCTGCCGCCTCTTCTTGCCCGCCTCCCCCTCGTGCGGCCCGTGACCGGGCTGGCAGCCTGCGCCTGTTGTCAGCGCATTTCCTCTGCCGGGGTGACGCCAAGGATACCAAGACCTGCGGAAATGACAACGCCCGTGGCCCGGGCAAGGGCGATTTTCGCCTGTGAGGCTGCGGAATCCTCTTGCAAGAAGCGCAGGGACTGCTCCTCGTTGCCGCGATTCCACAGGCTGTGCAGGTCCGAGGCCAGTTCGTAGAGGTAGAAGGCGATGCGGTGCGGCTCATTGCTGCGGGCGGCGATTTCCACCAGCCGCGGCCATTCGGCGATCTTGCGGGCGAGGCCAAGCTCTGCCTCATGCCCGTTTTGCGAAAGATCGGCTGCGGCAAGTGCGCTGTCATCCACCGCCAGACCGGCCTCGGCCGCCTTGCGCAGCACCGAGCGGATGCGGGCATGGGCATATTGCACGTAGAACACCGGGTTGTCCTTGGACTGCTCCAGCACCTTGTCGAAGTCGAAGTCGAGTGCCGCGTCGTTCTTGCGGGTCAGCATCACGAAGCGGGTCACGTCGGCGCCGGCCTGTTCCACCACGTCGCGCAGGGTCACGAAGGTGCCGGCGCGCTTGGACATCTTGAAGGGCTCGCCGTTCTTCCACAGCTTGACCAGCTGGATCAGCTTGATATCGAGCGACACGCGGTTGTTCGACAGCGCGGAAACCGCCGCCTTCATGCGCTTGACATAGCCGCCATGGTCGGCGCCGAACACGTCGATCAGCGCGTCGAAGCCGCGCTGCACCTTGTCGTAGTGATAGGCGATGTCGGGGGCGAAATAGGTCCAGCTGCCATCGGACTTCATCACCGGGCGGTCCACGTCGTCGCCATGTGCGGTGGAACGGAACAGCGTCTGCTGGCGCGGCTCCCAATCCTCGAGGGTCTTGCCCTTCGGGGGTTCGAGCACGCCTTCATAGACCAGGCCCTGCGCGCGCAGCCTGTCGATGGCCGCCTCAATCTTGCCGGTGCCGTAGAGCGCCTTTTCGCTGGAATAGACGTCCATTTCGACGCCGAGGAGCGCAAGGTCGGAGCGGATCATCTGCATCATCGCCTGGGTGGCGAAAGCGCGGATGTCGTCGATCCAGTCCTCTTCGGGCCGGCCCAGCAGGCTGTCGCCGTATTTCGCCTTCAGCGCCTCGCCCACGGGCACGAGGTAGTCGCCGGGGTAGAGGCCTTCGCGGATCTCGGGCTCGAGCCCGTTGGCCTCGCGGTAGCGCTCATAGGCGGAGCGGGCGAGCACATCGACCTGCGCGCCGCCGTCGTTGATGTAGTATTCGCGGGTGACCTCGTGCCCGGCATAGGCCAGCAGTGATGCCAGCGCATCGCCGAAGACGGCGCCGCGGGTATGGCCGACATGCATCGGGCCGGTGGGATTGGCCGAGACGAATTCGACATTGACCTTGCGGCCGCGGCCCATGTCCGACCGCCCGAAGCTGTCGGGCGCCTGCAGCGCGGCGCGGACCACGCCCTGCCATTCGGCATTCGCAAGGCGCAGGTTGAGGAAGCCCGGGCCGGCGACCTCGGCACTGGTCAGGCGCGGATCGGCGGCAAGGCGCACGGCAAGCGCCTCGGCGATGGCGCGGGGCGATCGGCCGGCGGGCTTGGCCAGCACCATCGCGGCATTGGTCGCCATGTCGCCATGCGCGGGATCGCGCGGCGGTTCCACCGCGACGGCGGCCATGTCGAGGCCCGCCGGCAGTTCGCCCGCCGCGGCCATCGCGTCCAGCGTGTCGATCACCAGGGCGCGGATATCGGAAAAGAGGTTCATCGTCTCACCTTTTGCTGCCTGCGGGGATGCCAGAGGCGGCGGGCGGCGTCAACAAGCGGCGGCTTCTTGGGGGCGGCGGGCTTGTGGCCGGCGCAGGGGGGGCTGTCTGCCCCCCCGGCCCCCCCCGAGGATATTTGGAAAAGGCAAAGGGGAAGAGTCAGGCACCGCCGCCGAGCAGGCGCGCATGTTCCTGCAGGGCGAAGCGGTCGGTCATGCCGGCGACGTAGTCGAGCACCACGCGGGCGAGCGCGGTCTGGTCTGTGCCTGCGGCGGCGACATCGCCGTGCCAGTCTTCGGGCAGCAGGCCCGGCTGCGCCATGAACAGCGGGAAGAGGTCGTTGACCACCGCCGTGACCCGGCCTCGTTCCACCAGCACCGGCGGGGCGCGGTACATGCGGGTGAAGAGGAAGGACTTGATCGCCTTGAGGTTCTGGTAGAGCGGCTTGGAGAAGCGGATGATCGGCCCGTCCATCGCGCGGATCTCCTCGACCGATTGCGGGTTGCTGGCCAGCAGGCGGCCGCGGGCGACGGCGATCACATCCTCGACCATCACCCCGAACACCCGGCGCAGCGCCTCGTGCCGGCGGCGGGCTGGGTCGAGGCCGGGCCAGAGCCGATCGACCTCGGCAAAGGCGGGTCCCGTGACCGGCAGCTCCATCAGGTCGGCCTCGGTGAACAGGCCGGCGCGCAGGCCGTCATGCAGGTCGTGGTGGTTGTAGGCGACATCGTCGGCCACTGCCGCCACCTGCGCCTCGGCCGAGGCGAAGGTGCCGAGGTCGAGGTTCCAGAGCGCGTTCACCTCGGCCAGTGCATAGGGCAGCGGGCCGCTGCCGACGGCGTGGCTGCCGCTGGCATGGGGGCCGGTGACGGGGCCGTTATGCTTGGCGATGCCCTCCAGCGTTTCCCAGGTCAGGTTCAGCCCGTCGAAATCGGCATAGTGCCGTTCCAGCCTTGTGACGATGCGCAGCGCCTGCGCGTTGTGATCGAAGCCGCCATGGGGCGCCATCAGCAGCGCCAGCGCATCCTCGCCGGTATGGCCGAAGGGCGGGTGGCCGAGGTCATGGGCCAGCGCCACCGCCTCCGCGAGGTCGGTGTTGAGCCCGAGTTGCCCGGCGATGGTGCGCGCCACCTGCGCCACCTCGATGGTGTGGGTCAGGCGGGTGCGGTAATAGTCGCCCTCGTGCTCGACGAAGACCTGGGTCTTGTGCTTCAGCCGCCGGAAGGCCGAGGAATGGATGATCCGATCCCTGTCGCGCTGGAAGGGCGAGCGGAAGGTGGACATGTTCTCATCGTGCAGCCGGCCGCGGCTGGCCTCGGGCTGGCAGGCATAGGGTGCAAGCATGGGTCCCCAGGTTTCAAAACGCACATGCCGGCGCTGCCCCTTGCATTGCGGGGCTGTTCTTGTCCGGCCTTTGGGCGCATCCTATATGATGGATGTCACCGGATTGATACGGATTTTGCCGCGATGGACCTGCAATTGCCCCCCAAGGTTACCCCCCGCGCCTTTGCGCGGCTGGCCGAGATCAACGCTGGCGGCGGCGCCAAGGCGCTGCGCGTCGCGGTGGAGGGCGGCGGCTGTTCCGGCTTCCAGTATGACATAAGGCTCGACGATCCCGCGCCGGACGATCTGGTGCTGGAGGCAGAGGGGCAGCGGGTGCTGGTCGATCCGGTGTCCTTGCCGTTCCTGCAGAACGCGGTGATCGACTTTTCCGAGGAGCTGATCGGCGCGCGGTTCGTGATCGAGAACCCCAATGCCAGTTCCTCCTGCGGCTGCGGGACCAGTTTCTCCCTGTAGCTTGCCGGGGTCGGGCAGCGCGCTATCCTTGCAGCCGCCCTTCTGGAAAGCCCGCTGATGACCACTATCCTGCTGCTTGGCTCCGGCCCTGGTGTCACCGCCTGCGAGGGCTGGGGCCGCGCGCCCTTCGACCGGATCGTGGCGATCAACAATGCCTGGCGGGTGCGGGGCGATTGGGACGAGCTGGTGCATCCCTGGGACTTTCCGGCCGACCGGATGCCGGTGGCGGCGCCGGGCCAGCGGATCGTGACCGAGGCCGAATTCGTGCCGGCGCAGAACCTTTATGGCGGCTTTGTCTATGCCGGGGCGACCATGGCCTTCACCGCCGCCTACTGGCTGCTGGCGGAATACCGGCCGCGCTGCATCGGGTTCCTGGGCTGCGACATGCATTATCCCGCGACCGGCCCGACGCATTTCTACGGCACCGGCAGCCCCGACCCCTTGCGCCCCGACATCACCCTGCAATCGCTGGAGGCGAAGGCCACGCGGCTGGCGATCCTGGCGGCGCGGCAGGGCTGCGTGCTGGTGAACCTCTCGGACAGCCCCTCGCGCCTGACCTTTCCGCGCGGGGCACCCGAGCGGCTGGCGCAGGCGCGCCCTCTGCCCCATGACCCCGCCGCCGCCGAGGCCGTCCTGGCGCGCGAGGCGGCGCTGGACTACCTCGTGCCCTCGGGGCGGTATTGGGAGGAGGCGGGGCGCTTCGATCCCGCGGAACTCGCCGCGCTCGATGCGCTGTGGCTGGCGGCGGCCCGCTGAGCCTGCCTTGCCCCCTGCCCCGCGCGCCCCTACAACCCGTAGGGCAACCCTGCGGAGGCCCCCATGAAGATCGCCAGCTTCAACATCAACGGCATCAAGGCGCGGATCGAGGCGCTGCCGGCCTGGCTGGCCGAGGCCACGCCCGAAGTGGTCGTGCTGCAAGAGATCAAGTCGGTGGACGAGGGCTTCCCGCGCGAGATCTTCGAGGACATGGGCTACCGGGTGGAAACCCATGGCCAGAAGGGCTTCAACGGCGTCGCCATCCTGTCGCGCCTGCCGCTGGAGGATATCCGCCGCGGCCTGCCCGGCGATGACGAGGACGTGCAGGCGCGCTGGATCGAGGCGATTGCGGTGGGCGAGCGGGCGGTGCGGGTCTGCGGGCTCTACCTGCCCAACGGCAACCCGGCGCCGGGACCGAAATACGACTACAAGCTGGCCTGGATGGCGCGGATGGAAGCGCGGGTGCGCGAGGTGCTGGCCGCCGAGGAAGCGGCGGTCTTTGCCGGGGACTACAACGTGATCCCGCAGCCCGAGGATGCCGCCCGCCCCGAGCTCTGGACCGATGACGCCCTGTTCCTGCCGCAGACGCGCGAGGCGTATCGGCGGCTGCTGAACCTCGGCCTCACCGACGCCTTCCGCGCCCGCGAGCCGCGGCCGGGGCATTACAGCTTCTGGGACTATCAGGCCGGGGCCTGGGAGCGGAACAACGGCATCCGCATCGACCACCTGCTGCTGACGCCGCAGGCTGCCGACATGCTGACGGCGGCGGGCATCGACAAGGAAGTGCGCGGGCGGGAGAAGCCCTCGGACCATGTGCCGGTGTGGGTGGAGTTGGGGTGAGAGCGAGAGGGGCGCGACCGATCTAAGCCATTGTCGATGGGGCGCGAAATAAGTAACCATTGAAAAAGGATTTATATTTTCATGACAGCATTTCTCTTCGACGAAAGCCACCCAGACATAGATGCTATTTACGGCCCCCAATTCGCCTCGTTCATCATTGCCGCCGTTCGAAGTACGCCCAACGTGACGCCACTCAGGCTACTTCGCGGATCTCTACTACACAGCAGATATTGCTATGAGCTTGCCGAGGTCACACTCAGCGCCCCGCGATCAAATACCAAAGGCCTTCATTTTAGCAGTTCCGGACAGCTCATGAGACCAAACATGAGTCATTTTACCACGATAATCTGCGACTTGGCCGAGACGATGCAAACTAGCGGCTCCAGCATGTCGGAGGAAGACCTCCAAGTCGCACTTGCTCAGAAGAACATTTGGGCTGTGGTTGCCCAGGGACTGCCAAACGCACTGCTCGATAAAATTGAAAAACATCTTATAGGCTTTGGTCCATACATGGGCTGGGTAAAAGTTGACTGGAGCAATCCAGTACATATGGACATCTTCGCCAATACACTATTTAAGGATATGTTCGTCGACGAACATGATCTGTACAAACGCTGCGATTGCCAAGAAGACATAGATGATTATATGCGAGAGGGGTCCATCCTTAAAGAATACGGTGCGAAGTCTGCGCCAAGACTTTTGTCCTATGAGGAGTTCGAGGCGATTGCCCCCAAACTCATTGAAGCGAGCGAACCGACTGATAGAGGCAAAGTGACCGCACGTCGCGCTTTAGGTGATTCGCTCAGCCACAGAATGAAAATAGGCAAGGTACTATCGCAGGAAAATCATCGGGCGGCCGGAAGTTTTCAGAAGTTTTCGACTTCTAGGCCTGATGATGGCGTCGAGTTTGTCGTACCAGAAGATAAACTCACCAAGTATCTTTTAAATCTTGACCATCCGAAAGGCGGGCCGAAGGCCAAGTTCTTTCGAGACACTCTGTCAATTGTGAAAAATGACTGGAGGTACCTTGCTGACCAGTTCTGTCAAGCAGCCAAAAATTCGGATTTTTACCGCCTCGACGTCAAGGAGTACGGCGTCATGCATGGCACATATGTACTTATAACAGGAAGAAATGGGAGACAGGCGGCTGTAGAAACGGGCTGGAAGTTTGAAGAATTTGGCCCGGGAAATTTTATAACTGCCTACCCGGGCGACGAGAGCAAGATTGCCACTCTCGAGCCGGTAATTGGTAGGGTACCTGAGCCAAGCTGCCCACCGCCCGAACGCTGGAAAGCGATTCATGAGATGGCTCATGATTGCGGACTCCAACGTGCTCGTGAAAAAGAACCAGTACCAATGGTATTGAGGGAGTGGGGCACGATCTGGGAGGGACTTTGCGGATTTGGATGGGTCTTTCTTCCCGATGCAAGGGTGCCTTTCGCAAGATGGGTACTAAAGGAGAATATTGGTTACGCTTCGCGACCCGGACTACATATCTTTTCCAGAGCATCGACCCAGTCTATCGAAAAAAATCTTGCGTACGCTGAAGGCTACGCAGAGGTACTTAAAGCTAATGGCATCACGTGTCGGGCGGAAAGTCGACTCGACTAGATTCAAGGCAAACCTGTAGCCCCCCCCTCACCCCGTCACATCATGCCCATAGAGCCAGTCGAACTGCCCCAGCAGCCGCCCCGGCGCCACCGCCCCCGCCGCCCTCAACCCCAGATGCGCCACGGCCCTCGGCAGGCCCGCAAGGTGATAGTGGCGGGCGTTGCGGGTGGCGGCGTCCACCACGCGGGCGGCGCGGGCCTCGCGGCGCTGCTGGTAGGCGGCGAGGCCGGCGGCGGGGGTGTCGTGGGTGGCCAGCGCATCGGCCAGCACCCAGGCATCCTCCAGCGCCATCACCGCGCCCTGCGCCAGGAAGGGCAGCGTCGGGTGGGCGGCATCCCCCAGGATCGCGGCGCCCCAGCCGCCCGCCTCCGGCCCCGAGGCCTGCCAGCGTTTGGCGACGGGGTGACGGAACAGGCCCCAGAGATAGGGGTCCTCCACCTGCTCCAGCCAGCCGCGCACCGTGGGGCAGAAGTCGCGGAAGGCGATGCGCAGGCCCATCGGATCGTCGCGCAAGGACCAGCTTTCCTCGACCCAGCGGTGCCGCTCTTCCACCGCCACAATGTTGCGCAGGGTGCCGCCGCGCAGCGGATAGCTGACAAGGTGGCGCCCGGCCCCCATGAACACCTGCGCCACCGGGGCGATGCCGGGCCCCGCCGGAATCACCGCGCGCCAGGCGGCGTGGTGGGTGAAGAAGGGCGCGACGGCGCCGTTCAGCGCCTCGCGCAGCCGCGAATGCAGCCCGTCGGCGCCGATCAGCAGGCCGCAGTCGATCTCGGCCCCCTGCGCGGTGGTGATGCGGGGCGGATGTGCCCCCAGCGTGACCTTGTCGATGCGCTGCAGCAGGCGGATCTGCACCCCCGCCTCGCGCGCGCCCACCGCCAGCAGGTCGATCAGGTCGGCGCGGTGGACGAAGCGGTAGGGCGCGTCCGGCTGCAGCTTGCCGACATCGAGCCGCAGCACGCGGGTGCCGGACCCGCCATCCCACAGCTCCACTGCCTCGGCGCGCATCCCCGCTGCCTCGATCGCCTCGCCAAGGCCAAGCGCCTTCAGCACGCAGGCGCCGTTGGGGCTGATCTGCAGCCCGGCGCCGACCTCGGTGATCTCGGCGGCCTGTTCCAGCACCGTCACCTCGGCGCCGCGCAGCGCCAGCGCCCGCGCCACCGTCAGCCCCGCCACCCCGGCCCCGAGGACCGTCACCTTCTGGCCGATCAGCATTCCCGTCCCCCCAAAAGCAGCGCACCGGAGCCTTGCGACCCCGGTGCCCCGTTATTCTTGCTCGTGTTGCATCTGCCGTCAGTCGTCGCGGTGAACCCGTTCGCGCCGCTCATGCCGTTCCTGCGCTTCCAGCGTCATCGTGGCGATCGGGCGCGCATCGAGCCGCTTGAGGCTGATCGGCTCGCCGGTCATCTCGCAATAGCCGTATTCGCCATTGTCGATCCGCCGCAGCGCAGCGTCGATCTTGGCCACCAGCTTGCGCTGGCGATCCCGGGTGCGCAGCTCCAGCGCCCGGTCGGTTTCCTCGCTGGCGCGGTCGGCGATGTCGGGCACGTTGCGGGCCGAGTCCTGCAGACCCTCCAGCGTCTCGGCCGACTGGTCGATCAGCTCCTGCTTCCAGACGAGCAGCTTGCGGCGGAAATACTCGCGCTGCCGCTCGTTCATGAAGGGCTCGCCCTCTGCGGGGCGGTAGTCCTCGGGAAGAAAGACCTCTGCCTTCATCTCTGATCCCTCCATTCGGCCGGACCCTGCTTGGGCTGTGTCGCTGGTCATCCGGCACTCCTTGCGGCACCCCATAGCCCAAGGCGGTAGCCTTGTCACTAGCCTACCGCGCGCTTGCAGCGTTTTGCCGGCCCGTCTAGGCTCTGCCTGAACTTCAGGCGCAAGCGGACGGAAAACACACATGAAATTCAGCGGAACCGAAAGCTATGTCGCCACGCCCGACCTTGCGGTGGCGGTGAACGCGGCGGTCACGCTGCAGCGGCCGCTGCTGGTGAAGGGCGAGCCCGGGACGGGCAAGACCGAGCTGGCGCGGCAGGTGGCAGCGAGCCTGAACCTGCCGATGGTGGAGTGGCATGTGAAGTCGACCACCCGCGCGCAGCAGGGGCTGTACGAGTACGACGCGGTCAGCCGGCTGCGCGACAGCCAGCTTGGCGATGCCCGCGTGCATGACGTGAAGAACTACATCCGCAAGGGCAAGCTCTGGCAGGCCTTCGAGGCGCCGGGCCGCGTGGTGCTGCTGATCGACGAGGTGGACAAGGCCGATATCGAGTTCCCGAACGACCTGCTGCAGGAGCTCGACCGGATGGAGTTCCACGTCTACGAGACCGGCGAGACCGTGCGTGCGCAGCATCGGCCGGTGATCATCATCACCTCCAACAACGAGAAGGAACTGCCCGACGCCTTCCTGCGCCGCTGCTTCTTCCACTACATCCGCTTCCCGGATGCAGACACGATGCGCGCCATCGTCCGGGTGCATTTCCCCGATATCAAGGACGCGATCCTGACCGAGGCGCTGACGCGGTTTTACACCTTGCGCGAGCAGCCGGGGCTGAAGAAGAAACCCTCCACTTCGGAAGTGCTGGACTGGCTGAAGCTGATCCTGGCCGAGGATCTGACGCCAGAAGACCTGAGGGGCGACGGCCGCAGCCTGCTGCCGAAGCTGCACGGCGCGCTGCTGAAGAACGAGCAGGACGTGGCGCTGTTCGAGCGCCTGGCCTTCCTCGACCGCCAGCAGCGGCGCTGAGGCAAGGGAGGGGGCCGTCTGCCCCCCCCGTGCCTTAGAAGGGATGGGGCCTTCTGCCCCCTCTTGGCGCGTTCCGCGCCAATTCACCCCCGAGGATATTTGGAAAAGGCAAAGGCGAAGTTGCGTCAGACTTTGCCTTTTTCAAATATCCCGGGGGGAGTCGCCGCAGGCGACGGGGGGCAGCGCCCCCCTGCCCCGCTTCAGTTCCGCAGCCGCCGGATCAGCGAGGAGGTGTCCCACCGCCCGCCGCCCATGCGCTGCACGTCCTTGTAGAACTGGTCCACCAGCGCGGTCATCGGCAGGCTGGCGCCGGTTTCATCCGCCGCATCCAGGCAGATGCCCAGATCCTTGCGCATCCAGTCCACGGCGAAGCCGAACTCGAACTGGCCCGCGGCCATGGTCTTGTGGCGGTTGGCCATCTGCCAGCTGCCGGCGGCGCCCTGGCTGATCACCTCGACCACCGCCTCGATATCGAGGCCGGCGCGTTCGGCGAAGGTCAGGCCCTCGGCCAGCCCCTGCACCACGCCGGCGATGCAGATCTGGTTGACCATCTTCGCCAGCTGGCCGGCGCCGCTGTCGCCGAGGCGCCGGCAGATGCGGGCATAGGCGGCGATCACCGGCTCGGCCGCCAGGTAATCCGCCTCGGTCCCGCCGCACATCACCGAGAGCACGCCGTTTTCCGCGCCCGCTTGCCCGCCGGACACGGGGGCATCGACGAAGCCCTTGCCCTGTTCGGCAGCGAGGGCCGAGAGCTCGCGCGTCACCCGGGCGGAGACGGTGGTGTGGTCCACGAAGACCGCCCCCGCCGCCATGCCGGCAAAGGCGCCGTCCGGCCCAAGGCAGATGGCGCGCAGATCGTCGTCGTTGCCGACGCAGGCGAACACCAGACCCGCCCCGGCAGCCGCCTGCGCGGGCGTTGCCGCCGCCTGCCCGCCATGCGCCGCGACCCAGGCCCCGGCCTTCGCCGGAGACCGGTTGTACACCGTCACCTCATGCCCGGCTTTCGCCAGATGCCCCGCCATCGGGAACCCCATCACCCCGAGGCCCAGAAATGCCACCTTCGCCATCGCCCGCTCCTCTGCCATTGCGGCCCTGTCCGTTCTGTCCTAACTATCCGGCCTGTCCCCGCCGTCAACATGCGACCATTGCCGATGCTGATCCTCTTCCGCTGGCTTCTGCGCATCGTCACGGCGCTTCTTGCCCTGACCGTCGCCGTTGCCCTGCTGATCTACTACGTCGGCGCGGGGTCCCTGCCCGATTATGACGACCGCCGCACGGCCGAGGGGCTGTCGGCGCAGGTAGAGATCGTGCGCGATACCGGCAACGTGCCGCATGTCTTCGGGGCCGCCGATGCCGACGTGTATTTCGGCCTCGGCTATGCCCATGCGCAGGACCGGCTGTGGCAGATGACCATGCTGCGCCGCACCGCGCAGGGCCGCCTGTCCGAAATCTTCGGGGCGCGCACCGTGAAGCTGGATGAGTTGATGCGGCGGCTGGACCTTTACAGCCTCGCCGCGGCCTCGGTGCCGGCGCAGGACGAGCCGACGCGGCAAGCGCTGGAAGCCTATGCCCGCGGCGTCAATGAATGGATCGGCGTCGTCAATGCCGAAAGCCGGGGCCGCGGCGCGCCGGAATTCTTCCTGTTCGAGCCCGACATCGCCTATTGGCAGCCCGCCGATTCGCTGGCGATCCTCAAGCTGATCGGGGTGCAGCTGTCCTCGCACCTGTCCTCCGAGGTGCTGCGGGCGCGGCTGTCGCTGCTGTCGCGGGACTGGCCGCGCGACCTGATGCCGGATGTGCCGGGCGGCGGGGTGATGGAGCTGCCGGACTATGCGCAGGCGGTGCCGGGCGTGCCGGGCAGCGCCGCACCGCTGCGCCATGCCGATCTGGGGCCGTTCTCGCCCTTCCCGGACCGCGGGCTCGAAGGCGCGTCGAACGCCTGGGCGGCGGCGCCGGAGCGGGCGGCGGCGGGCGGCTCCTTGCTGGCCAGCGACCCGCATCTGGGCTTCAGCGCCCCGGCGCTGTGGTATCTGGCGCGGCTGGAGCTGGCCTCGGGCGGCGTCATCGGCGGCACCATCCCGGGGGTGCCGGCGGTGCTGGTCGGGCGCAATGCCGGGCTTGGCTGGGGGCTGACCTCGTCTTATGCCGACGACCAGGACCTGCTGATCGAGGAGCTGAACCCGGCCGATAGCGCCGAATACCGCACCCCGCAGGGCTGGGAGCCGTTCCGCAGCCGCCGGGTGATCGTCAACGTCAAGGATGCGGCGCCGGTGACGCTGACCCTGCGCTGGACGCAGAATGGCCCGGTGCTGCCCGGCGGGCATTACGACATCGCCAGCGTCACCCCGCGCGGCCATGTCGCGGCGCTGGCCTGGACGCTGCTCGATGCCGGCGATACCTCGATGACCGCAGCGATCCGGCTGATGCAGGCGCAGACGCTTGAACAGGGGATCGCGGCGGGGGAGCTTGTCATCGCCCCGTCGCAAAACCTGGTGCTGGCCGATCAGGACGGGGTGGCGATGGTAACGGTGGGCCGCCTGCCCGCGCGGGATGCGGCGCATGAGACGCAAGGCCGGATGCCGGCACTTGGCTGGAAACCGCAGAACCGCTGGACCGGGCGCCTGCCCTATGACGGCAACCCGCGCGTGGTGAACCCCGAGGGCGGCATCCTGGGCAACACCAACAACAAGACCGTGGACCGGCCCTTCCCCGATCATGTCAGCTTCGACTGGGGCGACAGCCAGCGCATCCAGCGCTGGCAGCGGCTGATGCAGGAGCGCGAGGTGCACAGCCGCGAAAGCTTCATCGCCGCGCAGCTTGATACCACCAGCCCCGCGGCGCGCAGCCTGCTGCCGCTGGTCGCCGCCGATCTGTGGTTCACCGGCGAGGCGGCGGCGGCGAACACGCCCGAGGCGCGGCGCGAGCGGGCGCTGGCGCTGCTGGCCGAGTGGAACGGCGAGATGAACGAGCATCTGCCCGAGCCGCTGATCTATGCCGCCTGGATGCGCGCGCTGCAGGAGCGGCTGATCCAGGACGAGCTTGGCCCGCTGGCCACCAGCTTCGCCCGGATGGAGCCGCTGTTCATCGAGCGGGTGTTCCGCAATGTCGAGGGCGCGGCGCGCTGGTGCGACATCCTGCAATCCTCGCCGGTCGAGAGCTGCACCGACATCGCCCGCCTGTCGCTGGACGATGCGCTGCTGGACCTGACCGAGCGCTACGGCCCGAACGTCGAAAGCTGGCGTTGGGGCGATGCCCATCAGGCGACGCATGACCACCCGGTTCTCGGCGAGGTGCCGGTGCTGAAGTGGTTCGTGAACATCCGCCAATCGACCTCGGGCGGGGATTTCACGCTGATGCGCGGCATGACATCTGGCGAGGGGCCGCAGCCCTACCTGAACGTCCATGGCGCGGGGTATCGCGGCGTCTACAACTTCGCCGACCCGGACAGCTCGGTGTTCATCATCTCCACCGGCCAGTCGGGGCATCCGCTGTCGCGCTGGTATGACGACCTGTCGGAACTGTGGCGGCGAGGGGAATACCTGCCGATGTCGCTGGACCCGGCGCTGGCCCGTGCGGCGGCGACGGGGGTGACGGTGCTGGAGCCTGCGGGGACGGCGGCGGCCGAGTAGCTCAGCCGTTCGCGGCCGCCTGCGCCAGCAGCCCGATCCGCTCCACCATCGCCCGCACGCCGTTGGAGCGTTGCGAGGACAGGTGCTGGTCCAGCCCCAGCCGCGCCAGTTCGGCGGGGGCATCGACGCGGCCGACCTCGGCCACCGTCAGCCCGGAATAGAGCGCGTGCAGCACCGCGATCAGCCCGCGCACGATCATCGCGTCGCTCTCGCCCTGGAAATCGAAGCGCGCGGCCGGCCCCTGCCCCTCGATCCGCGGCAAGAGCCAGACCTGGCTGGCGCAGCCCTCGACCTTGGTGGCCGGCACCCGGAAGGCCGCGTCGAGCGGCGGCATCGCCTTGCCAAGCTCGATGACATGGCGGTAGCGGTCCTCCCAATCGTCGAGGAAGGCGAAGGTCTCGGCGAGGTCTTCAAAGGCGGGGGTGGCCATCGCGGTATCCTTTGGGGCTGGGGCTCGGGGTCATAGCTAGAGGGCCGGGGCGGCGAGGTCCAGTGCGGCCGAGTGGCGTGGGCGGCGGTAGGAGGCGCATTGAGGCCTTGTCTGCCGCCCATTACCTTGGCGAAGGCCATCGCCTTCGCCACTCACCGCCGTCTCATCCCACACGGACGGGCCCCCAAAGGGCCCGGCCAGCGCCCGCCCCGCCCTCGGCGGGCGCTTCTCGCCCGCCAGGTCGGGCGCTGTCCTCAGTCGGTCTCGGGCTGCTGGCGGCTCTGGGTGAACCGTCACGCTGCGGGCGGGGGCGAGGCAGTGCCTCGCCTGTTCCCGCCCGGGTCGGGCGATGCGAACTCGGCGCTGATCTCGGACACAGCTTTCCCCGCACCGCCCTCTCTTTTCAACGCCCCGCGGATAGGCTACCCAAGGCGCAGGAACAGGGGGACCCCGGATGAGACTAGCCCTAGTGCTGATGCTTGCCACTTCGCTCGCCGCCTGCGGGACGATCCGGGACAGCCGCGTCAACCCGTTCAACTGGTTCGGCGGCGCCGAAAGCCAGCCCACCACCGTCTCGGCGGTGGAGCTTGTCGCGGATGGCCGTGTCCCCGTCGATCAGCTGACGCGGATGGAGCTGAAGCAGATGCCGGGCGGGGCGATCCTGTCGGTCGCCGGCCTGCCGCCGACGCAAGGCTGGTGGAATGCCGAGCTGATCGCGCTCGACCCCGACGAAGAGCCGGTGGACGGCGTGCTGACCTACCGTTTCGTCGTGGACAAGCCAAGCCGCCTGACCCCCACCTCTACCCCGCAATCGCGCGAGATCACCGCGGCGCGCTTCCTCAGCGACCAGACACTAGCCGGGGCCAGCCGCGTGGTGGTGGTCGCGGCGCGCAACTCGATGACGTCAAGCCGGTAGGCGGGCAGCAGGCAAGCGCGGAGCCAGGACGCCAAGCCGGCGGGCCGGCTGGCCGACCCTTCAGAGGGCCACCACCCGCACCGCGCCGCCCTTGGCCGACAGCGCGATCTCGCCCTTGCACAGGCGCAGCGCATCGGCGCCGAACACTTCGCGCCGCCAGCCCTTCAGCGCATCGACCTCGCGCCCGCCGGACGCGATCACGTCGAGCTCGGAGGCATTGGCGATCAGCTTCGCTGCCACGCCAGCCTCTTCGGATTTCGCCTTCAGCAGCACCCGCAGCAGGTCGGCCAGCGCCGAGTTCACCTGCAGCTGGTCGCGGTCGTCGGGCACCTTCGGCAGATCCTCGGGCTTCGCCTCCAGCCCCGCCTTCACCGCGGCAAGGATGCCATCGGCGATCTCCCCCCGCCGCGCCTCGCGCAGCAGCAGGCGCGAGCGGCCGAGGTCCTCGTAGTTCTGCGGCTTGGTCGAGGCGAGCTCCAGCAGCGCATCGTCCTTGTAGACGCGGCTGCGCGGGATGTTGCGGGCCTGGGCAAACACCTCGCGGAACCGCGCCAGCTCGCGCACCACGGCCAGGAACCGGGCCGAAGTGGTGCGGGTCTTCACCCGCTCCCAGGCCTCGCCGGGCTGGGTGACATAGGTCTCGGGCGCCAGCAGGATAGCCAGTTCCTCCTCGACCCAGGCCTGGCGGCCGGTGCGCGCCAGCTCCTTGGACAGGAACTCGTAGATCACCCGCAGATGGGTGACATCGGCCAACGCATAGGTCTTTTGGGCGTCCGACAGCGGGCGGCGCGACCAGTCGGTGAAGCGGCTGGTCTTGTCGAGATTCTCGCGCGCGATCTTGCGCACCAGCGTCTCATACCCGACCTGCTCGCCAAAGCCGCAGACCATCGCCGCCACCTGCGTGTCGAACAGCGGCTTGGGGAAGACATTGCCCTCGACGAAGAAGATTTCCAGATCCTGCCGGGCGGCGTGGAACACCTTCACCGTCGCCTCGTGGCGGAACAGGTCATAGAGCGGTTCCAGAGACAGCCCCTCGCCCCCCGCGATCGGATCGACCAGCACCGCATCGCCGTTCTTGCCGGGCAGCGCCATCTGGATCAGGCACAGCTTGGACCAGTAGGTGCGCTCGCGCAGGAACTCGGTATCGATGGTGACATAGGGTTCGGCCTTGGCGGCTTCGCAGAAACGGGCAAGGTCTTCGGTGGTAAGGATGGTCTGCATCGCGGCCTTCGGGTCCGGGGGCGCGGGGTCATCCCGCCGCATCCCCTTGGCTTAGGCCAACGGGTGCCGAAAGAAAAGCGAAAGCACGGGCGCGCTACATCCAGACCGGAGCGCGGTCGCCGGCGGCAAAGCGGCGCAGCACGGCGGGATACAGCCGATGCTCCATCGCCAGCACCCGCGCCGCGAGGGTGTCGGCGGTATCGCCGGGCTCGATGGCCACCCGTGCCTGCCCGAGGATCGGCCCGGTATCAAGCACCGCCGTCACCTCATGCACCGTGCAGCCCGCCTCGGCATCGCCGGCATCGAGCGCGCGCTGATGGGTGTGCAGGCCCGGGTAGAGCGGCAAAAGCGAGGGGTGGATGTTCAGCATCCGGCCTTCAAAGCGCGCGACGAAGGCCGGCGTCAGCACCCGCATGAACCCGGCGAGGCACAGGATGTCCGGTTCTACCGCAAGGATCGGCTTCAGCAGTTCCGCCTCGAAGGCGGCGCGGTCGCCCTTGAAGGGGCGGTGGTCGATGGCGGCGGTGGGCACGCCAAGCCGCGCCGCCCGTTCCAGCCCCGCCGCCGAGGCGTCGTTGGAGGCGACCAGCACGGCGCGCGCCGGATGATCGCCCTCCATGCTCTCGACCAGGCGGATCATGTTCGACCCGCCACCCGAAATCAGGATGGCAACGCGGACCGGATCGCTCACAGCAGGCGGTTCCGGTAGGCGACCCCCTGCCCCGGCACGACCTCGCCCAGAACGGTGACGGTCTCGCCCTCTTCCGCCAGCAGGTCCGCCAGCGCGCCGGCGCGGTCTTCGGCCACGACAAGGATCATGCCGATGCCGCAGTTGAAGGTCTTGAGCAGCTCCGCCTGCTCCATCCCCGCGGTTTCCGCCAGCCAGCGGAACACCGGCGGCAGCTGCCAGGCGGCAAGGTCAATCTCGGCCCCCAGCCCCTCGGGCAGCACCCGCGGCAGGTTCTCGGTCAGCCCGCCGCCGGTGATGTGCGCGAGGCCATGCACGCCGCCCGCCCGGATCGCCGCCAAGGCCTGCCGCACATAAAGCCGCGTCGGCGCCAGAAGCGCCTGCCCCAGCTCGCCTGTCGCAAACGGGGCCGGCGCGTCCCAGCCAAGCCCCGCCATCTCGACCACCTTGCGCACGAGGCTGTAGCCGTTGGAATGCACCCCGTTGGAGCCGAGCCCCAGCAGCACATCGCCCGCCACCACGCCGGCCGGCAGCGCCGTGCCCCGCTCCATCGCGCCGACCGCGAAGCCGGCCAGGTCGAAATCGCCGCCGTGATACATGCCCGGCATTTCCGCCGTCTCGCCGCCGACCAGCGCGCAGCCGCTGTCCGCGCAGCCCTGCGCGATGCCCTCGATGATCCGCGCGGCCTGATCCACATCCAGCTTGCCGGTGGCGAAATAGTCGAGGAACAGCAGCGGCTCCGCCCCCTGGCAGACCAGATCGTTCACGCACATGGCGACAAGGTCGATGCCGATGGTATCGACATTGCCAGTATCGATGGCGATGCGCAGCTTGGTGCCCACCCCGTCGGTTGCGGCCACCAGGATCGGGTCGCTGTAGCCCGCGGCCCTGAGGTCGAAGAGCGCGCCAAAGCCGCCAAGGCCCGACATGGTGCCGGGCCGGTCGGTGCGCTTGGCTGCCGGCTTGATCCGCTCGACCAGCGCGTTCCCTGCGTCGATATCCACGCCCGCCGCCGCGTAGGTCAGCCCGTTCTTGCCGCCGCTCATCGCCGCACCCCTTGTTGCCGTTCATTTGGCCCCGCCCGCACGGGACCGCTGCCCGGCCCGATAGCGCAAGCCGCGCCCGCGGGCAACGTCCCTGCGCGGGCGACGGCGATTTTGTCGATCCGGTGAGCGGGGACCCAACTGTGATCACGGCTTCGTGGGGCGGGAACGAATGCGCGCCGCGGGGCGTTTCACTGACATCGAACGTAACAAGTTCCGAAAGGACAACATTATGACACGTTTCAATAAATCCGCCCTGCTCGCCTCTGTCGTCGCCCTTGGCATGTCCGGCGCTGCCTTTGCCCAGGAAGCCACCGGCGGTGGCACCGTGCAGGACAACTCGCTGCCGATCACCGTGATCGACATGACAGGCACAAGCACCGAACTCGTCGGTCCCTCCTCGGGCGGCGCCGGCCCGATGGGCGGCTGGCCGGTCTATTCCTCGGACAACGCCATGCTGGGCAACATCACCACCGCGGCGCTCACGGCCGAGCGGGTGGTGGATTACATCATCTTCGCGCTGCCGAACGGCAACGAGGTGCAGATGGACGCCACCGGGATCGCCCGTGTCGGCGAGGACAGCGTGATGATCGCCGTCAGCGAGGCCGAGGTGCTGAGCAAGGCCATCGAGCCGATGACCGCGCTGGAGTTCACCGATGTCAGCGCCGCGGTGGAGAATGCCGCCGAGGCCAAGGGCGAGGCCGTGGCCGAAGAGCCGCTGACCCAGACCAACGAACCGACCACCGCGCCGCCGGCCTCCAACTAAGGCGGCAAGCGCCGGGCCATGTTCAGGATGCTGGCCCGGCTGCGGATTCGATGCCCGGCGCCTGTTCAGGTCCGGCCGCAGCAACCCGCCCCCAAAGGGGCGGGTTTTCTTCTGGCCCGCAGCCCCCGGACATGCGTCCCCGGCCGGACCGGCGCCGAGGTTGCCGGAGCTCCCCCGCGCACCTCGCCGCGGCAGGGTCCGGGCCAGGGCCTTGGCCGGAGCCGGGATCGGCTGCCTGCCAGGGCCGCAGCAAGCTGGATACGGGCTCCGGCCCTTGAGGGCTTCGTGGGCGGTGGCCACGGGTGCGCCCCCCGCCCTTGTCGTGCCAGCCGTCACGCCTGCCGGCACCGCCCTCTTGTTTGGTCGCGGGCGGGGCCGCCACAGATGTGACGCGCCCGGCACCAGCCCCAAGCACACCGGTCACCCGATCCGGCCCCCGCGCCCGCTTCACCCCGTCGGTGATGCTGGCCTTCGTCCGGCGCGCGGGTAGCCATCCTTCGTGCCGCCGCCGGCCTGCCGCCGAGGCACCAGCGGCGCGGGTGGCGCGGGTATCGCTGCCGGGGGTGACGGGATGTCACTCGCGCATGTCACCGCCCCGCCTCACCGCGGCGCCGATGCAGATCTCCATCCTGCGGATCAGCGATCCGGTGACCCGCGCCACCGACCGGACGGCTGGTGGCGCCCCGGGGTGACCCGGTGGCAGTCGCGCAAGTCTCCGCGCTCGCTTTACCGCGGCGCCGATGCAAATCCGCGTCCAGCGGATCAGCGATCCGGCCACCTGCGCCACCACCCGGACGGTTGATCCGCCCCGGGGTGACCCCGGTGGCAGTCGCGCAAGTCTCGGCGCTCGCTTCACCGCGGCGCCGATGCAATCTCCGTCCTGCGGATCAGCGATCCAGTCAGCCGCGCCACCACCCGGACGGTTGGTGCGCCCCGGGGTGACGAGGTGGCATTCGCGCAAGTCACCGCCCCGCCTCACCTCGGCGGCGATACTCCCCTTCGCCCTGCCCGCCCGGTCGCCACCTGGCTACACATGCTGCCGCCGGCCTGCCCCAAAGGCACCAGCCTGCCGTACCCGCCGCGGGAGCGCTGCTGCCGGGGAGCTTTGGCAGAGATCGCTGTAGACTGTCCGGAGCGCAGCGAGAACGGCACAGCGGGGGGCCTCGCCCTCTACCACTTATCGAACATTCCCACGGCCATTTCGCGCCCCGATCCGGGCCCAAGCGAGCCTTTTGCCATCCTGCGGGGTGAGCCACCGCCCGATCATCAGCCCGGAACGAACGGTGCCGCGAAGCCCGCCGGCTCGCTGACGCGCCGGGCCTTGGCGAAACGCCGCGCGGTGAGCCCGTCAGCCGGCAAAGAGCAGCCAGCCAAGCGCCGACCAGGCCGCGAGCCCAAGCGGTGCGGCGGCGGCGATCCACCAGCCAGAGGCCGCCCGCTCGCTCCCGGCGGGGAGTTGCAGCGCTTCGGGCCAGTCGGCATAGCTGCCGCCCGTACCGCGCCAGACCTGCGCCGCGGCCGTACGCGCCGCCGAGAGGGAGCCGCCGCCGAGATGATTTCGTTCTGTCTTGACCATTGCCGCCCCCATGATGCGCTTCGACTCAACGCTAGGACCGAAACCTTGCAGGATCGTTAAGACAGCAGCGCGGCGCGGCCATGGCCGAACCCGGCCCGATTTCAGGCAGGACTTGGGCAGGGGGCAAGCGCGCAAATCGCCAGGGGAAATGGTAGGCCCGGAGGGACTTGAACCCCCAACCAAGGCGTTATGAGCGCCCTGCTCTGACCATTGAGCTACAGGCCCGGCCTGCGCCATGCCTAGCACATCCGCCCGGCGGGTCAAGCAAGCGGGGCCGGCCAGGGCTCCAGCAGCCGGAAGCGCAGCCGGGCGCCCGGGGGCAACTGACCGGCAAGGGCCAGATGGTGGCCGGCCAGCACCGCGATCACCGGGTAGCCGCCGGTCAGCGGGTGGTCGGCGAGGAACAGCACCGGCTGGCCGCCATGCGGCACCTGCAGCGCGCCCGGCACCATACCCTCGCTCGGCAGCTCCTCGAGGCGCGCCCGGGTCAGCGGCTGCGGCCCGGCAAGGCGCAGGCCGACGCGGCTCGATTGCGGGGTGACCTGCCAGGCCGCGCCGGTCAGCCGCGCCAGTGCCTCGGGCGTGAACCAGTCGCTGCGCGGGCCGGGGCGGATGTCGAGCGTCACGGTCTCGCCCGGGGCGGGGGGCGCGAACAGCGCGGCCGGGGCAGGCGCCGAGGCCACGGGAGGCAGCGCGCCAAGCGCGATCCCGTCGCCGCGCCGCAGTGGTGCGGGGCCGATGCCCGACAGCGTGTCGGTGGCAACGCTGCCCAGAACCGGCTGCGCCGCGAAGCCGCCGCGTGCCGAAAGGTAGCTGCGCAGCCCGGCGCGGGGCGGCGCGATCCAGAGCCGGTCGCCCGGCTGGACCGTGAAGCGCGTCCCGAACCCGGGCGCCGTCACCTCTCCCGCCGCACCCGTCAGGCGCAGCGCGGTGGGGGCGCCGGCGAGGGCCAGTTCGGCCGGCGCCTCGGCCAGCAGCTCCACCCCGCCCAGGGTGATCTCGAGGCAGGGCGCGCCCGGGGGATTGTCCACGGCGCGGTTCGCTGCTGCCAGCGCGACGGGATCGGCGGCGCCCGAGGCCGAGACGCCCTGCCCCGCCCGCCCGGGCCGCCCGGCATCCTGGAACAGCAGCGGCAGCGGCGCGGCAAGCACCCGCAGCGCAGGTTGCGCCTGTGGCCTGGCGCGCGCTGGCTTCGCCGGGGGCCACGGCTCGTCAACGCCCATCTGGCGAAAGCGCACCCGGTCGCCGGGCTGCAAGAGCGCGGGGCGCGCGCGATCCAGATCCCACATCGCCAGCGGCGTGGTGCCAAGGATCTGCCAGCCGCCGGGGCTCTCGCGCGGGTAGATGCCGCTGAACGGGCCGGCGATCGCCACCGAACCGGGCGGGATGCGCGGGCGGGGCGATTGGCGGCGGGGCACCTGCAGGGCCGGGTCGCCGCCGGTCAGATAGGCGAAACCGGGGGCGAAGCCGGCGAAGGCCACCACCTGAGGTGTGGCGCTGTGGCGGCGGATCACCTCGGCCACCGGCAGCCCGGTAAGTGCCGCGACCTCGGCCAGATCGGCGCCGTCATAACGGACGGGGATCTCGATCTCGCGGCCCGAGGCGGGGGCGGCGGCGCCCGCCTCCAGCTCCAGCGCCTGCAGCGCCGAGGCCAGATCGGCGCGCCGCGCCTGCCCCGGCTGCCAGCGCAGCAGCAGTGTGCGGGCACCGGGGATCAGTTCTACCGCGCCGGGCAAGGGGCTTTCGCGCAGCCGGTCCAGCAGCGCCAGCACCGCGGGCAGGTCGGCCAGCTCCACCAGCAGCGCGCAATCCCCGGCGGGCAGCAGGCGCATGGCTCAGCGGCCCGCGAAGGAACGCAGCGTCACGCCCGCCGCCTGCAGCGCCCCGCGCAGCTGGCCGGCAATCGCCACCGCGCCGGGGCTGTCACCATGCACGCAGATCGACTGGGCCGAGAGGCTGACCATGCTGCCATCCGCCGCCTCGATGCAGCCCTGCCGCACGAGCCGCAGCATCCGCGCGGCGATCAGCCCCGGATCGTGCAGCACTGCATCTGGCTGGGTGCGGGGCAGCAATCCACCATCCGCGGTATAGGCCCGGTCGGCAAAGGCCTCGGCGACCACCGGCAAGCCCGCCGCCCGCGCCCGGTCGCATATCGGCGCGCCGGCAAGGCAGACGAGCGGCAGCGAGGGGTCCACGGCCAGCACCGCGGCGATCACCGCATCTGCCTGCCGGGCCTCGGTGGCGATGGTGTTGTAGAGCGCGCCGTGGGGTTTGACGTAAGCAACGCGGGTGCCCGCCGCCGCCGCCAGCCCTTGCAGGGCGCCGATCTGGTAGATGACATCGGCGGTCAGATCCTCGGCGCCGACATCCATCGCCCGGCGGCCAAAACCGGCGAGGTCGCGGTAGCCGACATGGGCGCCGACGGCCACGCCGCGGGCCGCGGCGGCGCGCAGGGTGCGCAATATGCCGGCCGGGTCGCCGGCGTGGAAACCGCAGGCAATGTTGGCCGAGGTGACAATGCCGAGCATCGCCGCGTCGTCGCCCATGGCCCATGCGCCGAAGCCCTCGCCAAGGTCGCTGTTGAGGTCGATCTGCATGGGGCGGGGCCTTTCGTCTTGCCGGTCGCCGGCAGTCTCGCCCGGGGGGCGCGCGGGTGCAAGCGGGCAGGCTGTGGGGGGCGGCTCCATGGGCATGCGGCAATTTCCGCGCCTTGGGAGCTCCGGGAAAGAAACGGAGTCAAATGCCTGAAAAGGCGTCATTTTCTGGATGCAGAAGTTATGCAGATCCTATGCAGATACCATACATACGATTGAGGGTGCTCAGCCCCCCGATCAGCCCTCCGCCTCCCCCTCCTCGCTTACCAGCCGGTAGCGGCGCAGATCCTCGGCATCCAGCACGAAGATCTCGTCGGGCGGGGTCTTGAGCGCCGGGGCCATCAGCAGCGTGTCGATGCCCATCTCGTCGAGGTATTCAATCACCGCGCCCTGCCCGCGCTGGACGTCCTCGACCGCGAGGAAGGCGGGCAGCAGGGTGTTCTCGCCGAAGTAATGCTGGTGGACGCCGACCACCGCTGCGGAGTCCACGCTGCGAGTGGTGCCGCCAGCAAGGATGTAGGGGCAGGCCGAGAGGCAGACCGCGGCCTCGCCGACCGAAGTGGTCATCGCCAGCGCGCGGGCCTGCCGGCCGATGGCGAGCGCATCGGCGACCGAGCCACCGGAGCTGTCGAGCTGCAGGGCGGTGGGGCGCGACCCCTCGGCCCGCTGCGCCTGCACGAAATCGGTAAAGCGCTGTGCGTCGCCGGGGGCGATCTGGCCGATCAGGGTCATGGCCGTGCCCTCCACGCCGAACTCCAGCCGCTCGGGCATCTCGCGCATCGCGGGGGTGCCGGGGCGGCCGGGGCGACGGCCCGGGGCGTAGGGCCGCGTCTCGGGGCCGCTGCCGGGGGGCGCGAAAAGCTGCGGCGCGGTGGCGCCGGAGCGGCCCGAGGCGGCAAGGTCGATCCAGAGCAGCGCCGCGCCGATGCCGATCTGCGCGACCAGCATCAGCTTCAGCGCGCCCTGCGGGGTGGCGCGCCTTGGCGCTTCGGTGTCCCCGGCAGCGGCGCCGGCGCGGCGGAACATCGCGTCAGGCCCGCGGGCCGGGGTCGCGGGGCAGCGGCTCGCCCGGCAGATAGACCGGCTCTTGCAGCGCCCTTGCGGCGGCGATGGCGGCGCGCAGGTCGGCGACCGTCATCGTATCCTCGGCGGTGCCCTCGCCGCGCCCGGTGCGGATCGCCGATTGCGTGACCATGACGATGAAGACCAGCACTGCCGGCAGCAGGTCGATGGCGATGGCGCCGGCCCAGCTGGGGATGAAGTTGCCGGCGTAGCGGATGACGGCATCTGCGGCGGAGACGGGGGTATAGACCGTCTCATCCGGGGCGGGCAGCGCGATCACCTCGGCGGCGGCGCCGTTCAGGGTTTCGGCGCGCTGGCGCAGGAGTTGCAGGACCGAGTCGATGGTGCTGGCCTGGCTGGAGCGGGCCAGCGCGCTGCCGCCGTCGAGATCGGGCAGCACGACCGAGTCGGCCAGATCCTGCGCGGCGCGGGCCACCAGCGGGGCCACGTTCAGCTGGCGCAGCTGCGCGATGATGCCGGACAGGCGCACCGCCTCTTCGGAAAAGCGCACCGACCGCGCCTCGACCGCGCCCGGCTCTACCGTCAGCGCCCGCATCTTGCTGAGGATGGTGTTGCCCTCGGCAAAGGCCGCCGCCACCGGGCCGTCCTGCGCGGCGATCTGCGCCTCCAGCCCGCCAAGCTCCGCGGCCTTCTGCGTCAGCACCCGGAACACCGCCCCCTGCCCGGCAAGGCCGGAGAGGTTGCCCCCCGCCTCCTGCTCCGACAGATCGCCAAAGCTCTGGCGGACGCGGGCGACGTCGCGGCCAAGGCTCTGGCCCGCAATGGCGTTGGAATGGGCGCGTTCGAGGGCGCCTTGGTAGGTCTGCACGGTGGTGGCCAGATGCTGCTCCACCGCCGCCGCCCCCGCCAGCGCCGCGGCGTTGAGCCAGGAGGACATGGCGATGATCGCAACGCAGCCCAGCGCCATCGACAGCAGCAGGCCGACGCGAGAGGCGGCGGTGCGCACGGCGGGCAGCAGCCGCATCATGTAGGACCAGAACACGAAGATCCCGACCGAGACGGCGATGGAATAGGACAGCGCGGCGAAGGTCGTCCAGGCGCCGGTATCGTCGAGCAAGGAGCGGACGCCGAGATAGGTGTAGATGCCCGAGGCCGCCGCCAGCACGCCAAGGGCGGTGCCGGTGAAGGTGTCGAGCCAAGCCAGGTGCCGCTCCAGTTCCCGCGCGTGGCGCAGGCCCTGGCGTTCGGGGATGGGGGTGGGAGGGGCGGCTTCGGGTGCGTCGGTGGGGGGCGCGTCGGTGGGGGGCGGCGTCATCAAGATCCCTCGGCTCCGCCGCGCGGGGGGATCGCGGGCTCTGGCAGCACAGGGTAAGCATCCGCGGCGGCGCGGCGTAGCCCCCGCAGGCGTCACGGACCATCACCTTGTTGCGAGCTTGCAGCGGCGGCCATGGCGCCTGACGCGGCGCAGGGTGGAACCTGCCGGCGGGCTGACGGGTTGGCGAGGCGAGGGGGCAGGCCACCACGCCCCGCCAACACGCCCGCCCCGACACGCCCCGCCGCACCCCAGCGGCCCATCCAGCCTCACAGCAAGACAGGCGCGCCCGATGCAAGTGACCCTGACGATCAACGACACCGCCCACGCGTTCGACCTCGACCCGCGCACCACGCTGCTGGATGCGATCCGCCGCCATGCCGGGTTAAGACAGGCGCGCCCGATGCAAGTGACCCTGACGATCAACGACACCGCCCACGCGTTCGACCTCGACCCGCGCACCACGCTGCTGGATGCGATCCGCCGCCATGCCGGGTTGACCGGCACCAAGAAGGGCTGCGACCATGGCCAGTGCGGCGCCTGCACGGTGCTGGTCAACGGGCGGCGGATCAATTCCTGCCTGTCGCTGGCGGTGATGCATGACGGCGATGCCATCACCACCATCGAGGGGCTGGGGACGCCCGATGCTCTCTCGCCGCTGCAGGCTGCCTTCGTCGAGAATGACGGCTTTCAATGCGGCTATTGCACCCCCGGGCAGATCTGCTCGGCCACCGCGATGCTGGAGGAGATCCGCGCCGGCTGGCCCAGCCATGTGTCGGAAACGCTGGACGGCCCCGCCCTGCCGACCGAGGCGGAGATCGCCGAGCGGATGAGCGGCAACCTCTGCCGCTGCTCCGCCTACCCGAACATTGTGGCCGCGATCCGGCTGGTGGCGGCCGAGCGGGAGGATGCGGCATGAAGCCCTTCGACTATATCCGCGCCGGATCATGCCAGCAGGCGCTGGCCGAGGCAGACTGGCCGGAGACCGCCTTCATCGCCGGCGGCACCAACCTTCTGGACCTGATGAAGCATGAGGTGATGACCCCTGCCCGGCTGGTCGATATCTCGCGGCTGGACCTGCGCGGCATCACGCTCAGCGAGGCGGGGCTGCGCATCGGGGCGATGGTGCCGAACAGCGACCTGGCCGCCGATCCGCTGGTGCGCCAGCACTGGCCGCTGCTGTCGCGCGCGCTGCTGGCGGGGGCCAGCGGGCAGCTGCGCAACAAGGCGACCACCGGCGGCAACCTGCTGCAGCGGACGCGGTGCTATTATTTCTACGACACCGCGATGCCCTGCAACAAGCGCGAGCCCGGCAGCGGCTGCGCGGCCATCGGCGGGTTCAACCGCATCCATGCGATCCTGGGGGCGAGCGATCAGTGCATCGCCACCCATCCCAGCGACATGGCCGTTGCCCTGCGCGCGCTGTCGGCCGAGGTGGAGCTGCTGGCGCCGGGCGGCGGGCGGCGGCAGGTGCCGCTGGCGCAGTTCTACCGGCTGCCGGGCGAGGCGCCGCATGTGGAAACCGTGCTGGAGCCCGGAGAGATGATCGCCGCGGTGCTGCTGCCCCCGGCGGAGGGCGGGCGGCAGATCTATCGCAAGGTGCGCGACCGCGCCTCCTATGCCTTCGCGCTGGTCTCGGTCGCGGCCTGCCTGCGGATGGAGGGCGGCAGGATCGCCGCCGCCGCGCTGGCCTTTGGCGGGCTGGCGCATATGCCCTGGCGCGATCCCGAGGTGGAGGCGGCGCTGATCGGCGCCGAGCCCTCACCCGAGCTGTTCGATCACGCGGCGGACCTGCTGCTGGCCGAGGCGAAGGGCCAGGGCGACAACGATTTCAAGATCCCGCTGGCCCGGCGCACCCTTGCCGCGGTGCTGGCCGAGGCCTGCTCCGAAGGAGACCGCGCATGACCCGCCAGCTGAGCCATGACGGCCCCGACAGCACGCGCCGGCTCGACGGCATGGCGCAGGGCGTGCTTGGCCGGGCCGAGCCGCGGCCCGAGGGCGCGCTGAAGGTCACCGGCCGCGCGGTCTATACCGGCGACCAGCAGCCGGCGGGGGCGGCGCATGGCGCGCTGGTCCGCGCCACCATCACCCGCGGCCGCGTCACCGCCCTGAACGCCGAGGCGGCGCTGGCGATGCCCGGCGTGCTGGCGGTGATCGACGATCCGCGGCTGGTGCGCCATTCCGGCCATGGCGGCCAGCCCAATCCGCCCGATGCCGATGCGGGCAAGGTGGTCTATCACGGCCAGCCTATCGCGCTGGTGGTCGCCGAGACGCCGGAACAGGCCCGCCATGCCGCCAAGGCGCTGCGGCCCGAGTACACCGTGGAGGAGGCGCCGGTCATCAACCCCGAGGATGCCCGCGCCGCGGTGGAGCTGCCCGAGAAGAAGCAGGCGAGCCTCGGCGATCTCGATGCCGCCCTGCAGGAGGCGGATGTGGTGATCGACCGCAGCTATCACACCGCTTCGATGTCCTCCGCGCCGATGGAGCCTCATGCCTCGCTGGCGGAATGGCAGGGCGACCGGCTGACCCTGCACGGCACGCTGCAGATGCTGGCGGTGGCGCGCAAGCAGCTGGCAGCAGCGCTTGGCATCGAGCCGGGCCAGATCCGCATCCTTGCGCCGCATGTCGGCGGCGGCTTCGGCTCCAAGCTTGGCATCTCGCCCGAGACGGTGGCGGCGGCGATTGCGGCGCAGCAGCTGGGGCGGCCGGTCTCGGTCATCTGCTCGCGGCCCGAATCGCTGGAGATCACCTCGCGCCGGTCGGAAACCTTGCAGCGCATCCAGCTGGCCGCGGATGAGACCGGCCGGCTGATCGGCATCGGCCATGAGGCGCTGGTGTCGAACCTGCCGGGGCAGAGCTTTTCCGAACCCGTACAGCAGGCCACCCATTTCACCTACGAGGCCGCGCATCGCCGCATCGTGCACCGCGTGGCGCGGGTGCACCGGATGCTGGCAAGTTCCGTCCGCGCACCGGGCGAGGCAGTGGGGGTCACGGTGTTTGAATGCGCGATGGACGAGCTGGCGGACCGGCTCGGCCTCGACCCCGTCGCGCTGCGGCTGCGCAATATCCCGAAGGTGGAACCGGGCAGCGGGCGGCCGTTTTCCTCGAACATGCTGGCCGAATGCCTGACCGAAGGCGCCCGCCGCTTCGGCTGGGAGCACCGCCACGCCACCCCCCGCTCGCAGCCCGAGGGCGAGTGGCTGATCGGCATGGGCATGGCCTCGGCGGTGCGGGTCAACATGGTGATGGAGGCAAAGGCGCGGGTGACGCTGCATCCCGAGGGCACGGCGCTGGTAGAAACAGACATGACCGATATCGGCACCGGCAGCTATGCGATCCTGACCCAGATCGCGGCCGAGATGCTGGGGCTGCCGATGGGCGCGGTGGCGACGGTGCTTGGCGATACCGACCTGCCGCCGGGCTCTGGCTCTGGCGGATCGGTGGGCGCGGCCTCGACCGGGACGGCGGTGTACCTCGCCTGCATGGAGCTGCGCGAACGGCTGGCAGAGGCGATGGGTTGCCCCGAGCCGGAGCTGACGCTGAAGGATGGCGCGGCGATCCATGCCAACCGCAAGCTGCCGGTCGGCGCGCTGATGGGCCGCGCCGGGATGCAGGCCGAGGGCCACCTGAAGCCGGGCGAGGCCGCCAGCAAGGTGCGGCAGGCGACCTGGGGCGCGCATTTTGCCGAGGTCGCAGTGAATGCGGTGACGGGCGAGACGCGGCTGCGCCGGATGCAGGGCACCTTCGCCGCGGGGCGCATCCTCAATGCACAAACGGCGCGGTCGCAGGCGCTTGGCGGGATGACCTGGGGCATCGGCATGGCACTGACCGAAGAGCTGGTGCATGACCGCCGCGACGGGCATGTGGTGAACCGCGACCTTGCCGAATACCATGTGCCGGTGAATGCCGATGTGCCGGCGCTGGAGGTGCATTTCCTGCAAGAGCGCGACGACTGGGCGACGCCGATGCAGGCCAAGGGCATTGGCGAGCTTGGCATCTGCGGCGCGGGGGCAGCGATCCTCAACGCCATCCATAATGCCTGCGGCGTGCGGGTGCGCAGCTTCCCGGCGACGCTCGACAAGGTGCTGGCGGGGATGATCGAGGCGGAGGGCGAGGCGAAGGCGGGGGCAAGGGCCGGGGCGGAATAGCCGCCCGGAAACAGGCGGACAGCTGCGGCGGGCTGGGGTAAGTTTGGGGCATGGACAATATGCTCGCCACCCCGCCCCTGTTCGCGCTTCCGCCCGAGGATGTGCTCTACGCCGCGCTGCTGGCGCGCGATCCGGCCTTCGACGGGCGCGCTTTCGTCGGCGTCACCTCCACCGGCATCTTTTGCCGGCTGACCTGCCCGGCCCGCAAGCCGCTGCGCGCCAACTGCCGGTTCTTCGAGACCCCGGCCGAGTGCCTCGCTGCCGGCTTCCGCCCCTGCCTGCGCTGCCATCCGCTGGCGCCAGAGGCCAGCGCCGATCCGTGTATCGCTGCGCTGACGGCGGCGCTGGAGGGAGAGCCGGCGCGGCGCTGGCGCGAGGGCGATGTGGCGGCGATGGGCTTCGATCCCTCGACCGTGCGGCGCAGCTTCCGGCGACAGTTCGGGATGACCTTCCTGGAAATGGCCCGCCAGCGCCGGCTGCGCGAGGGCATGGCGACGCTGGCGGCGGGCGGCCGGGTGATCGAGGCGCAGTTCGATGCGGGCTTCGACAGCCCCGCCGCGTTTCGCGCCGCCTTTGCGCGGCTGCTGGGATGCGCGCCGGGCGAGATGCCACGGGATGCGCTGCTGCAGGCGGACTGGATCGACACGCCCATCGGCCCGATGATTGCGGTGGCGGACAAGCGCGCGCTGCACCTGCTGGAATTCGCGGACCGCAAGGCGCTGCCGGCGGAGTTGGCGCGGCTCCGCAAGATGGCGGGCGGGATCGGGCTTGGCCGGCCCACGCCGATTGACCAGATCGCGGGCGAACTTGCCGCCTTCTTCGCCGGCACCAGTGCCCGGTTCGACACGCCGCTGGCCCTGCATGGCAGTGCCTTCACCCGGGCGGTCTGGGACATCCTGCGCCAGATCCCGCCCGGCACCACCCGCAGCTATGGCGAGATCGCCCGCCAGATGGGCCGGCCCGAGGCGGCGCGCGCCGTGGCCCGCGCCAATGGCGCCAACCAGATCGCGCTGGTGATCCCCTGCCACCGGGTGATCGGCGCCGATGGCGCGCTCACCGGCTATGGCGGCGGGCTGTGGCGCAAGCAGCGGCTGATCGAGCTGGAGCGCGGTTATGCGTCAGGGCATGATCGCCAGCCGGATGACATAAGCCAGCGCGCTGACGGCGGCGAAGCCCGCCAGCCACAGCGCCACGAACCACGCGATCCGGCGCAGCCAGATGTTGCCCCGCATCAGTGATAGCCCTCGCCGTGGCGCAGCTTGCCGCGGAACACCCAATAGGCATAGGCGGTGTAGCCCAGGATCATCGGCAGCAGCACCACCGAGCCGACCAGCAGGAAGGACAGGCTCTCATCCGGCGCGGCGGCCTCTTCAATCGTCAGCGCAAACGGCACGATCCAGGGGTAGAAGCTGATCCCGACGCCCACGAACCCCAGCACAAAGAGGCCAAGCGCGCAGAGGAAGGGCAGCCAGTCCGGCCCGCGCGTGAGCCCGCGCCACAGGCCAAAGGCCGCGCCCGCCACCAGCAGCGGAACCAGAAGGCTGAAGCCGACGGTCGGCCAGCCGAACCAGCGCTGCAGGTAGCCGGCGTTCAGGAAGGGCGTCCAGAGGCTGACCAGCCCCATCCCCGCCAGCGTCGCCAGCCCCGCCCGCAGCGCCAGCTTGCGCGCCGAGGCGTGCAACTCGCCTTCCGTCTTCAGCACCAGCCAGCAGGCCCCCAGCAGCGCATAACCCGCAAGCAGCGCGAGGCCGGTGGCGATGGAGAAGGGCGTCAGCCAGTCCCACCAGCCGCCCGCATAGGCGCGGCCCTCGATCTCGATCCCCTGCACCAGCGCGCCAAGCGCGATGCCCTGCGAAAAGGTCGCCGCCGCCGAGCCGCCGAAGAAGGCGATGTCCCAGCGGCGGCTGCCGGTATCGCTGCGCCAGCGGTATTCAAAGGCCACGCCGCGGAACACCAGCGCCAGCAGCATCACCGTGAGCGGCGCATACAGCGCCGGCAGGATCGTCGCATAGGCCAGCGGGAGCACCGCCAAGAGGCCGCCGCCCCCCAGCACCAGCCAGGTCTCGTTCCCGTCCCAGACCGGCGCGACCGAGTTCATCATCACGTCGCGGTCGTGCTTTTCGGGGAACAGCGGGAACAGGATGCCGATGCCTAGGTCGAACCCGTCCATCACCACATAGGCCAGCACCGCAAAGGCGATGATCCCGGCCCAGACTGTCGGCAGGTCAATGGCCATGGCGCGCCTCCTTGGCAGGTCCGGGGGTGATGCCCGCCGTGCGCAGCGGGCCGTCGGTCAGTTCGTCCTCGTCCACCTCGGGCAGCCGCGCCATCAGCCGCAGGATATAGACGACGCCGGTGCCGAAGATGGCGAAATAGACGATGATGAAGGCCACCAGCGAGGCGCCCACCGCCGGGGCCGAGATCGGCGAGACGCTGTCGGCCGTCAGCATGTGGCCATAAACCGTCCAGGGCTGGCGCCCGACCTCGGTAGTGATCCAGCCCGACAGCACCGCGACAAAGCCCGCGGGGCCCATCGCCAGCGCATAGCGGTGCAGCCAGGGGCTGTGATGCAGCCGCCCGCGCAGGTAGGCCAGCAGCGACCACAGGCCAAGGCCCAGCATCGCAAAGCCCAGCGCCACCATGATGCGGAACGACCAGAACACGATCTCCACCGGCGGCTGCAGCTCGCGCGGGACCGTATCGAGCCCATCCATCGGGGCGTTCAGATCATGTTTCAGGATCAGGCTCGACAGCTTCGGGATCTCCACCGCCCAATGCACGGTCTGCGCCTCGCGGTCGGGGATGCCGAACAGGATCAGCGGCGCGCCCTCGGGGTGGCTTTCAAAATGCCCCTCCATCGCCATCACCTTCACCGGCTGATGCTCCAGCGTGTTGAGCCCGTGCAGGTCGCCCATGAAGATCTGCAAGGGGGCCACCACCACGATCATCCCCATCGCCATGGTGAACATCGTATGCACCTCGGGCCAGTCGCGCCCGCGCAGCTTGTGCCAGGCAGCGACGGCGCCCACCACCAGCGCCGTGGTCAGGTAGGCGGCCAGCACCATGTGGATCAGCCGGTAGGGGAAGGAAGGGCTGAAGATCACCGCCAGCCAGTCGGTCGGCACGAACTGCCCGACATCGTTGATGGCAAAGCCCTGCGGGGTCTGCATCCAGCTGTTCACCGCCAGAATCCAGGTGGCCGACAGCAGCGTGCCGAAGGCCACCATCAGCGTCGCCAGGAAATGCAGGCCGCGCCCGACCTTCTCGCGGCCAAACAGCATGATGCCAAGGAAGCCCGCCTCGAGGAAGAAGGCCGTCAGCACCTCATAGCCCATCAGGGGGCCGATCACCGGGCCGGCCTTGTCGGAAAAGGCCGACCAGTTGGTGCCGAACTGGTAGGACATGACGATCCCCGAGACGACCCCCATGCCGAAGGACAGCGCGAAGATGGTCTTCCAGAAATCGAACAGCCGCAGATAGACCGCGCGGCCGGTCTTCAGCCACAGCCCCAGCAGCACGGCGAGGTAGCTGGCCAGCCCGATGGTGAAGGCGGGAAAGACGATGTGGAAGGCGATGGTGAAGGCGAACTGGACCCTCGCCAGCAAGATCGCGTCGAAACTCTCGAACATCGGGTCTCCTGTCGTTCCGGGGCACCGCATCGCGGCGCGCGCCCCTGCCACTGGCTCGCCTGATCAGGCAAGTCGGCAGGCGGGGAGTGGTTCCCGGGAAGATGGGTCGGACGCGCCGCAAGGCCAGGGGCAGATGGTCGCAGGTTGCGCGAAGGCCGAGCGATCATGCGTATCGAACCCGACGAATCCGGCGGCAACGGGCCGCGATGCGGATGGATATCAGGTTCTGGCTGTTTCGCCGCGTCGATGCATGGCGCGAAACCCTAGGAGCACCTGACGATGGTCGCCGGGCGCCAGTAGGATTGATCGCTCCACCCGCCTTCTACATTCACACCAGCTTTGCCGACGCCTTGATCTGTAGTTGGCCCGGCTTAGGCTTAGGCATCACCTCGTTCAGCTTGCGATCGAACAGCCACGCCAAAGCAAATGTCAGGACGGTCATCCCAAGGAAACCAAGGATGGACTCCGACAGTGGCGACTTGATCATGAGAGGATAGTGCAGGACGTAGATCCCATAGGAAATGCTGCTGAAAACGGCACCAGGCCGTGCAAACGGTAGAAGGCTCTGGACAATCCAGCGCCCCAACGGGCTGAAACCGATGATGATCAGCAATATTACGACAAGGAAGTGTCGAACCATCAAGAATGGATAGAGCCCCAAACCCGTGAATCCTCTGACGATTAAATCAACTACCGAGATGATCAGCAACAGTGCTAGCGATCCCATCACCAAGGGCAAATGCCTGCAGGAGCGAAATCCAGCCAGGTAGGCCTCCGCGACCATAGCGCCGCTCCACCAAAGAAGAAAGTAGGCACCCACAAGCGCCAGATGGTTTGGCTGGATGACATAGACGGCATAGCAGCCGCAGCAAAGAAGGCCGACAGCGAGCGTGGTTCCCCTCGGTGCCATCCGCCAAGCTGGAAGAAGGAAGGGGAAGATGATGTAGAAAGCGATTTCGTACGACAACGACCAGAGTGGGTCATTGCCTAGGAAAGGTTGGACGATCACCCCGGGCTTCAAGCTTGCGACGTCCTGCAAAGCCATTAGGTTTCCGGCGAGTTCTGCCCAGCTAAACTCCGCCGAAAGAGTGCCCGCTGTCCAAGACACCAGAACCGAGACCATGAACGCGATCAACATGAGCGGCAGAATTCTGCGCACGCGACGCAGAAAATAGCCGGAAAGATCATGCGCCCTGCGCTCCTCATTGGCGAAAATCAAAAAGCCGCTCAACAGGAAGAAGACCATCACTGCCTCTTGCCCGAACCTAGACAACAGCCCTAGTTGTGGCACCTTTTCGCCGCCGACATGTTGGAATACCACCAACAGGGCGGCCAGTGACCTGACCACATCCAAAGCGACCTTCAATTGAACGCTTAAATGTCGGCGAGCGTCTGGGGGAGGAGAAGCGATCAACGGAGCACCAAAATCAATGATTGCAAGAAAAAGCAATGCGGTCTGAGCACATGCTTCACCAAATTCGCCATCTACACTGGTATATTTGCTTGATGTAGGTACCGTGGTCAAGGCCGAAGGACCTACGTTCTTTGGGCAAGTCGCAGGAATCGAAGCCTCATGACAGCTGCGTTTCTGATCGGGCAGCGGCTAAAAGCTCCACCAGCTCCACGTCTTAGGTGGATCACAGACAGCACAAGGTCAGTATACACCCCAAGGAGGGCGGGACGGCATCGGCTCGCCTGAAAGAAGCGGCCCGCTACACCCGGAACGTCACCGCGACCGTGGTGCCCCTGGGCATGGCGGGCTGCTCCACGCTGCCCCCCAGCCGCTCGGCCATGGCGCGGATCAGCTTCTGGCCAAGCCCGGTGCCAAGTGCCGTGCCCTCCGGGTCGCTGCCGATGCCGTCATCGGCGACCACCAGCCGCGCCAGCCCGGGTTCGGGCTCTGTTAGCTCCACCCGCAGCTCGCCCGCGCCGCCGTCCGGCCAAGCGTATTTCGCGGCATTGGTCGCCAGTTCCGAGACCACGATGCCAAGGCTCACGGCGCGGTCGGCGCTGATCTTCAGCGGGCAGGCCTCGATCACCAGGCGGATGCTTTCGGGGATGGTCTTGCGGAAGTCCTGCAGCATGGATTGCAGATAGGCATCCAGCGTCACGGTATGCACGTCGTCGCCCAGATAGAGGCTGCGATGCACGCCCGAGATCGCGGCAATGCGCGCCTGCGCCTCGGTCAATGCGCTGCGCACCTCCTCCGAGGCCGCCGAGGCTTGCAGGCGCAGCAGCGAGGTCACCATCGACAGGCTGTTGGCGACACGGTGATGCACCTCGGCCAGCAGCATCTCGGCCCGCTCGCGCGCGGCGCGGGTCTCGGCATCGGCGCGTTCCTTGGCGGCCAGCAGTTCGGCCTTGGCGATGGCCTGGTCGATGGCGCGGCGCAAGAGCGCGGTGAAATCCTCGCCGGTGGACTTGATCACATAGTCATCCGCCCCGGCCTTCAGCGCATCGATGGCGACGGTCGCCTCGCTGGAGCCGGTGACATAGATGGTGGGGATGCGCCCGCCGCCCGCCCGCATCCGGCGCAGGATATCAAGGCCGGTGCCGGTGGGCAGGTAATGGTCCAGCACCAGCGCATCGAAATCCTGCGAGGCCAGCTGCGCCTCGGCCTGGTCCGCATCGGCGGCATGGCGCACGTCGATCCCGGCCCGCGCCAGCGCCTTTTGCACGAGGCGGGCAAGGATCGGATCGTCATCGACATAAAGGACGCGCACCGTCGCGGTGCCCGGGGGGGGTGCGTCGCTCACGGAACTTGCAGGACCGCGAAGAACAACCCCAGCTGCCGGATGGCATTGGCGAAGCTCTCATACTCCACCGGCTTGGTGATATAGACATTGGCGCCAAGGTCGTAGCAGCGCTTGATCTCGGCCTCGTCATCGGTCGTGGTCAGGATCACCACCGGCAGATGCTTGGTATGCGGGTTGGTCTTGACCTTTTCGAGGATGTCGATCCCGGTCATGTCGGGCAGGTTCAGGTCCAGCAGGATCAGCAGGTAGCGCCCGATCGCGGCCTCGCCGCTGCGATCCGCGCCGAGCAGGAAATCCAGCGCCGAGGTGCCGTCGGCAAAGGGCACGATCTCGTTATGGACACCGGCGCGGCGGATGTTCTTCTCGATCAGCCGGGCATGACCTTCGTCATCCTCAACCATGACAATGGTGACTTCCTTGCCCAAAGCCTTCATGTCCTCACCGTCTCCAGAACCCTGCGCAGATCGACGGGCAGATGCAGGGTGAATGTCGAGCCCTTCCCGGGAACCGAGCGCAGCGTGATCTCGCCCCCCAGATTTCGCACGACGGTGCGCACATGTGCAAGGCCGATTCCCTCGCCGGCCTGATCCTGGCTGCCCGATCTGCGGAACAGCTCGAACACCCGCTCATGGTCGGCCTCGGCGATGCCGCGGCCATTGTCCTCGACCTCGATGCGCACCAGCCGCGGGCCTTCGGGCAGCGCGCGGATCTTCAGCTGCAGGGGCCTGTCCGGGCTGGCATATTTCACCGCATTGTCGACAAGGTTGCCAAGCGCCTGTTCCACCGACAGCCGGTCGGTCACCAACGGCGGCACCTGCGCGTCGATCTGCACCTCGCCGCCGGTCTCGCTCAGCTGATGCGCCACGCTCGCCGCCGCCTGTTCGGCCAGCGCCTTCAGGTCCACCGTCTCGGGCTTCAGCTCGCGCCGGCCATCGCGCGAGATTTTCAGGATCGCATTGATCAGCCCGTCCATCTTGCGGGTCGAGGAGCGGATGAAGGCCAGCGCCTCGGGCAGGTCTTCGGCGGCGGCCATGCGGGCGTCGCGGATATTGTCCTCGGTCACCGTCTCGCCATCGGCCAGCACATAGGCCTGCAGCGGCTTCAGCGCGGTTTCCAGCTCGCTGGTAAAGCCCATGATGTTGACCAGCGGGGCGCGCAGGTCATGGGTGACGATATAGGCGAAGCGCTGCACCTCCTGGTTGGCGCGCATCAGGTCCTCGGTGCGCTGCTGCACCCGGCCCTCCAGCCCGGCATTCAGGCGGCGCAGCTCGTCCTCGGCGTCGCGCAGGGCGCGCAGCTGGCGCGCCAGCAGCACGAAGGCCGAGCCGACCACCGCCAGCATCGCAATGCCGCCCAGGACCGAAGCGACCTGCAGCCAGAGGTTCAGCCGGCCCTGCTGCGCGACCAGCGCCGCCATCCGCTGATCCGACGCGGTGATGACCTCGTCCAGCAGGTCGCGCACCCGGTCCATCGCCGGCTTGCCCTGCCCCTCGGCGACGATGGCGCGGGCCGCGGCGATATCGCCTGCCTCCGCCGCCTGAAGCGTGGTGGTGATCAGCCCGAGCCGCAGGTCGATCAGCGCGTCAAGCTCGGGCAGCATCGCCGTCGCCCGGTCCGGATCGATGACCAGCCGTTGCTCCAGCGCAGCGCGCAACTCGGGAATCCGGGCGCGGGCCTTTTCGTAGGGTTCAAGGAAGGCCGGGTCGAGGGTGATGAGATAGCCGCGCTGGCCGGTTTCGGCATCTTGCAGCGCCGAGAGCAGGTCCGCCGCGCTGCGCCGCAACTGGCGCTCGACGACCGTCTTCTCGAAGGCGGCATCGCTGCGGAAGCTGATGAAGGTCGAGGAGCCGGCCAGGATCGCCAGCAGCGTCGCCCCCAGCAGCAGCAGGATGGCGGTTTGCCGGATGTTGCGGTTGACGGTCTGCATGGGCCTCCGGGGGAAGGACGGGACAGGATGCCGGCAGGGGCCCCCGCGGCGGCGGCGATCCTGCCGGGGATCGGCCGGAGGGGCAAGGGGCGGGAGAGGAGACACCAGCTACGGTCCCCGCCATGTTCAGGCTGGGCGCCCCGGCGCGATCAGGGGACTTGCCAGTGGCAAGTCACCCGCGCCGGTTGCCCGGAGGCGCAAGCCGCAGGGCAAACGGAGGGTGCGGCCTGGTGCGACGGGTGCCAAATTCTGATGGGACCGCCCGGGTGGGCACGTATGTGCCCGCCCCCGGAGGGCGGGCACATCAGAATTTCGTCGACGGCCGAAATTCTGGGAGGAGTCCTGCGCAACCTGCAGCGCCGCATTGGGGTCAGAGAACCCTTCTCCCCCAACCCCGGAACATCGGGCCGCGCTGCCCGTTGAACCGGCAGAGGCGTCCGCGCCCGCACCCAGAACGGAGACCCCAGATGTTCCGCACCGCCATCCCCGCCGCCCTGCTGGCGGCAGCCCTCGCTCTCCCCGCCGCCGCCCAGCAGGCGCCCGCGCAGGAGACCCCGACCAGCCCGGCGCCCGACACCGCCGCCGCCACCGCCAGCTTCGTCGATGCCGAGGGTGCCGAGATCGGCAGCGCCACCCTGACGGGCACCCCGCATGGCGTGCTGATCGGGATGGAGATCACCGGCCTGCCGGCCAGCAAGTGGGTCGCCTTCCATGTCCATGAGGGCGAGAGCTGCGAGCATGACCAGCGCTTCGAGACAGCCGGGGGCCACCTCAACCTCACTGGCACCGAGCATGGCTTCCTCAACGACACCGGCCCGCATTCGGGCGACATGCCCAACCAGTATGTCGCCGCGGATGGCCTGCTGACGGCCGAGGTCTTCAACGGCTATGTCAGCCTGAATGGCGGCCCGACCGACATCACCGGCAAGACCCTGATGATCCATGCCGAGCCGGACGATTACACCAGCCAGCCCGCAGGCGGAGCGGGCGAGCGGCTGGCCTGCGCGGTGATCGAGCCCGCGTCCTAAACCGCCAGCGTCGCCGCGACCGCCCGCTGCCAGCGGGCATGGCGGGCCTCGCGGGTGGCCGGGTCCATGGCCGGGGTGAACTGCCGCTCGCGGGCCCAGGTCGCCGCGAAGCCCTCCGGGCCGGGGTAGATCCCGGCCCGCATCCCCGCCAGCCAGGCCGCGCCAAGCGCGGTCGTCTCGGTCAGCGCCGGCCGGTCCACCGGGGCGCCGAGGATGTCGGCGAGGAACTGCATCGTCCAGTCCGAGGCCGCCATGCCGCCATCGACCCGCAGCACCGCCGCAGCGCCGCGCCAGTCGGCGTGCATCGCGTCCAGCAGGTCGCGGGTCTGGTAGCCGACGCTTTCGAGCGCCGCCCGCGCCAGCTCTGCCGGGCCGGAGTTGCGGGTCAGGCCATAGACGGCGCCGCGGCATTCGGCATTCCACCAGGGCGCGCCAAGGCCGGTAAAGGCCGGCACCAGCACCAGATCCTGCGCCGGGTCGGCGGCCTCGGCCAGGGCTTGCGTCTCGGCCGCAGTGCCGATCACCCCCAGCCCGTCGCGCAGCCATTGCACCGCGGCGCCGGCGATGAAGATCGAGCCTTCCAGCGCATAGGTCGGCACCCCGTCCAGCTGATAGGCGATGGTGCCCAGCAGGCGATTGCGGCTGGCGACCAGCTCGGCCCCGGTGTTCAGCAGCGCGAAACATCCCGTCCCATAGGTGGATTTCACCATGCCCGTCGCGAAACAGGCCTGCCCCAGCGTTGCCGCGTGCTGATCGCCGGCCACGCCCAGGATCGGGATCTGGCCGCCGAAGGCCTCCGTCACCCCGAACTCTGCCGCGCAATCCTTCACCTCGGGCAGCATCGCCATCGGCACGCGCAGCAGCGCGCAAAGATCCGCATCCCACCGCCCCTCGCGGATGTTGTACAGCAGGGTGCGCGCGGCATTGGTGGCATCGGTGGCATGGACGCGCCCGCCGGTCAGCTTCCAGATCAGGAAGCTGTCCACGGTGCCGAACATGAGCTCGCCCCGCTCGGCCCGCGCCCTTGCGCCCTCGACATGGTCAAGCAGCCAGGCGAGCTTGCTGCCCGAGAAATAGGGGTCCAGCAGCAGCCCGGTCTTGTGGGTAATCGCCGGCTCATGCCCCGCGGCGCGCAGGTCGGCGCAGAGGCCTGCGGTGCGCCGGTCCTGCCAGACGATGGCGCGGTGGATCGGCGCGCCGGTGGCGCGGTCCCAGACCAGCACGGTTTCGCGCTGGTTGGTGATGCCGATGGCGGCGATCTCGGGGCTGCCGGCGCGGGCGATGGCCGCGCGGGCGCTGCGCAGCGTGGTCGCCCAGATGTCGGCCGGGTCATGCTCCACCCAGCCCGAGGCGGGGTAGTGCTGCGGCAGCTCTTCCTGCGCCACGGCCACCACCTGCATCGCCCCGTCGAACAGGATCGCGCGCGAGGAGGTGGTGCCTTGGTCGATGGCAAGGACATGCGGCATGTCAGGCCCCCTGCATCCAGGCGTCGATCGCCGCGATCTGCGCCGCATCGAGACGCAGGCCAAGCTTCGAGCGGCGCCAGACCACATCCTGCGCGGTGCGGGCGTATTCCTTCGCCCTCAGCCAGCGCAGTTCCGCCTCGGTCAGGGTCGCGCCGAAGTCGCGGCCGAGATCGGCGGGGCTATGCGCGCCCGCCAGCACCTCTGCCGCCTCGGTGCCATAGGCGCGCACCAGCCGCGCCGCCCAGGCCTCGGTCAGGAAGGGATGTGCGGTGCGCAGCCGCGCCGCCAGCGCAGGCGCCCCGTCCACCGGGAAGTCGCCCCCCGGCAGCGGCACCCGCGCCGTCCAGTCCGCGGCCAGCCCGGGGAAATGCGGGGCGAGCTTTGCCAGCGCCGATTCCGCCAGCCGCCGATAGGTGGTGATCTTGCCGCCGAAGACGTTCAGCACCGGCGCGCCGGCTGCGGCATCCAGCGAGAGCACATAGTCCCGCGTCGCCGCCGTGGCCGAGCCTGCACCGTCATCATAGAGCGGCCGCACACCGGAATAGGTCCAGACGATATCGGCGCGGGTGACGGGCTGCGCGAAATACTGCGAGGCGAAGCTGCACAGATAGTCCTGCTCCGCCTCGGTGCAGCGGGCGTCCGCCGGGTCGCCCTCATGCTCCTGATCGGTGGTGCCGATCAGGGTGAAATCCTGCTCATAGGGGATGGCGAAGATGATGCGCCCGTCGCTGCCCTGGAAGAAGTAGCAGCGGTCATGGTCATAGAGCCTGCGCGTGACGATATGGCTGCCGCGCACCAGCCGCACCGACTCGCGGCTGTTCTGGCGCAGCGCCCCGGCGATCACCTCGGCCACCCAAGGGCCGGCGGCATTGACCAGCGCGCGGGCGCGGATCACGCGCTCGCCCCCGGCATCCGCGCCCCCGGCCTCCGCGAGCGTGACCTGCCAGAGCCCGCCCGCGCGCTCGGCCCGCACCACCCGGGCGCGGGTTAGGATCGTCGCCCCCCGCGCCTCGGCATCGCGGGCGTTGAGCACGACCAGCCGCGAATCCTCGACCCAGCAGTCGGAATACTCATAGGCGCGGGCGAATTTCGGCTGCAGCGCCCGCCCGGCCGGATCGGCCCGCAGGTCGAGCCTGCGCGTGCCCGGCAGGATCTTGCGGCCGCCCAGATTGTCATAGATCAGCAGCCCCAGCCGGATCAGCCAGTCCGGTCGCCGCCCCTTCATCCAGGGCATCACGAAGGACAGCAGGCGCGAGGTCGGGGTGCCGCCCTCGAAGCGCATGTCCGGGTGCAGCGGCAGCACGAAGCGCATCGGCCAGCTGATATGCGGCATCGCGGCCAGCAGCGTCTCGCGTTCGATCAGCGATTCCCGCACCAGGCGGAACTCGAAATACTCAAGGTAGCGCAGCCCGCCATGGAACAGCTTGGTCGAGGCCGAGGAGGTGCCCTGCGCGAGGTCGCCCTGTTCCGCCAGCACGACGGACAGCCCCCGCCCCGCCGCGTCACGCGCGATGCCGCAGCCATTGACGCCGCCGCCGATCACGAAGAGATCGACGGTGTCGGTGGGGCCGGGCGCGGCCGTGTGGTGCAGGTCGGCCATGCGCGGGCTCCCTTGGGGTTTGCGCTGGCATGGCGACCGTATCGGGGGCGGATTGTCAAGGTTGGGAGGGCGGGAGTTGGAGCGGTTTGGCCTACCGGCTCTGCACCATATGCGGCGCCACGGTATGCAACCCGCGCTGCGCAGAATTTCGGCCGCCGACGAAATTCTGCTGTGCCCGCCCTGCGGGGGGCGGGCACATTCGTGCCCACCCGGGCAGGCCCATCAGAATTTGGCACCCTTCGGACCAGGCTTCACCCCCCTTGCCCTGCGGCTTGCGCCTTCGGGCAACCGACGCGGTCGGCTTGCCACTGGCAAGCCGCCTGATCGCGCCGGGGACAGATCCCTCACCCCGCCACAGCCACCGGCCGCGGCGCCAGTCCCTGCGCCCGCCCCGCCCGCGCATAACGTGCCAGCCCCAGATCGCTCGCGTCGATCTCTGCCGCGCGGCCCGAGACCGCATCCGCCAGCACCCGCGCCGACCCCGCCGCCATCGTCCATCCCAGCGTGCCATGCCCGGTATTGAGGTAGAGGTTCGCCATCCCCGTGCGCCCCACCACCGGCGTGCCATCGGGGGTCATCGGCCGCAGGCCGCACCAGAATGTCGCCTGCGCGGCATCCCCGGCCCCAGCGAAGAGCTCGCCCACCGATTTCTCCAGCGTCGCCCGCCGCGCCGGCGGCAGCGACAGGTCGAACCCGGCAATCTCGGCCAGGCCGCCGACGCGGATACGGTCCCCCAGCCGGGTGATCGCCACCTTGTAGGTCTCGTCCATCACCGTGGACACAGGCGCCCGGTCCGCCGCCACGATCGGCAGCGTGATCGAATAGCCCTTCACCGGATAGACCGGCAGCCTGATCCCCAGCGGCGCCAGCAGCCGCGGGGCGTGCGGCCCGAGCGCCACCACAAAGGCATCGGCCGTCACCGGCCCGGCGCTGGTCTCCACCGACACGATCCGGCCCCCGGCAGCGGTCAGCCGCGTGATCTCCACCCCGTAGCGGAAGCGCACGCCCCGCGCCTCGGCCATCCCGGCCAGCGCAGTGGTGAACTTGAAGCAATCGCCGGTCTCGTCCCCCGGCAGGCGCAGCCCGCCCGCGATGCGGTCCGCAGCCCCGGCCAGCCCCGGCTCGGCGGCGAGGCAGCCGGCGCGGTCCAGCACCTCGAAGGGCACGCCATCGGCCTGCAGCACCGCGATGTCCTTGGCCGCGGCGTCCACCTGTTTCTGGCTGCGGAACAGCTGCAAGGTGCCCTGCATCCGCTGGTCATAGTCGATGCCGGTTTCCGCCCGCAGCGCGATCAGGCAATCGCGGCTGTACTCGGCCAGCCGCACCATCCGGCCCTTGTTGACCTTGTAGGCAGCGCTGGTGCAGTTGCCCAGCATCTGCGCCAGCCAGCCCAGCTTGGCAAGGTCCGGGCGCGGCTGCACGATCAGCGGCGCGTGTTTCATGAACATCCATTTCAGCGCCTTGGCCGGAATGCCGGGCGCCGCCCAGGGCGCCGAATAGCCGGGGCTGACCTCGCCGGCATTGGCAAAGCTGGTCTCCAGCGCCGGGGCCGGCTGGCGGTCGAGCACCGTCACCTCATGCCCGGCCTTCGCCAGTTCCCAGGCCGATGCGACCCCGATGACCCCTGCGCCCAGAACGACAACTCTCATGCCCGCGGCTCCCTGCTGCATATTGCGCGGGGTTATAGGGGCATCCAGCAGACAGGATTTGGCGAAGATTGGCGCAGAGCGCGCTATTTGGCGAAGAAGCTTCGGCCACAAGAGAGACATGCGCAGATTCCTTCGGCGCATCGCAGGATGTGCCGAAGTTTACACCGCCGTGATCCGCACCTCGGCCTTGGTGCCGCCCAGGCTGGCAAAGGCCCGCTGCCGGCAGGTCAGCACCAGGATCTGCTGGTCGCGCGCCACCCGGTGCAGCGCGGTGAACATCGCCTCGATCCGGTCATCGTCGGAATGCACCAGCGCATCGTCGAGGATGATCGGCACCGTCTGGCCGCTTCGCGCAAACAGCCGCGCGAAGGCCAGCCGGGTCAGGATGGCGATCTGCTCGGCAGTGCCGCCCGACAGGATCTCCAGCGGTTCGGGCTGGCCGTCCCGCGTCAGGCTGACCGGCAGCAGGCTGCGGTCGTCGAGCGCGAGGTCGGCGCCCTCGTGCAAGATCGCCAGCAGCGGTGCCAGTTCCTGCCGCACCGGCCCGAAATAGGCCTCGCGCGCCGCGATCCGCGCCGCGGCCAGCGCCTCGCGCAGCCGGGTCAGGGCGCGGACCTCACCCTCGCGGCGGGCGGCGCGGGCGCGGGCCTCGGCGAGCTTGCCGCGCACCTCCTCCAGCTCCTCCTCGATGCCGAGATCGGCCTGCGAGCGGATGAAGCCATCGAGCTCCGCCACCCGCCGCGCCAGATCGCCGCTTTCCTTGGCGGCGCGGGCGGCGGCGCTTTCGGCGCGCTCCAGCCCGGCCTGCGCCGTCTGCAGGTCCGGCGCGGCGGCCAGCAGCGCGGCATGGGCCTGCTGCGCCTCGGCCAGCGCCGCCTGCGCCGTGGCCAGCCCCGCCTGCGCCAAAGCCAGCCGCTGCGCGTGGTCCCCGGCCGCCTCGGCCTCTGCCGCCGCCAGCGCCGCGGCCGAGCCTTGCTCGCCCGCCTCGGCCCGGGCCAGCGCATCGCCTGCCGCCGCTGCCGCCAGGCGCGCGGCGTGCGCCGCCGCAGCGGCCACGCTCTCGGCCGCCTCGGCCTGCCGCTGTGCCGCCTCCAGCGCCGGCAGGTCGGTCTCTGCAGGCTGCACCGCGCCGCCCGCAACCTGCGCCGCCTTCGCCGCTTCGGCCCGCAGCGCCCCGAGGCCCTCGGGCGCAAGGCTCGCCAGCAGCTCGCCCGCCTGCCGCGCCGCCTCGCGCGCCGCCTCCGCTTCGGCCAGCCGCGCCCGGGCCGCCGTGACGCTTGCCGTCCCGCAAGCCGCCAGCGCCCGCGCCAGAGCCGCCTCTGCCGCCGCCAGCCGCGCTGGCAGGTGATCCTCGGCCCGCGCGCCCGGATCGACGCTCAGCCGCCCCAGCCCCGGCAGGTCCAGCACCGCCGCCGAGGTCAGCCGCAAGGGCGCCTCTACCGGAGCGCCGTCCAGCAGCGCCCGTCCCGCCCCGTCATAGGCGAAGGTCAGCACCAGCGCCCGGGCCTCGGCCTGTGCGGCAAGGCGGGCGTGATCGGTGGCGGCGCTCTCTGCCGCTGCCACCTGCTTGGCGGTCACCGTCAGCGCCGCCGCCTTCGCCGCGGCCTCTTCCTGCCGCGCCCGGAAGCCCTCGGCCCGGCCCAGCCGGTCCGTCAGCTCCGCCAGCCGCCGCGCCGCCGCTGCCGCCAGCTCCGCCCGCTGCGCCGCCTGCAGCCGGGTCCGCGCCTGCGCCGCTGCGCCCGTGGCCGCCGCAAGGGCCGCCGCCGCCTGCGCTTCCTCGGCCCGCGCCGCGATAGCCGCGTCGCGCCGCCGCGCCAGATCGGCCGCCGCCGCGGCCTGCGCCGCCCGCGCCGCCGCCAGCCGCTCGCCCTGCGCCACCAGCGCCTGCAGATCGCGGCCCGCGCCCGCCGCGCCCAGTTCGGCCAGCCGCAGCGCCTGCGCCGCCACCGCCACCCGCCCGGCATGGTCGCTTGCCGCCTGGAACGCCGCCCGCGCGCTGCGCAAACCCGCCTCGCGCGCCGCCTGCGCGCCCGGCGCGTCGATCGCCTGCCGCTGGCGCTCCGCCTCGCGCCGGTCCTTCAGCGCGCCCGACAGCGCCGCTGCCAGCCGCGCCAGATCGGCCTCGCGCGCCGCCAGCGCCGCGGCCTCGGTCAGCGCCTTCTCCCACTCGCCGCCGGTCTTGGGCCGGCCCGAGGCGGTGGCCAGAAGCGCCAGCTCCTCGCCCGCCCGGGCCAGCACGCCATCCATCCGCCGCCCGCCGGTCATCGCGTCGATCTCGCCCGCGACCGAGGACATCAGGCCCCGCCGCGTCGCCAGAAGCCGCTCGCGTTCCGCGGCATTGCCCTCGGGCTCCAGCCCCGCCACGCCCTGGCGCACCCACAAAAGGCCGGTGGGGCCCGAGGGCCCGCCCGCCATCAGCCGGTCGATCCAGGCCTCGGCCTCGTCATCAAGCGCCACCACCCGGCCCGCGGCATCGGTCACGCGGGCGGTCGCGCGGCTCAGCCAGCGCTTGTGGATCGTGAACCGGCCCGCGGGCGTTTCCACCTCCACCGCCACCTCGGGCGCGCCGCCCGAATGGGGTTGCAGCGATTTCACCGCCTGCTTGCTGCTGCGGTGCCGCTCGAAGAACAGCGCGTGCAGCGCGTCGAAGAAGGTGGACTTGCCGAACTCGTTGCATTCGGCCAGCACGGTGATGCCGTCGCCGATGGCCTCCAGCGCCGCGCTGCGCCCGGCAAAGCGGCGCACGTTGGTCAGGGTGATGGCGCGCAGCTTCATGCCAGCGCCTCCTGCGACAGCGCGAACAGCCGCGACAGCGCCGCCGCCGCCACCTCGCGCTCGGCGGCGGCGAGGGCGGGGTTCCCGGCCTCGGCCAGCAGCGCCTCGGCCGCCGCGCGCAGGGCGCCGCCGCGGTCGATGAGGTCGAGGTCATCCGGGCGCGCCTCGGTCGCCAGCCCGGTGAAATCCGCCTCGAGCCAGCCGAAATCCGGGGCGGCGGCGGCGCAGGCCGCGACCAGCGCCGCGCGTTCGGGCAAGGACAGCCGGCCGCGCGCCACCAGCTTCACCAGCCTGTCGCGCCGGGCGGCAACCGGCGGCAGCGCGGCCAGCGCCGCCTCGCCCTCGCCCGGCAGCAGCGCCAGCTCCACCGTCTGCCAGTCCAGCGTCCCGGTCGCCACCGGCGAGACCTGCGGCAGCGCGCCGGGCGCGGCCAGCGTCACCAGCAGCGCGCCGGCGGGGCCCGGGTGCTTGAACGCCTCGGCCTCGGGCGTGCCGGAATACCAGGTGCGCGGCCCGATCTCGCGCTGCCCGTGCCAGTCGCCAAGGGCAAGGTAGTCCAGCCCCGACAGCGCCGCCCGGTCCGGCGGGATGATGCCCAGCGTGCCCTCCTCGCCGGTGAAATCGGTGACGGCGCCATGGGCGAGGCCGATGCGGTGGCTGCCCTCGGGGCTCGGCGCGCCGAACCAGTCGGTCAGGTCGCGCCCCGGGCGGCGCTGCGTGCAGGGGGCGGGCAGGAGCACGGTCCCCGGCGCAAGCGGGATCGGCTGCGGCTCCAGCGCCAGCACGATGTTGGGCGCGGCGCTGGCGGCGATCCGGCGCCACAGCTCCGCCCCCGCCAGGCTGTCATGGTTGCCGGGCATCAGCACCCAGGTCAGGTCGCCCGCCCCCGCCATCGCCTGCAAGGCCTGGCGCAGGGTGTCGGGCGCCGGGGTCTCGGCGTCGAAGGTGTCGCCCGCCAGCACGATGACCTGCGCCCCGCCCTGCCGTGCCGCCGACGCCAGCCGGCCGATGGCCCCGTGCCGCGCCTCGCGCAGGCGGCCGCGGATGCCCTCGGGATAGCCGCCGAAGGGCTTGCCCAGATGCAGGTCCGAGGCGTGCAGGAAGCGAAAGACCATCGGCGAGGCATCCCCGTGCGGCAACCGGCCAGAATCGGCGGGCAGGGCTGCATCCTGACGGATCGGGCCGGGGGATGTAAGGCGGGGGGATGTAAGGCGGGGGACGGTGAGGGCCGGGCACGGGGTGCCGCGGTCGCCCTGTGCCCGCCCCATCAGATACATTCCGGGGGGCGGGCACATCAGAATTTGGCAGCGGGAGCGCCTAAGTCCTCAGCCCTCGCCCTGCGGCTTGCGCCGCCGGGCGCCTGCAGGTCGCAGGAGAGGGTCAGACCGGCGAAGCGGCCCCCTCAGGCCTCCACCCAGACCGACACCGTCTGCCAGCCGAGCGTCACGGCCCCCTCCTGCACGGCGTCCACCGCCACCGGCGTCGCCGAAGTGTCGATCCGCCGGCGCCAGCGGCCCTCGGGCAGCGTCACCTCGATGTCCTCCCCGGCATTGAACGCCATCACCAGGCGCGGGCCTTCCGCCCGGTCCATCACCAGCACCAGCGTCTTCAGGCCCGCGTCCGACCAGTCATCGTCGCTCATCGGCGCGCCCGAGGGATGCAGCCAGCCGACCTGCACCGCGCCCGGCAGGTCCGGCATTCCGTCCTCTTGCGCAAAGCGCGACCGTGCCAGCCCCTCGCCCTCCTGCCGGAAGGCCATCAGATCGGCGACCACCTGCACCAGATCCTCGTCGAGATGCTCCCAGTCGGTCCAGGTCGTGTTGTTGTCCTGGCAATAGGCGTTGTTGTTGCCCTGCTGGCTGCGCCCGCCCTCGTCGCCGGCCAGGATCATCGGCACCCCCTGGCTCAGCAGCACGGTGGCCAGCATCGCCCGCACCCGGCGCTGGCGCGCCTCATTGATGCCCGGATCGTCGGTCGGCCCCTCGGCGCCGAGATTGTCCGACAGGTTGTGGCCATGCCCGTCGGCGCCGCCCTCGCCATTCGCCTCGTTATGCTTGTCGTTGTAGGACACCGTATCCCACAGCGTGAAGCCGTCATGCGCGGCGACGAAATTCACCGACGAGGTCGCCGGCCGGTGCGAATGGTTGAACTGCACCGGCGAGCCCAGCAGCCGCTGCGGCATGTCCTGAAGCAGCCCGTCGCGCCGCCAGAAGCCGCGCACATCGTCTCGGAACTTGTCGTTCCACTCGCGGAACGGCCAGGGGAAGCCGCCGACCTGATAGCCGCCCTCGCCCACGTCCCAGGGCTCGGCGATCAGCTTGATGCCCGACAGGATCGGGTCCTGCCGCAGCGCCGCAAAGAACGCGCCCTCACGCTCGAACCCCGTCGCCTCGCGGCCGAGGGTGGAGGCAAGGTCGAAGCGGAAGCCATCGACATGCAGCACCTCGACCCAATAGCGCAGGCTGTCCAGCAGCATCCGCAGCACCATCGGATGCGCGACGTTCACCGTGTTGCCGGTGCCGGTGACATCGAAGCAATGGCGCCTGTCCTCGGCGAGCAGGTAATAGCTGGCATTGTCGATGCCGCGGAACGACAGCGTCGGGCCAAGCTCTGACCCTTCGGCGGTGTGGTTGTAGACCACGTCGAGGATCACCTCGATCCCCGCCGCGTGGAAGCGTTTCACCGCCTCCTTCACCTCGCGCAGATGGCCCGTCGCCAGATAGGGCCGGTGCGGGGCAAAGAAGGTCAGGGTGTTGTAGCCCCAGTAATTCGCCAGCCCCTTGTCGCGCAGGTGCCGGTCATGCAGGAAACCCTGCACCGGCAAGAGCTCGATCGCAGTCACGCCGATGCGCTGCAGATGCTCGATCACCGGCGCGCTGGCGAGGCCGCGGAAGGTGCCGCGGTCTTCCTCGGCCACGTCCGGATGCCGGCAGGTCTGGCCCTTCACATGCGCCTCGTAGATCAGGCTGCGCTCCCAGGGGGTGCGCAGGGCGGCGTCGCTTTCCCAGTCGAAAGCCAGATCGACCACCACAGCCTTGGGCATGAACGGGCCGCTATCGCGGGGGTCGAAGCTCAGATCGTCGGTGCCGACCGTATAGCCGAACATCGCGTCATCCCAGATGAAGCGGCCCTGCAGCTCGCGCGCATAGGGGTCGATCAGCAGCTTGTTGGGGTTGAAGCGGTGGCCCTCCTCGGGCGCATGGGGGCCATGGACGCGGTAGCCATAGGCCTGCCCCGGCCGCACACCGGGCAGGTAGCCGAACCAGACCCCGCCCTCCATCGCCGGCAGCTCCAGCCGCTGGGTCTCGGTCAGCCCGTCGCTGTCGTAGAGGCACAGCTCCACGCTGGTGGCATTTTCCGAATAGATGGCGAAATTGGTGCCCTCGCCGTCGAACTCGGCCCCCATCTTGTGTGCCCGGCCGGCGGACAGATCGAAGCTGCGCGTGATGTCGTCGCGCATCCTCACACCGCGCCCATGCTGCGCGAGCGCAGGGTGACATGGACCGGCCGCACCGCCTGCGCCTCGCGCCGCGCCAGCATGGCCTGCGTCACCAGCACCGTGCCGCCGGCGCTGCGGCGGAACCAGCGCGCATCCTCGCGCGCGTCCTCGCCGATCACGAGCCCCGCCGGTACATGGGCGCCGGGCGCGATGATGGCCCGCAGCACCCGCGCCCCGCGCGCGACCGAGGCGCCGGGCAGGATCACGCTCTCGCTCGCCCAGGCCTCGTCGCTGGCCATGCGCGGCAGCGGGCGGGCCATGGCCAGGGCGCCCTGCGGCAGCACGCTGTCGGGCATCGCGCAGGGGCGCGCGGCGCCGGCGAAATCGAGCTGCGTCACGCGGTAGCTGTCGAGCGTGCCGACATCGCGCCAATAGGGCCGCAGCTCCGCCCCCTGCCCGGTCAGGCGCCAGACATTGACCGCGCCCTCGCGCACCGCGGGCGGCAGGATGTCATGGCCGAAGTCGTGCCCCGACCCGCCATCGGCGGCATCGGCCAACAGCCGCGCCCGCAGCCAGGGCCAGTCGAAGACATAGATGCCCATGCTGGCCAGCGCATAGGCCGGATCACCCGCCATCCCAGGCGGATCGGCGGGCTTTTCCACGAAGTCCGTCGCGCGGTCAGAGGCGTCGGCGGACAGGATGCCGAACTCGCTGCCGCTGCTGCGCGGCACCACATGCGCGGCCACGGTCATCCCGGCGCCGCTGGCGACATGGGCCTCGATCATCGGGCGGAAGTCGATCTGGCAGACATGGTCCGCCGCCATCACCACCACATGCCGCGGCGCCCGCGCGTCTATGGCGGCAATGTTGCGCGTCACCGCATCGGCAGTGCCGATATACCCGTCCGAATGCCCGGTGACATCGGGCCCATGGGCCAGGGCCAGCCCGCCCCCCGCCGCGCCGAAGGCCGGCGTCCAGTGCCCGCGAAGGTGACGGATCAGCGTGTCGGGGCGGTGTTGCGTGCAGGCGATCATGTCATGCAGGCCCGAGCGCAGGGCATTGGCCAGCGCAAAATCCACGATGCGGCGCGAGCCCGCGAAATGCACCGCCGGCTTGCATTCGGTGGCGGTCAGCTCGTGCAGGCGGCTGCCCTTGCCCCCTGCCAGCAAGATCGCCAGCGCGCCGGCCGCAGGCTCGCCACCAGGGGTGCGCAGGACGGAATGCGGGCGGGGGGTCTGGGGCTGTGGCATGGGAACCTCGGGGATATGCGGGGAGGGGGACGGCCGTTCCGGGGGCAGCAAGTGCTGCTTTCCCCAACGCCGAAGCTGCCGGAATGTTCCCGCAAAAGGCGAAGGCTCTGTGCCTGCAGGCTGGCTCGCCGGCGTGGTGCCAGTGGCTTCGCTGCCGCCCGGCGGCGGGCCGGCTCAGGGACCGACGGCAGGATTCCTGCTGATCGCCGCCCCGGCCCTGGCGCAGCAAGGCATCCTGGACGATGCGCAGATCGAGCCCCGCCCGCTGTCGGACTGGCGGGGCGACCGGCCGTCGGCCTGCCCTCTGCTGCAGGACGGGCACGCTGGACCCGGTCATCGCCCACAAGGCCGAGCAGGGCGACAAGACTGCCGGGGAGTAGCGCCGCTTCCGAGACCGGCCTCGCCGCGACTGGGGCGATGACCGGGCCGTGCTGCTCGATGAGCTGAACACTGGCCAGGCCTGCTCCCCCATGGCGCTGACCCCCGCGGAGGTCACCGCCGAAATGCTGGCACATTGACGCCTGCCTCAGGGCCCAGGGGCGCGGCTGACCAACGCGCAACCCCTTTCCCGGCGCGGCCCGAAGCCGGGCCGGCCGGAACCCGCCGCCCGGGCCGGGCCGCTGCTGACGCCGCCCCCTCGCCATGGCACTCTCCGCGCAGACTTCCCGTCCCCGAACCAGTCCCGGAGGCCCCCTTGCGCGCCCATCTTCTTGCGCTTGCCCTGCTGCTCATCCCCGCCGCGGCGCGGGCCGAGCCGCAGACGCTCTGCACCCTGATCACCGAGGCCGCAACCGGCGCGGTGCTGCTGGAAGAGGGCGATTGCCACAGCCGCACCACCCCGGCCTCGACCTTCAAGATCCCGCTGGCGGTCATGGCCTACGATGCCGGCCTGCTGACGGGCGCCGAAACGCCGGTGATGTCCTTCCGCCCCGGCGATCCCGACTGGGGCGGCGCGAACTGGACGCGGGACACGGGTCCCGCGGATTGGATGCGCCATTCGGTGGTCTGGTATTCGCAGCGCCTGACCCATGCGATGGGGGCGGACAGGCTGGCCCGCTACGCCCGGTCCTTCGGCTATGGCAATGCCGATGTCTCGGGCGATCCGGGCTTCGGCAACGGGCTCGACCGGGCCTGGATCGCCTCCTCGCTGCAGGTCTCGCCCCACGAACAGGCCGTCTTCCTGCGCGCACTGGTGCAGGGCACCCTGCCCGCCTCGCCGCAGGCGATGGAGCAGGCCCGCGCGATTGTGGAGCGCCAGCAGGCCGGCGGCTGGGAGATCCAAGGCAAGACCGGCGCCGCCTATCCAAGGCGTGCCGACCGCAGCTTCGATTATGCGCGGGGCTGGGGCTGGTATGTCGGCTGGGCCACGCAAGGCGGGCGGACGCTGGTCTTCGTGCGGCTGACGCAGGCGCGAGAGCGCAGCCAGACCTCGCCCGGCCTGCTGACGCGCGACTCCCTCCTGCGGGACTGGCCCACTCTCGCCGGGCGGTGACAAGGTGCCAGCCAAGCGGCTACACCTGCCCGCATGACCGACATTCATCCCCGCCCCTACGAGCCCCGCGACCTCGCCGCCTGCCTGGCGATCTTCGACAGCAATGTGCCGATCTGGTTCGCCCCGGACGAGCGCCCGGACTTCTGCCGCTTCCTCGCGCAGCCCGAGGCGCGCGGCGGGCCCTATCTGGTGCTGGTGCAGGGCGCAGAGGTCCTCGCCTGCGGCGGGCTCGACCTTGGCGCTGCCCCCGGGCGGGCGGGCCTGACCTGGGGCATGGTGGCGCGCGCCCATCACGGCCGCGGCCTCGGCACCAGGCTGACCGAGGCGCGGATCGCCCTCGCCCGCGCCACCCCCGGCATCACCGAACTGGCGCTGGAGACCAGCCAGCACACACGCGGCTTCTACGAACGCTTCGGCTTTGCCCTGCAGTCCGTCACCCCGGACGGCTTCGGCCCCGGGCTCGACCGCTGCGACATGGTGCTGTCGCTGGCGCAGGGGTCGTCGGGATGCCTTTGACCCAAGGAACAGCAAGGGCCCGCCACATGTCCTACCCGCCCCGCGATGACCTGCCCTATCTGGACTGGGCCAGCCCCGACTTCAGCAGCGTCTTCATCGCGTTCAACCCGTTCATCCACATGCCGGATGCGCCGCCACCGGCGCAGGGCCGCTGGCTGGCTGAAGACCTGCAGCGCCGAGCCAAGGCCATGGGCCCGTCCTGCGCCGTCACATGGAACGAGATGGCGCGCCGCTGTGGCTTCGGCGCTGTGGCAGAGGTGAACCAGGCGTTGCGCGGTGCGGGATCAGGGCGACTCGCCCCGCGATACGCGTCCCGGCAGCGAACGGCCAGCTTGCTGGCCCGCTGTGAAGCCGCCCGGGTCCATCCGCCGGACGAAGGCACCCTGTCGCCGCTGCTGGAATTGTCCATGGGCAGCTTCCTGAAGGTGCTCGGCCTCGGCAAGGTGGTAGGCGGCGATGGTTTTGCCAGCCTGCGCGAAGCGACATCGCCAGAGCAGCTTCTGGACCCGGACACCCCGTGCGGTTTCCGCGACTTTGGGGCAGAGGACGGATCGCTCTTCGTCACCCTTTACACGGACTATCACTACGTCCTCATCTGCCAGACCGAGGCGTCCCTGAAGGCCGCCCGCCCCGACTGCGTCTTCGAGGGGTTCTATGCGGATGCTGCAACCAGTGATCTGTGGGGGCTGCCAGGCCCGCACTTAGGGGGATGAGCTAACCCGAAAAACCTGCCAGCGGGCCGATGCGAAAGCTTCGGCACGCCTCGGGCGACGCGAAAACATCGTGCTCGCCGGCGCCCAAGCCAGCGCTGCGCAGCAGCAGGCGCATCCGTCCGGCACTGTCCTTGGCAATGTCGAAGACGAACACAGCGGCGCCCGCGTGATCGGCAAGGACTGCGAGCTTCGCCGGGTCGGTCACGTCGAAGCCGAGGCGATGGAACTGATCCGGGGACCATCTTCCGGTGGTGTCACACAGCGGCAGGACTACGAACGAGGTGAAGATGGCCCCGACCACCCCCTCCCATTCATCATAGGCCTCCGCGCAATCCGTCACGATGCCGGCTGCCTCGGCATGGGGCACAAGCGCTTCAAGGGCGCGCAGGGCCAAGCCAAGCCATTGCGAGATATCGATCTCGTCGCGCATGTCGATCACCCTATCCCGCCAGATGCCAGCATCCCGCGAACCCACGGCACTAGCAACCGGTCAACAGATGCCCGGCCCTCAGCATTGCCCACCGTATCGAAGCTCTGTTGTGCTTGCCACCCGCGGCGGGCAAGATCAGCCCCGAACGCCAACCTTGAAAGGCTCCGCGTGACCACCCCGCCTCAACCCCGGCTCAAGCTGTCGAAACTCCGCGATATCGGCTGGGCGCTGTGGGACCCGATCGGGCTGATGGCAGCACAAGGAGCGCTCATGGGCCATTGGAGCGATGCAGCCAACCACAGGATTGCGGCCGAGTATGACAGCTACCTGATCGCCGCTGCCTCGCAGCTGCGCGCAGGAACGTCCCCGCAAGCCGTTGCCGACGATCTGGTCCGGGCCGAGACAGAACATATGGGGATGGCAGATGGCGCCGGGGCCCGGGCGCGTGCCGAGGCCGTGGTCGCGGCAATCCTCGGCGATCCGGACATCTGGACCTGGCCCGACGACCAGGGCCGCTGCGTCTGACAGGGACTTTGCCATGCGCCGCCCGACCCGCAGCGCGCCCTCCCGCGCCAACTCAGGGCGCACGCTACCCCGCCGCCTCCACCCGCAGCGCCACACTCCCCGCATCGCCGCCGTCGAAGCTCCACACCAGCTCGCCACTCCCGCCCGTGTCGATCCCCAGCCGCAGCGCCCGCCCGGCCCCGCTGCGTACCAGCTCCAGCGGGCCGCCCGCCTCGCCCGTCACCTGCACATCGCCCGCGGCGAAAAGCGCCGGCTCGGCCCTGCGCAGCGCCAGCAGCTTGCGCAGCAGCGCGGTCTTGGCGCGGCCGAGCTCGCCCGAAGGCCCCCGTTCCGCCAGCGCGGCGAAGTCCACGGGCAGGCGGTTGTCGGGGTCGGTCAGGTGGAAGGCCGCATCCTCGGTGCCCTGATAGGTATCGGGCACGCCGGGCAGCATCAGCTTCAGCGCCAGCTGCGCCAGCGACAGCACCGCGCCGCGGGCCTGCAGCCGCAGCGCCGGCGCGGGCGGGGTCTCCCAGGCCGCACAGAGCGCCGCCGTCCAGTCCAGCGCCGCGGTCTCGGCGGCCGCATCGGGCTCGGTATGCGTGGTGACCTCCTTGGCCTCGCGCATCGCCTTGCGCACATGCTCGGCCAGCCGGCCCGGCACATCCGCCCGCCCCGGTTCCCACACCGCCAGCCAGGCCTGCACGACATACCATCGCAGGTTGGCGCCCACGCCCATCTCCGGCATCGCCGCGGCCGCCTGCCACAGCGCCGCGAACTCCTCGGGCAGGTGCGACATCGCCACCAGTCGCATCCGCGCATCCTCGGCGCGCTTGGTGTCATGGCTCGAGGTCAGCACCATCGCCTCCGGCGCCTCGCCCACCCGCCGCTTGAACCAGCCGCCGAACGCCGCCGCCGTCATCGCCGGCTCGTCCGGGTCCGAGCCGACCTCGTTGGCGGCGAGGTAACGGTTGAAGCGGAACTCGGCGGTATCCTCATGCGCCTTGGCGGTCAGCGCGCCGGTCACCTGCTGGAACCGGGTGCGGAAGCCGGCATCCGCCCCCGGCCCCGTCACCAGCCGCGCGAGCGCCGTCCCCAACTCACCCCCCTGCGCCGCCGCCTCTATCAGCGCCAGATCCTCGGGATGCGGCGCGCCGCCGCCCAGATAGGTCCGGTAGCGCGGGAAGGCCGCCAGCAGCGCCCGTACCGCCCCCGCCAGCGCCGCGCGGTCCGGCTGCCCGAGAGCGCGCGAGGCCAGCCCGACCAGCGCCGTCACCTCTGCCGCAAGATCCGCCGCCAGCACGTCCTGCTTGGCCTGCGCCAGCGTCTGCGCGAAATCGCCCTGATACCCCGTGGCCCCGCGCCAGACGGCATCCAGCGCCGCCACGCCGCCCCCCCGGCTCAGCACCTGCGCGATCGCCCGCGCCGCCTCGTAGCCGGTGGTGCCCTGCACCGGCCAGTCACGCAGCGCCTCGTCGCCGGTCAGGATCTTCTCCACCCAGATCGGCAACTCGCCCACCCGGCCGCGCAGCAGCGCCAGATAGGCGGCCGGATCGGCCAGCCCGTCGATATGGTCGATGCGCAGCCCGTCCACCTCGCCCGCCGCGACCAGATCGAAGATCAGCGCGTGGACATCCTCGAACACCGCCGGGTCTTCCACCCGCACCCCGATCAGCTGGGTGACGTTGAAGAAGCGCCGATGGCTCAGCCGCCGTTCCTCGGACCGCCAGTGCCGCAGCCGCCAGTGCTGCGCATCATGCAGGCGCTGCAAGGCCTCCGGCCCCGGTTCCAGCCCATCGGCGCTGCCGGGCGCCAGCGGCAACGCCAGCGCGCCCAGCTTCAGCACCGGGCCCTCGCGCGTCTCGGCCACCTCGGCGCCCGCCAGCGCCTCGGCCAGCTCGCCCTCCAGCATCGGCAGCAGCAATCCGCCCCCGCCCCAGTCGATGTCGAAATGCCGCGCATAACGGCTTGCCTCGCCATGGCGCATCACATCGGCGAGCCAGGGCGTCGCCACGTCAAAGGCCATGTGGTTCGGCACCACGTCGAGGATCAGCCCCATCCCCTGCCCCCGCGCCGCCGCCGCCAGCCGCGAGAACCCTGCGCGCCCGCCAAGCTCGGGCTCGATCTGCCCGGGATCGCAGATGTCATAGCCATGGGTGGACCCCTGCCGCGCCGTCTGGATCGGCGACAGGAACAGGTGGCTGATCCCGAGGCCGCGCAGATAGGGCAAGATCGCCTCGGCCTCGGCAAAGCCGACGCCATTCCGCAGCTGCAGCCGATATGTCGCCGTCACCGGCACCCTGTCCATCATCACACCTCCACCCAGACCGCGAACGCGCTGCCATCCTGCCCGAAGGCCAGATCCGGCGCGCGGCCCGGCAGCTCCGGTTCGTCCTCCATGCCCGCATCCGGGCCGAACTGCGCCGTGACGATCAGCCGCCCCGCCGCAAACGGCCATTCGGCGCGCAGCGCCCGCGCCCCGGTGCGCTGCACCGCGGGATCGCCCGCGCGGCCCGATTTCAGCAAGGGCACGATCAGCCCCGCCCGCAGCGCCAGCAGCCGCGCCGTCAGCTCCCGCCACTCCGCCGCCCGGGCGCTGCCGGTCTCGGCAAAGGGGCGCGAGGCGTCGCGGGTGGCGGGGTCCAGCGGGTCGGGCGCGCGGTCCGCAAAGCCCGCGAACTCCGCGAACTCCTGCGCCCGGCCCTCGCGCAGCGCCGTCGCCAGGTCGCCGGTGAAATCGGCAAAGAACAGGAACGGCGCGCGCGAGCCCTCTTCCTCGCCCATGAACAGCAGGGGCGTGAAGGGCGCACACAGCAGCAACGCATGGGCGACCATCAGCGGCGCATCCTCCACCAGCGCCGCCAGCCGCTCGCCAAGCGCGCGGTTGCCGGTCTGGTCATGGTTCTGGTTGAAGTTGATGAAGGTCGGCCAGGGCAGAAGCCGCGACGGCTCGCCCCGCGGGGTATCGCGCCCGGGCCGCGGCTGGCCCTGCTCGACATAGCCAGACTCCAGCGCGAGGCAGAGGTCGGCCAGCGGATCGACGGCATAGGAGGCGTAATAGGCCTCGTCCTCGCCGGTCAGCAGGCAATGGATGCAATGGTGGTAATCGTCGTTCCATTCGCCCGTATAGAGGTCCGCCTCTGGCGCGTGCAGGCGGGTGATGTTGCGGTTGTCCTCGGTGGTCAGGTGGATCGGCCGGTCGAACCCCGCGCCCCGCACCCGCTGCGCCAGCTCCACCAGCAGCTCGGGCTCCGACGGGTCGGCGATCTGGTCGGTCGCATCCAGCCGCAGCCCGTCCAGCCGGAATTCGGTCAGCCAGTAGAGCGCATTCTCAAGGAAGAAGGCCCGCACCGGCGGGTCCGCATAGTCGATGCCGGCGCCCCAGGGGGTGTGGCGGCTTGGGTCGAAGAACTCCGGCGCATAGTCGTGCAGATAGGCGCCGTCCGGGCCGAAATGGTTATAGACCACGTCGAGGATCACCATGATCCCCAGCCCCTGCGCCGCCGCGACCAGCGCCTTGAGGTCATCGGGGCTGCCATAGGCATTGTGCGGCGCATAGGGCAGCACCCCGTCATAGCCCCAGCCGCGCAGGCCGGGGAACTGCCCGACCGGCAGGATCTCGATGGCGGTGATCCCGAGTCTGGCCAGATCCGGAAGGCGGGCGGCCGCGGCGGCGAAGGTGCCTTCCTGGGTGAAGGTGCCGATATGCAGCTCGTAGATCACCGCCTCTTCCCAGGACCGCCCGGCCCAGGGCTGCTGCCAGCGATAGCCGCGCGGATCGACCAGCAACGAGGGCCCATGCACATCCCCCGCCTGCGCCCGCGCCGCCGGGTCGGGGCGGAAGTCGCCGTCGATCACGAAGCCATATTCCGCGCCGGCCTCCGCCAAGGCCGTGCCGCGCCAGAAGCCATCTGCATCGCGCTGCAGCGGGGTGTCGCGCCCGCCGACCCGCACCGCCACCGCGCCCACGGAAGGCGCCCAGAGGCCGAAGCGCCAACGGCCCTGCCCCAGCGGCTCCGCCCCCCAGCTGCGCGGGAAATGCAGGCTCTCGCCGGTCAGCAAGGCGGGCGGATCGGCGGGGGCGTCGGTCAAGGGCGGCACTCCGGAGCAGGGGAAAGGTGGCCCGCGCAGGGGCGGCGCGGGTTCGTCAGGAACCGGCAGCCGCGGCGGAAGGTTCCGGCGCGGCAGCGAATTATCGGCGGGAACTTTTCGCCGGCCCCGCCGCTGTTCCCGCATCCCCGCAAAGGAGGCGCCGATGCACCGCGACGACCCCGCCGACTATACCCCGCGCTATCCCGGCTCTGGCCGCCTTGCCGGCCGCGTGGCCTTCGTCTCGGGCGGCGCCTCGGGCATCGGCCGCGCCGTGGTGCGGCTCTTCGCGCGCGAGGGCGCCCGGGTGGTGATCCCCTGGCACAGCGACGAGGCCGAGGCGCGCGAGGTCGAGGCCGAAGCGCGGGCCGAGGGCGCCGAGGTGCTGGTGTTGCAGCTCGATGCCGCGGACCGGGGGTCGTGCTTCGCGGCGGTGGAGGCGACGGTGCAGCGCTTCGGCCGCCTCGACGTGCTGGTCTGCAACGCCAGCATCCAGACCATCGAGGAGGATGTGGCGAAGATCACCGAGGACCAGGTGGAGCAGCTGTTCCGCACCAATGTCTTCGGCTATCTCTGGCTGGTGCAGGCGGCGCTGCCGCATCTGGAAAAAGGCGCTTCGGTGATCTTCACCACCTCGGTCAACGCCTATCGCGGCAACCACTTGCTGATCGACTACTCCGCCAGCAAGGGCGCCGAGCTGAGCCTCTTGCGCGCGCTGTCCCTGAACCTCTCAGGTCGCGGCATAAGGGTGAACGGCGTCGCGCCCGGCCCGGTCTGGACGCCGCTGATCCCGGAAACGACGCCCGAGGAAGACCTCAAGGATTTCGGCAGCGACGTGCCGATGAAGAGACCGGCGCAACCTGCTGAAATCGCTCCGGCTTTTCTGTTCCTGGCCTGCGAGGATGCCAGCTATGTCACTGGGCAGGTGCTCCACCCGAATGGCGGAACGCCGGTTTCTGGTTAGATTCCAGTCCCTTGCGTGGCGTTCTTCACAAACCACTTCAACTCTTGCATCCGCCCCCGAACCGCGGACATCTTGCCGCATGATCCGCTCGCTGACCCACCGCCGACTCCTCACCCTGCTTGCTGCGGGCATCGGCGCCATCGCCTTCGTCGCGCTGAACCTGCCGCTGCCCTTCCTGCTGGGGCCGATGCTGGCCTGCCTGATCGTCGCGCTGGCGGGGGCGCCGATGGCCGACATGGGCGCGGCGGGGGTGTTCATGCGCACCTTCCTTGGCGTCGCCATCGGCGCCACGGTCACGCCCACGATGCTGGCCGCGCTGCCCTCCTACGGCCTGACGCTGGCGATGGTGCCGGTCTTCGTGCTGGTGATCGGCGCCATCGGCTATCCGTTCTTCCGCCGCCTCGGCTTCGACCACCCCACTGCCTTCTACTCCGCCATGCCCGGCGGGCTGCAGGACATGCTGGTCTTCGGCGCCGAGGCGGGCGGCGATGTGCGCGCCATGAGCCTGATCCATGCCACCCGCGTGCTGGTCATCGTCACCGCCGCGCCGGTGATCCTGCACATGGCCTGGGGCGCCGACCTGACGCGGCCGCCGGGCATCCCGTTCAGCGAAGTCCCCCTGCATGAAATCGCGCTGATGGCGCTGGCCGGCCTTCTGGGCTGGAAGGGCGGCGAGCGCATCGGCCTGTTCGGCGCCTCGATCCTCGGCCCGCTGATCCTGACCGCGGCGCTGAGCCTTGCCGGCATCATCCATTCCCGCCCGCCGGCCGAGGTGATCATGGCCTCGCAATTCTTCATCGGCATCTCTGTCGGCGCGAAATATGCCGGCATCACCTGGCGCGAGCTTCGGGTGGATGTGGGCGCCGGCATCGCCTTTGCACTGATGCTGGCGGTGATCTCGCTGGCGGTCTTCGCGCTGGTCAGCCTGCTGTCGGACGCGCCCCCGCTCGATCTGCTGCTGGCCTTCCTGCCCGGCGGGCAGGCGGAAATGGCGGTGATCGCCATCGTCGCCGGGGCGGATGTGGCCTTTGTCGTGGCGCACCATCTGCTGCGAATCTTCGTCGTGATCCTGCTGGCGCCGCTGGTCGCGCGCTGGATGGGCCGCTAACCCGTCCCGGCCTCCGCCACCAGCCAGTCGCGGAAGGCGCGGAAACTCGCCCGCTCCTCGCTCCGCTCCGGCCAGGTCAGCGCATAGGGCCAGCGCCCGGGCATGGAGCGGCGCGAGGCAAGGCGCAGCGCGCCGCCGGCAAGGTCCGCCCCCACCAGCACCTCTGGCACCAGCGCCGCGCCCATGCCGGCGCGGGCCGCGGCCAGCACCATCCCGAACTGCTCGAACCGGGCGCCGCGCAGGATGGTGATCGGGTCCATCCCGGCATCGAGGAACCAGTCCAGCCACAGGTTCGGCCGCGTCGCCTGTTGCAGCAGCGGCAGCCGCGCGAGGCCCGCATCCTCCAGCGGCCCCTCGCCCAGCAGCCCGGGCGCCGCCACCACCACCAGCCGTTCGGGCACCAGCACGGCAGATCGCAGCCCCGGCCGCGGCGGGCCGCGCAGCACCGCGAGGTCAACTGGGGCGCGGTCGAAATCCACCGGCTCCAGCGTCGCGGTCATGTCGAAGGTCACGTCGGGCGCGGCAAGGGCAAAGCGGTGCAGCCGCGGGATCAGCCAGATTGCCCCGAAGGTCGGCAGCGCCGCGATGCGCAGCACCTCGGAATGCCCGCCAAAGGACATCACCGTCAGCGCCGCGGCGTCAAGGTCGCCGAGGATGCGCCCCGCCTCGGGCAGCATGGCGCGCCCGGCATCCGACAGGATCAGCCGCTGGCGCACCCGGTGAAAGAGCCGCACCCCCAGCCGCGCCTCGAGGCTGTTCAAGGACCGGCTGACCGCGCTTTGCGTCAGCCCCAGCGCCGCGGCGGCGCGGGTGGTCGATCCGGTTTCCGCCGCCTGCACGAAGGCCTGCAGCTCGGGCAGCGTGGGGGTGTAGGCATGGCGCATGGCGGGGCCGGTTGATGAGTTTCGCTCATGACCCTGTAAAGCCTATTCATTTGAACCCGGCAAGCGGCGGGGCTAGAAGGGACCATCGCAGCACGCTTGCACCATACCCGAGGACCGCCATGACCCAAGCAGATCGCCCCAAGCTCAAGGCCAAGGACGCCCCTGATCTGGGCCGTTTCGACTGGGAAGATGCGTTCCGGCTGGAGGATCAGCTGACCGAGGAAGAGCGGATGCTGCGCGACGCCGCCCGCGCCTATGCGCAGGAAAAGCTGCAGCCGCGTGTGATCGCCGCCTACCGCGACGAGCAGACCGACCCCGCGATCTTTGCCGAGATGGGCGAGATGGGCCTTCTGGGCGTGACCATCCCCGAGGAATACGGCGGGCTCGGCGCCGGCTACGTCGCCTACGGCCTTGTCGCGCGCGAGGTGGAGCGGGTGGACAGCGGCTATCGCAGCATGATGTCTGTGCAGTCGAGCCTGGTGATGTATCCGATCTACGCCTACGGGTCCGAGGAGCAGCGCCGCAAGTATCTGCCGAAACTCGCGTCCGGCGAATGGATCGGCTGCTTCGGCCTGACCGAGCCCGATGCCGGGTCCGACCCCGCCGGCATGAAGACCGTCGCCCGCAAGACCGATGGCGGCTATGTGCTGAACGGCGCGAAGATGTGGATCTCCAACTCCCCCATCGCCGATGTCTTCGTGGTCTGGGCCAAGTCCGAGGCGCATGGCGGCAAGATCCGCGGCTTCGTGCTGGACAAGGGCATGAAGGGGCTCAGCGCGCCCAAGATCGGCGGCAAGCTGTCTTTGCGCGCCTCGATCACCGGCGAGATCGTGATGCAGGATGTGGAAGTGGGCGAGGACGCGCTGCTGCCGCATGTCGAGGGGCTGAAGGGCCCCTTCGGCTGCCTCAACCGCGCCCGCTATGGCATCAGCTGGGGGGTGCTCGGCGCCGCCGAATTCTGCTGGCACGCGGCGCGCAGCTACGGGCTCGACCGCAAGCAGTTCAACCGGCCGCTGGCGCAGACCCAGCTCTACCAGCTGAAGCTGGCGAACATGATGACCGAGATCAGCCTTGGCCTGCAGGCCAGCCTGCGCGTCGGCCGGCTGATGGACGAGGCGCAGGCGGCGCCCGAGATGATCTCGCTGGTCAAGCGCAACAACTGCGGCAAGGCGCTGGAGATCGCCCGCGCCTCGCGCGACATGCATGGCGGCAACGGCATCCAGGAGGATTTCCAGATCATGCGCCACATGGTGAACCTCGAAACGGTGAACACCTACGAGGGCACCCATGACGTGCACGCCCTGATCCTCGGCCGCGCGATCACCGGGCTGCAGGCATTCTTCTAAGCCTTCCAGCTTCTTGCTGGCGAAAATATCCCGGGGGGAGTCCGCAGGACGGGGGGCAGCGCCCCCCTTCTTCTACACCAGCCCCGTGAACCGCTCCGGCAGCCGGTAAAGCTCCTTGCTGCGCCCGCCGCCGAAGAACCAGTGCCCGCCCGGGGTCACCTCGCGCTTCTCCTCGACCATCCGCTTGCGGAACGCGGCGAAGTCCACCGTTTCGGCCACCGGCTCCAGCTTCGACAGCCGCTCATAGGTCTCGCCATCCTTCTCCCAGGTGCTGCGGCGGGGCTTGTCGCCGCCGATGGTCGCCGCCTCCAGCACCTTCATCTGCCGGCGGCTTTCCAGCCGGGCCATGGTGGTGTGATGGTCGAAGAAGCGCAGATGCACGAGGTAGAGGTTCGGATCGACGGTGCGCTTGTCGATGTTGCACGAATGCCCGCCGGGCGAGAACTGGATCGGGCTGCGGGTCAGGCAGGGCTTGGAGTAGTTGGCGTTCAGCCGGAACAGCCGGCGGCGCGACAGGATCGGCGCGTCCTCGGTCACCGGATCGGGCTCGATCGCGGGGTTGTGGATGATCTCGATCCCGAGCGGGCAGAAGACCAGCGGCGTGCGGCGCGGCTTGAACGAGGTGACATAGGTCAGCAGGTCCGGCGCCACCTCGGGGTCGACCAGAACCACCTCATCGACATCGCCGCAGATGACCCAGTTGTAATAGCGCAGAAGCCCGCTGGTGAAGGCGGACTGGATCGCCCAGCGCCGCATCTCCACCTTGGTGCGGCTTTCGTCATAGGGGACGTGGATGACGTTGGCACCCTCGGCGATGCGGCGGGTTTCGGGGTCGTTGCCGTGGCTGAGCACGAAGAGGTTCTCGCGCCCGAACTGCGCGCCGTAATAGTCCAGCCAGCGGCGCAGGAAGAAGTAGTCGCCCTTGACCATCGTCACCGCGGCGCCGGGCGCCTTGGTCTCGTCCATGATGCTGCCTGCCATGCCCTGCTGCCCCGCATTCGCTTTTGCGCAGAATGGCATAGCGGCTGCGGCCGGGCAATGGCGGGCCTCCTTGCCGCGTCGCCGCAGTTGCCCGGGCCGGGGCCTCATGCTAGCGTGACGGGAAGGTGCCGCGGCAGATGGCACCAGCTTGGCGCGGGGTTTGGGGGCAGCATGGTGGCCGGAACGAAGCGCGGGGCAGCGACAGGGACCGTACCGACGAAGACCGCCCCCAAGGCCCCTGCAAAGTCCGCGACCAAGACCGCACCCAAGGCCTCGGCCAAGCCCGCCGCAAGCAAGGCCAGGGCCGGTTCCGTGCTGGCCAAGGGGCCGGGCCGGGTGCTGCTATCCTCCTTGCGCAACGAGGCGCCGGTGCTGCTGGAATGGGTCGCCTATCACCGCGCCATCGGCTTCGACCGGATCGTGATCGCCCATAACGACTGCACCGATGGCTCGGCCGAACTGCTGGCGGCGCTGGAGGCGATCGGCTGGGTCACGGCGCTGGACAATCCGACCCCCGCCGGCGAGGCGCCGCAGCGGATGGCGGCGGCCCGGCTGATGGCCTCGGGGGCGTTGCAGGAGGGCGACTGGGCGATCTGGCTCGACCTCGACGAGTTCCTGAACATCCATGTCGGGGATCGCACGCTGGATGCGCTGCTGGAGCGGATCGGCCCAGCCAAGGCGCTGCTGATCCCCTGGCGGCTGTTCGGCGACAGCGGCATGGGCGGACTGCCGACGCGGTTTGTCACCGAGGCCTTCACGATGGCCTCGACCCCGGGGTTGGAGGAGAACCGAAACATCAAGACGCTGTTCCGCCACGGCCCGCAGATCGCCGCGCTGGACATCCACCGCCCGACACTGGCAGAGGGCCAGCCGCTCGGCTGGGACGAGGCGCTGACCGCCACCGGCAACCCGATCGAGCCGAGCTATGCCCCGCACCAGAAATGGCTGGCGGGGATGAGCACGCGCAACTACACCCGCATGTCGGGCGCCGATTTCGGCTGGGATCTGGCGCAGATCAACCACTATTCTGTGCGCACCCGGGCGTATTTCCACCTCAAGCGGCTGCGCGGGCGCGGCTATGCCGCCGCAGCCTCGGCCACCAAGCGCCCGCGGCACACGGACGAGCTTTACGACACGCTGAACCAGAACGTCGAGCGCGACGACAGCATCCTGGCCTGGCAGAGCCCCGTGACCCGGCTGATGGCCGAGGCGGCGGCGGACGCGCGAGTGGCCGCGGCGCTGGACCTTGTCGAGGCGCGAATGACCGAGAACGCCCAGCTTGTCGCCGCGGCGGCCGAGGCGGCGGCAGCGGAAGATCATGGGGAGGATGACGGGATCGAGCGCACGCCCGGCAAGGCGGCGCCGATCCCGTCCTTGGTGGGAGGGACGGACATGGACGACACAGAGGTGATCAGCCAGGCGGGCGGCGAGTTCCGCCCGGTGATGTGGTTTCCGGACGAGGTCAGGGACTTCGTGCAGGAGCGTTACCGCGCCGCAAGCTTCATCCTCGAATATGGCGCCGGCGGCTCGACGGTGTTTGCCGCCGGGGAGACCGACGCGCAGATCCTGAGCATCGAGAGTGACCGGGACTGGGCCGCGAAGATCGATCTCTACCTGGCGCAAGAGGGCCTGGCCCGGCCGGGGGTGCAGATCCGCTGGATCGACATCGGCCCGACCGGCCCCTGGGGCAAGCCGACCCGGCCGCGGGACTGGGGCAAGTTCCACCAATACCCGATGCAGCCCTGGCACGATGCCGACCTCGACCCCGACCTGGTGCTGATCGACGGGCGCTTCCGGCTGGGATGCCTGGTCGCGGCGGCGCTGCATTGCCGGCGGCCGCTGACGGTGCTGATCGACGATTACGCGGGCCGCCCGGCCTATCACCGCGCCGAGACGGTGTTTCCGCTGACACAGATGATCGGCCATATGGCGCAGTTCGACCTGGAGCCCCGGGCCTACAGCAATGCCGAGTTCGCGCGGATGCTGCCCTGGTTCTTCACGGTGGAATGACGGCCCCGGCGTTACCCCGGGGCCGCGCGGCCTATTCCTCGAGCGCGGCGGCCGGGTCGATCCCCACCTCTTCGCACATCCGCGCGGCATAGCTGCCGGGCAGCGGCGGGTTCTTGCGCCAGTAGGGCTTGGTGCCGTTGGTATAGAGGTGCACCGAGAGCGTCGCCTCGGTGAAATGCCCCTCGACCCGGCCATAGGGGTCGTAGAACACGTCATTGAGCTGGAACGGCACCGGGTAGAGCACCTCGCGCGGGGCGGCCTTTTCAAAATCGCCGGTCTTCTTGGCGAAATGGGTGAAGGCCTGCGGGCCAAAGGCCGTGCGCTCCACCTCGTAGATGCGGATCGACAGCGGCACCTTGGGGTCCAGCGCGTCCATCTTCTTGCGCAGGCGCTTGGGCCACCATTCGGGATAGGCGGGCAGGTTGTCGTAATAGTCCAGCAGCTGATCCATCAACTCGCACTCTTGCGGCAGGCCCACGACGCCGCAGTTCAGCGCGCCAATCATGCCGTGGCCGCCAAAGACATAGTCCATCTCCTCGGGGAAGGGCCGGTGGCAGAAGGCATCGCAATCGATCCAGATCGCGCCGGTCTTCTTGATCATCTTGTAGCGGAACACGTTCGACAGGAACGAGGGCGAGGTTTCCTTCACCACCTTCATGTCGATCTCCATGATGTCCGAGGCGGGGCGCAGCTCCACGCCTTCCGGCGCGTTCTTCACGTCATCGGTGCAGTAGAGCGTGGTCGGATGCCCCTGCAGCAGATGCGACTTGAGGCAGAGCTGGTTGAGGTAGTGCAGGCGCTCGCCGATCCACAGCGAGGCGACCGGGCGTCGGTTCAGTTCCATCTTAGGCGTCCTTCCTGTTCCGTTTCGCCCATCCGGTCCGGCGGGCCGGGGGCCTGTGTCCTTGCAGCCTTATGCCGCCTGTCCGTCGGTCTTGCGAAGCCTCCACCCGGGCGGCACGTCAGTATGGCCGCCCTTCCGCCAGATGCGGGTGCCGCTCCAGCACCTTGCGGCGGGCGGTGCGGGCGAAGAGGTAGTCGCCCTCGGCCAGCATGTAGTCGCAGGCGCGCAGCAGCAGGCGGGGGTGGCCGCGCTGCGCCAGCGTCTCGATGAAGTTGCGCCGCCAGGTGCGCAAGCCCTTGCGGCGGCGCAGGTTGCGCCAGAATTCCGTGCCGACATCGCCGGTCTCGGCAAATTCGCGCAGCATCTGCGGCAGCGCGTCGGATTTCACCACGGTGCGGATCGCCTGATGGCTGGCATGGCCAAGGCGCAAGAAACGCACCCCAGGGCCGGCAAGGCGGGCGGCGTGCGCCTTATCCTCGGGCACGAAGGGGTCGTAGAGGATCACCGCGTTCTGCAGGTAAGGCACCGCGGCGGCGGCATCGAGGAAGGGCTGGCGCGTCCAGTCCATCCGCGTGACGGGGTGGGAGAAGCGCTTCTCGAACGGGCAGATCGCGCGGCTCATGGTCGATTGCGGGCTGAAGGCCAACACCTGCGCGCCGGGGATCAGCGGCGCAAAGTTCAGCGCGGCGAAACCGCCCATCGAGGCGCCGACCAACACCACAGTGTCGAATTGCGCGAAGAAGCCGCGTTGCTGCAGGCCGCGGATCAGCGCGGGGGCGGTGTCCTGCCGGAACCAGTCCTTGGCGAAGCTTTGCACCCCCAGCAGCGAATAGCCGAGGCCAGCCACCCGCGCGTGCATCCAGGGCAGCCGCGGATAGGGCGTATCGAGCGTGGCGAGGTTGTCGAAGGTCACGAACAGTACGCGGCTGCGGCGTTCAAACCACAGGTTGCCCTCGGCGCCCTCCAGCAGGAAGCTGTCGAGGCCGGGGGCAGCGTCAAGCGACGCGACCGGCGGCATCGCCAGCGTGGCGGCCCCGTCATCCTCGTCGGTTTCTGCCGGCTCCGCCATCATCCCCTCAGAACAGCGCCGCGAACCGTTCGGGCAGGCGATAGACCTCGGAACTGCGCCCGCCGCCCATCATCCAGAAGGCGCCGTCATTCTTGGGGTGGCGGCCCTCGATCATCTCGCGGCGGAACTCGGGGAAGTCCACGGTTTCGGCGACCGGGTCCTTCTTCGACAGGTCGAGGTAGCTGTCCCAGGCGGTATCCCAGCCGGTCACCTTGCGGTCCACCTCGGCCAGGTCGCCGCTTTGGATATGGCGCTGCTCCTTGCGCACCGCCAGCCGGTCATGGGTCATCTGGTAATCGACGAAGCGCAGGTGGAAGAGGTAGAGGTCGGGGTCGAGATACCCCTCCTTTTCCGAGGCGAAATGGCCGCCGGGGCCGAAGGTCACCTTGTTGCGGGTGATGCAGGGCTTGGCGTAATTGGCGTTCAGCCGGAAGATGCGGCGCACGTCGAGGATGTTGCGACCTTCCAGCGCGTCGGGCTCCAGTTTCGGATTGTGCACGAGCTCTATCGCAAAAGGCGTGATGACACGCGGCGCCTTGCTGCCCTCGAAGCGCATCAGGTAGTCGGACAGGCTGCCGGACACGGCAGGGTCCACCGCCACGATCTCATCGACATCGCCGCAGAGCACCCAATTGTAATAGCGGGTGAAGCCCGAGGTGAACAGCGACAGCATCTGCCAGCGCCGCTGGTTGAAGCTGTAGCGCGTGGCATCATAGGGCAGGTTGATGACGTTGCAGCCCTCGGCGATGCGGCGATGTTCGGGGTCGTTGCCGTGGCTGAGCACATAGAGATGCTCGCGGCCCAGATGCCGGCCGTAATACTCCACCCAGCGTTCAAGGTAGAAGTAATCGCCGCGCAACATCGTCATCGCGGCCACGTTGGCCTTGGTCTTGTCCATGCCTGTCCCACGCCCTTGTGTTGTGACAAACCATACCGGCCAGCGCCTTGAAAAGCAAAGAGCCTCTGTCCGGTTTCGTGAAAAAGCGGGCGTTCAGCCCTGCCCCGCGCCGCCCGCCAGCGTGAAGCCGCGCGCGACGGCAGGCTCGAAGCCGAAGGCGGGGGCATAGCCGCGCTGCGCCAGCGCCTCCTCGGCGGTGCCCAGGGCAGGAAAGCCGTGTTCCAGCAGGCGCCCGGTGATCAGGATCACGGCAGGGAGCGGGTCTAGTGCGGCCACAAGAGCGGGGAGTGGATCGCCGGCAAGCCGCGGGTCCGACAGCACCAGCACGTCGGGGCGGTGCTGCGCGATCAGCGCCGCGCCTGCGGGCAGCGTGTCCTCGGCCAGCACGAAATCCGCGCGTTGCCCAAGGCCGTTGCGGGCGATGACGCGGGCGAGGGTGGCGCGCAGGCCCGGGTCATCCTCCACCAGCGTGATCTGCAGCCCGCCGCGTGCCCGGGCGATCTGCGCCGGCAGGAAGCCGCAGCCGGCGCCGATCTCCAGCAGCCGGCCCTGCGGCGGCAAGAGGCCCGGCAGGCGGCGCGCGAGGGCCCGCTCGAAGCGCCCTGCCCCGATCAACGCCAGCGCCTGCGGGGTGAAGATGCGCGGGTCGGCCGGCAGATCGACCATGTGGTTCGCGGTCCAGTCGAGGGCGATGTCCTCGGCCGCCTGCAGCGGCCCCGGCAGGTAGAGCCCGCCCGGCATCACGTCGGCGGGCTCCTTCGGCTCTGCCTTGCGCTCTTCCTTGGCCTTGGCATTGCGGCGCTTTTCCACGTCGGACATCAGCGCCGCGATCTTTTCCTTGTCGCGCGGCTGCGGCGGCTTGGCGGTGATCTGGCTGATCGGCACCTTGGACGCCACCTCCAGCCCGGCGCGCAGGCTGGCATAGGCCTCGGTCTGGCGGATCTCGGCCAGCCGCGCCTCTACCCGGTCCAGCGCGGCGAAGTGCAGGCGGTTCAGCACCGGGTCCTGCAGCAACTGCTGGAATATCGCATTTCTGCTAGCGGTGTAGCGCAACATCGTGTCGTCGCGCACCTCGTTGCGGTCCTGAAGCGACCAATAGTCGGGATTGTACTTGTCGGCCTTGTTGTTGACGTTGCCGCGCAGCCGGCGGATCGCGTAGCTTTCCACCGATTTTACCGCGTAATGGTTCAGCTGCACCCAGTCATAGCCCACGGTGCGGGTGATCGAGCGCCAGCCGCGGAACTTGAAGTAATCGTCCATCACCTTGCCCGAGCCGTTGAGCCATTTCACATGGTCCGGGAAGGCGGTGTCGATGACCTTGTTCTTCAGCTTGGGGCGGTGGATGCCCAGCTTCCAGTAATCGGCATCGAACTTGAACAGGGTCTTGACGCCCCAGCCCTTGTTCCAGGTCTGCGGGGCAGCCATCAGGTATTGCTCGGTCACCGGATCGCGCGACCAGTCGATCACCCCGCCCGAGCCGAAGATGCGCCAGGTGACGACGATGCCATTGGCGTCCTGCTGGGCCGCGGCGGCGATCAGGTCGTCGAGCGTGCCGTTGCCGTGGCGGATCGACAGGAACTCGTCGGCGTCGAAGACCATCAGCCAGTCGGCGGCCTGCACCACCGGGTCTTCCTGCGCATAGTTCAGCGCCGAGGGCTGCGGGCGGATGCCCTCGGGGATATCGTTGCGGCGGTGATGGGCGAGGCCGAGTTCCTCGAGCCGGATCAGCATGTCGTCGGTGCCGTCGGAACAGTCGTTGGTATAGACGAGGATATCGGTGAAGCCGACCGCAAGGTGATGCGCGATCCATTCGAGGACATAGGGGCCCTCGTCCTTCATCATCGACACGGCCGTCACCTGGCCATGCGGGCTGATGTGCTTCTTCAGCGGGAAATCGACGGTCGCGTAGATCTCCGAGGTGCCGGTGAACCGCTCGGGCTTGCGCGAGCGGGGGATGGGTTTCAGCGCGCCCTCGGGGCGCGGGCGGGCCTTGCCGCCACCCTCGTCCTCGCCGTCCTCTCCCTCGCCATCCTGCAGATCGTCATCCTCGTCGATCATGACTTGCCTTTCTTGCGGCGGCGCTTGCCGCTTTCGGGGGCCGGGGCACTCGGCGGCACGATGCGCTCGGCCAGCGCCGCGGGGGTGACATCGCCAAGCGCCTCCACCACCGACAGCCCAAGCTGCACCCGGACGCCTCCCGCCACCTGCACCATCCCCGGCATATCGGGCCAGGTGGACAGGTCGAGCGTATAGGCGCCGCGCCAGCCATGGATGCGGGTGACGCCGCCGTAAGCCACTTTGAACGTCACCTCGCCCACCCCGCAGGTGATGTCATTCTCGCCCGGGCCGACATGGATGGTGTCATTGCCGCCCTGCGAGGTGACGGTGTTGCGGCCCGGCCCGGTATGGATCACCGAATTGCCCTTGCCGTCGCGGATCACGTCATTGCCGTGGCCGCCATGGATCAGGTTGGACCCTTCCGGCCCGCCGAGGATCAGGTCATCCCCGGTGCCGCCATCCAGCACGTCGCGGCCCGAGCCACCGCGCAGGATGTCATTGCCCGCGCCGCCGTAGAAGAAGTGCCGGACAGAGCCGCGGTTCGACACGGCGATGAACTCGTCATCCCCCGCGCCGCCGTGAAAGGTGCTGCTGGCATATTGCGCGCCGATGAACACGTCGTCGCCCCGGCTGCCGCGCACCTCGACGCTGACCCGTTCCGAGGTCTCGAAATGGATCGGGCTGTCGGGATGGGCGACGATGCGCACGGGTTTGGAGACATGCGGGCTGTCCTCGGTGCGGGCGAGAACGGTGGCGATGCGGACCTTTTCCACATTGGCCGGCACGCGCAGCACATAGTCGTCGGGGCCGGCCATGTACCACAGCGTATCGGTGCCGCCGTCCTTCTCTTCGCGGATGTTCTCGGCATCCTTGCCATAGGCCCAGTAGCTGGTATCGCCGATGCCGCCCGCCATCACCACAGAGCCATCGACCGCCATCATCGCATTGACGCCGCAGGCCGGGTTTTCGAGGCCGCGAAGGTCCAGCCCCAGACGCAGCGCGCCGCGCACCAGCTCGTCGCGCATCTCGGGCAGGCGGGCGCGGGCGGGGTCTTCGGTCACGAGGTTCTGCGTTTCGCCGGGGTCGGCCACCACGTCATAGATGTGTTCCTCGCCATTGGGATAGCGGAAGTAGCGCAGGTGGGTGAGGCCAGGCGCCGAGGGGCGCACGGAGAGCGTGCCGAAAACGGACGTCACCGGCGAGAGGCTGCGGTCATAGGCCCCGAAGCTCGCGTCGATCAGCGGCAGCAGGCTTTGCCCCGAGGTCCAGCCGGGGCGCGGCGGCAGGCCGGCAAGGTCCATCACCGTTTTCGGGATGCTGCCGAGCGAGACCGGAACATCCACCACCGCCCCGCCCTGCATCTTCGCGTTCCAGATCCCCAGCGGCACATGGGCGGCGCTGTCCCACTGGCTCATCTTGTGAAAGCTGTCGTGGTTGCCAAGGTTGAAGCCGTTATCCGACAGCAGGATCACCGTGGTGTTGCCGCCAAAGGGCGAGGCGCGCAGGGCGTCCATGAACCGCCCGATCTCATGATCGACATGGCTGATCGCGGCGAAATAGGCGCGCACGACTTGCCGCCAGGCCTCGTCGCCGTTCTTCTCGGGCGTCCACGATCCATTGGCGATATAGGCCGCCTCATAGACCGCCATCCCCGGCTGCGGGCCGAAGTAATCCTCGGGCGCGGCGATGGCGGGCCAGCGGATCGCGGCGGGGTCGTAGAGTTGGTAGAAGCGGTCAGGGCATTCGAGGTTGTAGTGCGGGTGCTTGAAGCCGAGCTGGAACAGGTGCCGCCGCGCAGGGTCCGCCTCGGCCAGATGGGCGATGGCGTTGCTGGAGACCGCATTGTCGTAGAAGACGTGGTCCTGCGCGCCATCGTCGTCCGGGTGGTTGATGCCGCGGATGCCGGGGCCTTGCGGCAGGTAGTCCATGACCTTGGAGCGCTGCGAATTGTCGGCGCAGCCCTTTTCCACATGGAACAGGATGCGGTGGTACTCATAGGGGCTAAGCCGGTAGTTGGCATCGACCTTGCCGGTCTGGAAGGTGCGGAAGCCGGCGCGGCGCAGGTCGTATTGCCAGGCGCCTGTCGGCGGATAGACATCGCGCCAGAAGCGGTTGAGGTCCACCAGCCCGCTGACGAAGGGCGAGAGGCCGGTGGCAAGCTCTGCCCGGCAGGGCGCACAGAGCGGTACCGTGGCATAGGCATTGGCAAAGCGGGTGCCCTCGGCCATCAGCCGGTCGATCTGCGGGGTCTGGATGGTCAGGCCGAACGTGTCCCGCCAGGTGAACACGTCGATCATGTCGTCGATCCAGATCAGGCAGATATTGTCGCCTTGCGTGCTCTGGCGGGTGAAGGCCATGTCAGGCCTCCCAGAACAGGTAGTCGTCCAGCGCCGCAAGCTGGCGGGGGCCGGCCTGTTCCTTGGGGTCGAGGATGTTCAGCGGCCAGAAGAACACCTGCGCGATATGGCCGTCGCCCAGCGTCTTCGGCAGCCCCTCGCGGTGGCTGCGGCAGCCGATGAACAGGTCGGCGGGGCCGGAGATGCTGCTGTCGGGCGGAGTGGCGGATTGCGCGACCTCACCGCCCGCGCGCAGGAAGAAGCGGCCGCGCGAGAAGCCGGCGATCAGGAGGGCCCGGCCCGGGGGCATGGGAAGCGACACCTCGCCCGAGTCCGACTGGCTCTTGAAGGCGACCTGCCCGGCCTGGTGCGACAGGAACAGGTAGTTCCGGGCGTCATGCAGGTTCAGCGTCAGCAGGGTGCGCAGTTCCTCGGCGCCGGGCTGGCAGAGCACGGCGAAGGAGAAATCCGCGGCATCGGCGGCGGCATCCGCGATGCAGAAGCCGCAATTGGTGGCGGGGATCAGGCGCAGGCCCGCGGGGGTGAGCTTGCCGTTGCCGCGGTTGGGTTGGGCGGGCAGCGCCAGCCCCTGCCCCGCGCGGGGGCGCCATTCGGCGATGGCTTCGCCGTCCAGCGCCATCCAGTCGGGGGCGGCCTGATACCAGCTGCCGCCGGCGGAGGTGACAGCAGCGGCCAGCGCCGGGGCCTCGGCCCCCAGCAGGGCGGCTTCGGGAAGGTCGGCGTCAAGGATCAGCATCTCCGCGCCCCCCTCAATGAACCGGCAGCGCGCAGGGCAGTGCCCAACGATGCAGCGGGGTGCCATCCTCGGCCGCGCCCTGCCAGTCGTCGCGCAGGCTGCCGGCGGCGGCGGGATAGGCAGCGGCTGGGTCGCCCTCGGCCCGAGGGGCCGCGCCGAAGCCGTAGAGCAGGCGCAGGTCGCCAAGCGCCGGGCCGTCGAGGCTGAGCAGCAGGTCTTGCGGGTCATCCTCGGCCAGCGCGACCTTGATGATCTGCGGGGCGCCCTGCCCCTCCAGCCGGAAGCCCGCCATGGGGCCGGCGCCAAACGGGTCCGCCGCGTCGATCACCAGCGGGCCAAGCGCCCGGGCGCGCACCCGGATCAGCCGCGCGCCCTCGCGTTCGGCCAGCAGGAAGGTCGGGCAGAACCAGGGCCGGTCCTCGTAGATCGCCGTCACCGCCAGCGCGTCCATCTCGGCCATCAGCCCCATCGCCGCGGGCGTCGGGCGGCCGTAGCCGTCCTGCGCGAAGCCATAGCCGGGGGCGGCGAAGACAAGGTCATGCTCGCCGTGGTTCCAGGCCAGATCCCATTGCGCGCGCAGGGCGGGATGGTCGGAGAGGCTGGGCGTGCCGCAATCGAAGGTGGCGAGGAAGACCGGCTTGTGGAAGCCCATCTTGCCGAGGCCCTGGGTGATCTCGTCCAGCAGCGCCAGCATCCCGTCGCGGAAGGCCTGCGCGTCGCTTTGCACATCTTCCAGCGTGTAGTCGAGCCGGATGCACAGGACGCGGGCCGGTTTTGCCATGCGGTCGGCGGCGGCCTTCAGGCTGCGGGCGGCGGTCATCAGGTTGGCCACCGCCTGCCCCTCGCGCAGCGCGGCGATGGATGGCGAGCCGTCGGTTTCGGCGCGCACCATGTACAGCGGCAGCGCCCGGTGGTTGCGGCGGCGGTCGGCCAGCAGCACCTCGGCCAGCAGCGCGTCGCGCGTGACCTCGCGCAGGGTGTTGAGGTGGCTCATGGTCCGGGCGGGCTCGACGCCGCCCATGCCCACGGCGCCGATATCGTCGGCGGGCGCGAGGATATGGTAGGGAAAGCGCGGCACCCGCGGCAGCGCCTTGGTCGCCCGCGCCCCGCCGAGGGAAAACACCCCCAGCAGCGCGCCGGGCGCATCGGCGACGATGCTGACCTGCTCCTCGGCGCTGTCCGCCTCGACCAGGCAGCGGTATTGCCGCGCCCCCTGCTCGCCCGGCAGATTGGCCGAGAACACATACCACTCGCCGGTCTGGCGCAGGTTCCAGGCATCGACATCGCCCAGAACCGAGGCGTCCAGCCCCTCGGCCTGCACCGAAGCTCGCGCGGCTCCGGCAGGCAGCGCGCCAAGCCGGCGGGCGATATCGGCGATCACCTTGTCGGACAGGCGCATCACGAGGCCCGTGCTGTCATAGCCGATCACGTCGCCATTGCGGGCGCGCAGGATGGTGCCCTTCTGCCCGGTTTGGCGGTCGCCGGAGCCGTCTTCGGGCGGCGTGTCGGTCATCGGTGCGGATCTTTCATTGGCGCGCCTTCGCGCGTGCAGTATTCCTGTGCCACAAACCAACTGGGCCCCCCCAAGTCAAGGCCGGGAGCCGGGAAGGCCATATCTTGAAAGGCGGGCAGATGCGGCGGCTGGCGATCCTGACGGTCAAGGACGAGGGCGCCTTCCTGCTGGAATGGCTGGCCTTCCACCGCTCCCTCGGCTTCACCGATGTGCTGGCCTTCTCCAACGATTGCAGCGACGGCACGGATGCGATGCTGGACCGGCTGCAGGCGATGGGGCTGCTGACGCATGTGCCGCAGGCGGGGCCCTTCCCCAAGGGCCCGCAATGGGCGGCGCTGAATGCGGCGGAAGGTCACCCCCTGATGGCGAGCGCCGATTGGGTGATGCCGGTGGATATCGACGAGTTCGTGAATATCCATATCGGCGATGGCAGCCTGGATGCGCTGCTTGCGGCCTATCCGCAGGCGACGGCCTTCGCGCTGACCTGGCGGCTGTTCGGCAATGGCGGGGTGATCGGCTATGACGACGCCCCGGTGACGGCGCAGTTCACCCGCGCCGCACCGCCCGGCATGGCCTGGCCCTGGCGCGCCTCGATGATCAAGACGCTGTTTCGCAACGATGGCCGCTATGCCCGGCTTGGGGTGCACCGCCCGCGCCAGCCGGACCCGGAGCGGCTGGAGGCTCAGGTCTGGATCGGCGGAACCGGCGCCGCCCTGCCCGCGCGCTATGCGAAGACCGGCCTCTATACCCCGCCCTCGCCGCAGCAATACCGCGCCTTCCAGCTGAACCATTACGCGCTTGGCGCGATGGAGAGCTACATCGTCAAATGCGGGCGCGGGCGGGCGAACCGCGAGGCCTCGACCTTCGACATGTCCTATTGGGTGGAGCGGAATTTCGAGACGGTGGAGAACCGCACCATCGCCCCCGCCGCCGCCCGCGCCGCGCCGCTGCTGGCGGACCTGCGCGCCGACCGGGTGCTGGGGCCACTGCACGCGGCGGCGGTGGCCTGGCGCCGCGCCCGGTTCGCGGCGCTGATGCGCGACGAGCCGTTCCGGGCGCTGTTCGGGCGGCTGCTGCTGACGCCGCCGACTCGGCCGATGTCGCCCGAGCGGCTGGCGATCTTCGCGCAGCACGCCCGCCGCGCCGCTGTGGAAACAGTGGCGCCAGCGGACAGGGATTAGGCGCGGCTGCCGCACAGTGCCGGCAAGTTGCTCGACTTCGCCACAGTTTTACCGCGGGGGGATACTTGAAAAGGCCCTATTGCCCGGCTGAAATGCAGGCAACAGCGGCGAGTAGGCAGGGGCATCAGCAAGGTGCCCCCTCGAAGCCGACGACACGAGGGAGCGACCCGCAGATGGCGCAGGAGCGACGGGCTCAGGAGATGGCAAGCGATCTTGCCGACCAGACCGACCTCGACCTGCTCGAGGCGCTCGAGAGCCTGGGCGAGGACGAGGGCTATTACGAGCCGCTTGGCAAGCGCCATGCCGCGCTGTTCTCGGACGAGGGACCGGTGCTGCTGGTCACCTTCGAGACGCTGGCCTCGATCCGGGCGCGGCCGGGGCACCGCCCGCTTGGCCACCAGATCGCCAAGGCGAAGGGCTGGTCGAGCCTGTGCCTGATTGCCTTCGAGGACAGCTGGTACCGCGACCGCGCCGTCTATCGCTTCTTCGACCGGCAGGTGGACGATGCCTTCTTCGAGGATTTCGACCGCGTGGTGTTCTGGGGCGCGGGGATGGGCGGCTATGCCGCCGCCGCCTATGCGGTGACGGCGCCCGGCGCGACGGTGATCCTGGCCGCGCCGCAAGCGACGCTGGACCCGCGCGTGACCGGCTGGGATGACCGCTTCCGCGCCAAGCGCCGGCTGTCCTTCACCGACCGCTATGGCTATGCCCCCGAGATGATCGAGGGCGCGGGGCCGGTGCATGTGATCTATGACCCCCAGCACCTGCCCGACGCGATGCATGCGAGCCTGTTTACCCGCGGCTTCGTCACCATGCTGCCCTGCCCGTGGATCGGCCCCGACCCGGCCGGCACGCTGGAGGAGATGGAGGTTCTGGCCCCGCTGCTGACCGCCGCCTGCGAGGGCAGCTTCACGCCCGCGCTGTTCTGGCGCAGCTACCGCGCCCGCCGCCTGCACGCGCCCTATATCCGCCGTCTGGCCGAGGTGCTGGACGCGCGCGGCCGGCTGTGGCTGAACGCCCTGCTGCACCGCGCCGCCGCCCGCAGCCTCAAATCCCGCCGCTTCCGCCGCAGGGGCGAGGCGCTGGAGGCGGAACTGGCCGCCACCGGACGGAAGCTGCCAGAGCCGGTGTGAGGGGCGTCAGCGCCGCAGGCTCTGCCCCTCGTGGAACAGGTGCATCCGCGCCGGATCGGCCGTCAGCCGCAGCACCTCGCCGCGCGCCGCGGGTGCAGTGCCGGGCAGCTTGGCGATGACGGCTTCGGCCTCGCCCGGCATGGTGACATGGATCACCGTCACATCACCCAGCTTCTCGGCCACCTCCACCGGCGCCTCGATCAGGGCGGGGGCACCCGGCGCGGCGAGGTCGAGGTGTTCGGGGCGCACGCCGAGCTTGACCGCCTGCCCTTGCAGCGCCGCCGCGGTGGCGATCGGTAGCACCACTTCGGCGCCGCCGGGCAGTTGCACGCGGCTTTCCGCCCCCGTCCCCACCAGCACGGCGGGCAGCAGGTTCATCGCCGGTGAGCCGATGAACTGCGCCACGAATTCGTTGTCGGGGCGCTCGTAAAGGTCCAGCGGGCTGCCGACCTGCGCGATGCCGCCGGCGTTCAGCACCACGATGCGGTCGGCCAGGGTCATCGCCTCGATCTGGTCATGGGTCACGTAGATCATGGTGCGGCCGGGCAGCCGCTCCTTGAGCTGCGCGATCTCGATCCGCGTGGCGACCCGCAGCGCCGCGTCGAGGTTCGACAGCGGCTCGTCGAACAGGAACACCTTGGGGTCGCGCACGATGGCGCGGCCGATGGCGACGCGCTGGCGCTGGCCGCCCGACAGGGCCTTGGGCAGCCGGTCGAGGTAAGGCGTCAGCTGCAGGATGCGGGCGGCGTTCTCGACCGCCGCGGCGATCTCGGCCTTCGACTTGCGGGCGATCTTCAGCGCAAATTCCATGTTCTCGCGCACCGTCATGTGGGGGTAGAGCGCGTAGGACTGGAACACCATGGCAATGCCGCGCTGCGCGGGGGGCACGTCGTTCACCACCTGCCCGTCGATGCTCAGCGTGCCCGCCGTGATCCGCTCCAGCCCCGCGATCATCCGCAGAAGCGTGGACTTGCCGCAGCCCGAGGGGCCGACGAAGACCACGAACTCCCCCGCCGCGATGGAAAGGTCGATGCCTTGCAGCACCTGCACCTCGCCATAGGACTTGCCGATCCCTTGCAGCTCAACTCCGGCCATCGCGTCCCCCTTGGTGGCGTTCGGGATGGTTGCGGTCCAGCAGCAGGATGCTGGGCTGCCACGAGCCCAGATGCAGTATGTGGTCCGGCGTCGGCCGGGCAGAGCCCAGCTCGCCGGCGATCGTGACCCAGTTGCCCTCGGGCACCGTCACCGTTGCCGGTTCATCCGACAGGTTGAAGAAGCACAAGATGGTTTCCGCCTCGGTCTGGCGGCGGAAGCTGAGCACGTCGCCGGTCACGGTGACATCGGTCATCGCGCCGATGCGCAGCGCCGGGTGGTTGCGGCGGAAGGCCAGCGCGCGGCGATAGTGATGCAGCAGCGCGGCCGGGTCTTGTTCCGCGGTCGAGACGGCAAGGTGGTAATGCGACGAGGGCACCGGCAGCCAGGGTTTCGCTGGCGAAAAGCCGGCATTGACCGCATTGCCGTCCCAGGGCATCGGCGTGCGGCTGCCGTCGCGGCCCTTGAACTCCGGCCAGAATTCGATGCCGTAGGGGTCTTGCAGGTCCTCGAAGGCGACCTCGGCCTCGGGCAGGCCCAGCTCCTCGCCCTGATAGAGGCAGATGGAGCCGCGCAGGCAGGTCATCAGCGTGGCATAGGTGCGGGCCGAGGCCAGCGTCAGGTTCCAGCGGGTAACGTGGCGGACCACGTCATGGTTGGAAAAGGCCCAGCAGACCCAGCCGTCATGGGCCACCCGCTCTACCTCGGCGAAGACATCGGCGATGGTCTGCGCGGTCAGGTCGCTGCCCGACAGGAACTCGAACGCATAGGACATCTGCATCCGGTCATCGCCACGGGTATATTCGCCCAAGATCTCCAGCCCGCGCTGGCTGTCGCCGACCTCGCCGACCGCAGCGGCGTTGTGCGGGGCCATCAGGCCGCGGAGTTTCCTTAGGAAATCAATGTTTTCCGGCTGGTTCTTGTCGTAGATATGCATCTGGTGGTTGTAGGGATTCACCGCCGGCGCGGTCTTGGCGTTGCGCAGTTCCTTGGCCAGCGGAGGATTGTCGCGGAGCTGCTTGTCATGCATGTAGAAGTTGATGGTATCGAGCCGGAAGCCATCCACCCCCCGCTCCAGCCAGAAACGGGCGATGTCCAGCAGCGCGTCCTGCACTTCGGGGCAGTGGAAGTTCAGGTCGGGCTGGCTGGTCAGGAAGTTGTGCAGGTAATACTGCTCGCGCCGGCTGTCCCAGTGCCAGGAGGTGCCGCCGAACATCGACAGCCAGTTGTTGGGCACGGTGCCGTCGGGTTTCGGGTCGGCCCAGACATACCAGTCGGCCTTGGGGTTGTCGCGGCTGGCGCGGCTTTCCTTGAACCAGGGATGCTGGTCCGAGGTATGTGACAGCACGAGGTCGATCATCACCTTCAGCCCGAGGAAATGCGCGGTGGCGATCACCTGGTCGAAATCGGCAAGGCTGCCGAACATCGGGTCCACGTCCCGATACTCGGACACGTCATAGCCGAAATCCTTCATCGGCGAGGGGAAGAACGGGCTGATCCAGACCGCGTCGGCGCCGAGGCTGGCGATATGCGGCAGGCGGCCGACGATGCCCAGAAGGTCACCGACGCCGTCGCCATTCGCGTCCTGAAAACTGCGGGGGTAGATCTGATAGATCACCGCACCCCGCCACCAGTCCGCGTCTTTCCTGAAGTCCATCTCAGCCACCTTTCACCGAGCCGGCCAGCAGGCCGCGCACGAGATATCTTTGCAATCCGAAGAAAACCAGCAGCGGCATCGAGATCGACACGAAGGCCGAGGCCGCCAGGATCTCCCATTCCCCCCCGAGCGAGCCGAGGAGTTCGCGCAGCACGCCGGTCATCACCAGCTGATCCGGCGCGTTGCCGAGGAAAACGGTCGCCACAAGCAGATCGTTCCACACCCAGAGGAACTGGAAGATGGCAAAACTCGCCAATGCTGGAAAAGACAGGGGCAGCACGATGCGGCGGAAGATCTCGAACTCGGTCGCGCCATCGACGCGGGCGCTCTCGATGATCTCGCGCGGCAGGCCGGCGATGTAGTTGCGCAGCAGGAAGACGGCCATTGGCAGTCCGAAGGCGGTATGCGCCAGCCAGATGCCGAGATAGCCCTTGTCGAGGCCGATGGCGTTGTGCAGGCGCAAAAGCGGGATCAGCGTCATCTGCAAGGGCACGACCAGCAGGCCGACGATGCAGGCAAGGATCAGCGCCCGGCCCGGAAAGCGCATCCAGGCCAGCGCATAGGCGGCGAAGGCGGCGATCAGGATCGGGATCACTGTGGCCGGGATCGTCACGGTGAAGGTGTTGAGGAACGCCCGCCCCAGCCCTTGGGCGACGATGACGGTTTCATAATTCTCCAGCGTCAGCCGCGGCGGGGTGGTGGTGGTCACGAAGATGCGGTCGCCGCGCCCTGCCTCGGGCGCCTCGGGGTAGGTGATGCGGAAGGCGCCATCGCTTTCCACGGTCAGCGTGTCGCCGGCGCGGCCGGTCGCAGTCTCGCCCGGCGCGAAGGCTTTCGGCTCGCGCGCCGACAGGCCGAAGGCGGCGACGCTGCCGCCCGCCTCGCCGAAGACATTGCCCTCCAGCACCCATAGCGGCCCCTCGGGCACGGCAGTTTCGGGCGGCGGCGCGCGAAAGATCTCGTTCTGCTCGGCCGGCAGCGCCGCGCGCCACCAGCCCGAGGCCGCGATCTGGTCGCGGTCGCGGAAGGAGGAGATCAAAAGCCCCAGCGTCGGGATCGTCCACAGCACCACCAGCAGCAGCGCCGCAAGGTTCACCGCCCAGGTCAGGCGCGATCTGGTTCCGGCCATGCCCTCCATCACATCCCCTCCCGCCGCGCGGTGCGGATGTTCCAGATCATGATCGGCGTGACCAGCAGCATGATGACCAGCGCGACGGCCGAGGCGCGCCCGGTGTCATTGCCGCGGAACATCCAGTCGAACATCAGGTTCGCCAGCACCTGCGTGCCCCATTGGCCGTTGGTCATGGCGAGCACGATATCGAAGACCTTCAGCACCAGGATAGTGATGGTGGTCCAGACCACGGCGATGGTGCCCCAGATCTGCGGCACCTTGATCTTGAAGAAGATCTGCAAGGGCGAGGCGCCGTCCAGCACCGCCGCCTCCACCGTTTCCTCGGGGATGCCGCGCAGCGCGGCGGAGAGGATCACCATGGCAAAGCCAGTCTGAATCCAGATCAGCACCGCCATCAGCATCAGGTTGTTCCAGGGGCTCAGCGTCAGCCAGGTCTGCGGGGCGCCGCCCAACCCCTCGACCACGGCGTTCAGCAGGCCGATCTGCGCCTGCCCCTCGCCGCGGAAATCGTAGATGAACTTCCAGATCACCGAGGCGCCGATGAAGCTGATCGCCATCGGCATGAAGATCAGCGACTTGGCAAGGTCGCCCCAGCGCAGCCGGTCGGTCAGGCTGGCGGCGATCAGGCCGAAGAGGGTGGAGGCGGCAGGCACGATCAGCAGCCACAAGAGGTTGTTGCGCATCGATTCGCGGAACTTGTCATCGGCAATCAGCCAGCGCCAGTTGCCAAGCCCCACGAAGCGCTGGCCCGAGGCATCGTGCAGCGACAGCCAGACCGACAGGACCACCGGCCAGACCAGATAGACCGCCAGCACCAGCAGCGCGGGGCCGAGGAACAGCCAGGGCCGCACCCGCGCCGCCCGGCCGATATTGCGCGCGGCGTTCGGGCCGCGCGGCGGCAGCGCCCGGTCCAGCAGCCAGTTGGAGCCCCAGAACCACAGGACGCAGCCAAAGATGCCGATGACGATGGTGGCAGAGGCGAAGGCCAGCTGTTCCATGCAACTCTCCTGAAACAGGGCCTTAGTTGAGCGAGTCCCAGGTCTTGCGGATCATCGCGCCGACCGCGGCGGCATCCGCCCCGCCGGCATAGTCGATCATGCCCGTCCAGAAGGCGCCCGCCCCCACCGCGCCCGGCATCAGGTCCGACCCGTCAAAGCGGAAGGTGTCGGCCGCCAGCAGGATATCGGCCATCTTGCGCAGGGTCGGGTCGCCATAGACCTCGGGGTTGGCGGTCTTCAGCGGGGTCAGGAAGCCCGATTGCGCCATCCAGACCTCATGCGCGATCGGGGATTTCAGGAACTCGATGAAGGCGCGCGCCGCCTCGGTGTCGCGGGTGATGGCGAAGGTGGTGCCGCCGCCAAGCACCGGCTTGCCCAGGTCCTGCTCCTCATAGGCGGGGAAGTAGAAGAAGTCGGCATCGAGCCCGACCTCGGTGCCCTCGGGGAAGAAGGAGGGGATGAACGAGGCCTGCTTGTGCATGTAGCAGCCGGGGGGCGAGGCAAACAGGCCCTTGGGGCTGTCGCGGAAATCGGTGGAGGCGACGGCACCGGCCCCGCCCTGCACGAAGTCGTCATTGCGCACGAACCAGCCGAACTCCTCGATGGCGGCCAGAACCTTGGGATCGTCGAAGGCCAGCTCGCCGCGCGTCCAGGCGTCGTATTCCTCGGGCGTGTTCAGGCGCAGCATCAGGTCTTCCACCCAGTCGGTGGCGGGCCAGCCGGTCGCGGCGCCCGAACCGAGGCCGATGCACCAGGGGGTTTCGCCTTCGTCCACGATCTGCTGGGTCAGGGCCTTCAGGTCTTCCATCGTCTCGGGGATCTCGTAGCCGGCATCCTCGAAATTCTCGGGGACGAACCAGACCAGCGACTTCAGGTCGACCTTGTAGATCAGGCCGTAGAAGGCGTCGGCGCCGTCCGGGCCCTGATGGGTGCCCAGATCGACCCAGGACGGGCCGGCGGCGTAGTTTTCCAGCACCCAATCCGCCGTTTCCTGCCCAAGCGGTGCGATATGGCCGCGGGCCGCGAGGTCGGCGACCAGGCCGGGCTGCGGGAAGATGGCGATGTCGGGCGGGCTGCCGGCGCCGGTGTCGATGACGATCTGCTGCTCGAAGCTGTCGGAGCCGGAATAGCGCACATCGGCGCCGGTGGCGGCGGCGAAATAGGCGACCACGCTGTCGATCAGCGCCTTGTCGGGGCCGAGCCAGGGGCCGAAGACGGTCAGCGTCTGGCCCGAAAGGTCGGTCTGCTTCAGTGCCTCGTAGCTTTCCCAGTCGAAGCGCGTGTCCTCGCCGGGGGCAAAGACCAGATCCTGCGCGGCGGCGAGTTGCGGGGCCGTCGCCAGTGCGAGTGACAGCAGGGCAGGCCCTGCGGAACGGTCGATCCTCATTCCATCCTCCCAGACAGCGCGCCCGGGCCCAGACCAGCCAAAGCGCTTTGATACCGGCGGAAGATCACCCGGTTCGGCCGGCTTGTCAACGCCTGCCGCAATGGGCCTCGCATCGGCAGAAACCCCTGTGCAGCCGCAGAAAACACCGCCAAACGCGGGGAATTGACGCGGGCGATCCGGGGCTCTAGGCTCATCCTTCATTGCCAAAGCGCTTTGGATATCCGCATGAACCTCAAGGAACTGTCGCAGATGCTCGGCCTGTCGCAGACCACGGTCAGCCGGGCGCTGAACGGCTATCCCGAGGTCGGCGAGGCGACGCGCCAGCGCGTGCAGGAGGCGGCGCGGCTGCACCATTACCACCCCAGCACGCGGGCCAAGGGGCTGGCGACGGGGCGGGCGATGGCCATTGGCCATGTGATCCCGGTCTCGACGCGGCACGAGATCGTCAACCCGGTCTTTGCCGATTTCATCGCCGGCGCCGGCGAGACCTATGCGGCCAAGGGCTATGACATGATCCTGTCGGTGGTCGATGACGACCGCGAGGCGCGCACCTACCGCGACATCGCCGCCAAGCGCAATGTGGACGGGATCATCGTCCACGGGCCGGAACTGAACGACCCGCGCATTGCGCTGCTGACGGAACTGGGGCTGCCCTTCGTCGTGCATGGCCGCGCCAGCGGGGTGGACCTGCCCTATTCCTGGCTCGACGTGAACAATGCCCGCGCCTTCCGCCGGGCGACCGATTTCCTGCTGGACCTCGGGCATCGGCGCATCGCGCTGGTCAACGGGCTGGAAGAGATGGATTTCGCGCATCGCCGCCGCCGGGGCTATGCCTCGGCGCTGGAGGCGCGGGGAGTGGCGGCCGATCCTGCGCTGATGCGGTCGTCGGAGATGACCGAGAATTACGGGCACGAGGCGGCGGCCCAGATGCTGCGGCTGCCGGACCCGCCCACGGCCTTCCTCACCGCCTCGATGATCTCGGCGCTTGGCGTGCGGCGCGCCATCGAGGAGGCGGGGCTGAAGATGGGGCGCGACGTGTCGATCGTGACCCATGACGACGATCTTGGCTATCTGCGCAACGGCGACGGCTCCGACCCGATCTTCACCGCCACCCGCTCCTCGGTGCGCGAGGCGGGGCGGCTGGCGGCGGCGATGCTGCTGGAGCTGGTGGCGGACCCGGACCGCCTGCCCCGCAGCCGGCTGATGGAGGCGACGCTGGTCGTCGGCCAGTCCACCGGCCCCGCGCCGCAGCAGGCGCAGGCCGTGCTTTCCCAAAGGAGATGACCATGCGCTTCCGCAGAGGCGACTTCCCCGAAGGCTTCGTCTTCGGCACCGCCACCTCGGCCTATCAGATCGAGGGCTCGGCGCTTGGCGGCGCCGGTCCCTGCCATTGGGACACGTTCTCGGCGACGCCAGGCAATGTGGTGCGGGCCGAGGATGGCGCCCGCGCCTGCGAGCATCTGACCCGCTGGCCCGAAGACCTTAACCTGGTGCGGGACGGCAATTTCGACGCCTACCGATTCTCGGTGAATTGGGCGCGGGTGCTGCCCGAGGGGCGGGGCGCGGTGAATGCCGCGGGGCTGGATTTCTACGACCGGCTGGTGGACGGGATGCTGGAGCGGGGGTTGCAACCCTGGCTGACGCTGTATCACTGGGACATGCCGTCCGATCTGGCGATGCGCGGCGGCTGGACCAACCCGGATGTGGCGGGCTGGTTCACCGACTATGCGCGGCTGGTGATGGGCCGGCTCGGCGACCGCCTCACCACCACCGCCACGATCAACGAGCCCTGGTGCGTGGCCTGGCTGTCGCATTTCCTGGGGGTCCACGCGCCCGGCCTGCGCGACATCCGCGCCGCGGCCCATGCAATGCACCATGTGCTGCTGGCCCATGGCACCGCCCTGCAGGCGCTGCGGGCGGACGGGCACCAGGGCCTGGGGGTCGTGCTGAACATGGAGGTCTGCACGCCGGCCAGCGACGCGCCCGAAGACATCGCGGCGGCCGCAACGCAGGACGCCATCTTCAACCGCTGGTTCCTGCAGGCGATCACGCAAGCCACCTACCCCGCCGAGGCGCTGGAGGGGCTGGCCCCGCATCTGCCGCGCGGCTGGCAGGGCCAGATGGAGCAGATCGCGCAGCCGCTGGACTGGCTGGGGCTGAACTACTACACCCGCCGTTTCCACGAGGCAGCCCCCGGCCAGCCCTGGCCCGCCTCGCGCGAGGTGCCGGGGAGTGGCCCTAAAACCGGGTCCGGCTGGGAAATCCATCCCGAGGGGCTTGAGCAGTTCCTGCTGCGCGCACGCGATTCGGTGGGCGACCTGCCGATCCACGTGACCGAAACGGGGATGGCCTGGCCCGACCGGCTGGTGGACGGGAGCGTAAGCGACACCGAGCGCATCGCCTTCCTGGACGCGCATCTGGCCGCGGCGGGGCGGGCCCTGAAGGCCGGGGTGAACCTCAGGGGCTTCTTCTGCTGGTCGCTGCTCGACAATTACGAATGGGCCGAGGGCTATGACAAACGCTTCGGGCTGGTGCATGTGGACTCGGACACCCTGTCGCGCCGGCCCAAGGCGTCCTATCTTGCGCTTGCAGATGCCCTGACCCGGAGTTCGTGATGACCGATGCCCCGCTATGCCTCGTTGCCGATGTTGGCGGCACCAATACCCGTGTCGCGCTGGCGCGGGCCGGGCGGATCGTGCCGGACACGGTGCGCCGCTATGGCAATAGCGGCTTTGCCGGGCTGGATGCGGTGCTGGCGCAGTTCCGCGCCGATGAGGATTGCCCGGTGCCGGGCGGCGCCTGCATCGCGGTGGCGGGGCCGGTGCGCGGCGGCGTCGGCCGGCTGACCAATCTCGACTGGGCGATGGACGGGCCGGGGCTGGCGGCCGCGACCGGCGCGCGCCATGTCGCGGTGCTCAACGACCTGCAGGCGCAGGGCCATGCCCTTGGCCATCTGGCGCCCGAGGCGCTGCGCAGCGTGATCGCGGCGAAGGCGGAGCCCGGCGGCTCGCAGCTGGTGATCGGCGTCGGCACCGGCTTCAACGCCGCCCCGGTGCATGAAGGGCCGGGCGGGCGCGTCGTCGTGCCCTCGGAATGCGGGCATGTGACCCTGCCGGTGCGCGGCGACGCCGACCTGCGGCTGTCGCGCTTCGTGGCGCAGGTGCATGGCTTTCCGGGCGTGGAAGAGGTGCTGTCGGGCCGCGGCATCGCCCATGTCGATGCCTGGCTCGCGGCCTCGGCCGGCGAGAGCGGCACCCGCGATTCGGCGGCGGTGCTGGCGGCGCTGGAGGCGGGCGAGCCGCGGGCGCGGCAGACGGTGGCCACCGCGGTGCGGATGCTGGGCGCGGTGGCGGGCGATCTGGCGCTGATCCACCTGCCCTTTGGCGGGCTGCACCTGATCGGCGGCATGGCAAGGGCGCTGGTGCCCTGGCTGGACGAGTTCGGCTTTGCCGAGGCCTTCCGCGACAAGGGCCGCTTCGCGCCGCTGATGGCGGATTTCCCGGTCTGGGTGATCGAGGACGATTTCGCGGCGCTGACCGGCTGCGCCCGCCATCTGGCGCAGCGGATGGGCGATGTGGCGCCCCCGGAAAACTGATGCAGGCGTCAAACCTATCTTAACCCGGCGCCCCTAAGCCTTGTGTCACCCGAACGGACGGAGGGGACAAGGTGAACGCTACGACCGATCAAATCACAGGCGAGCTGTTTGCGGGGCTGGCGCAATGACCGCGCCGCTCTCGCTCGCGCCCCGGCTCGATCTGCCCGCGGCCAACCCGCTGGCCGAGGCGATCCGCGCCCGCACCGGGCAGGCGCTGGACCTCGACGCCGGCAATGTCGCGCATCTGGGCGGGCTCTGCCTGCAGGTGCTGCTGGCCGCCGCCGCCAGTTGGCGCGCCGCCGGGCAACCCTTGCGCATCAGCCCCCGCTCGCAGGCCTTCGAGGAGGCGCTGGCCATGTTCGGCCTCGCGCCTGCCCAGCTTGAATCGGGCCAGCTTGAATCGGGCCAGTTCGAATCGGAGGCCGCGGCATGAGCCTGACCATCCTGGCGGTCGATGACAGCCGCACCATCCGCGACATGCTGAAACTGGCGCTGACCGAGGCCGGCTTCACCCTGCACCTGGCCGAGGACGGGGTCCACGGGCTGGAAGTGCTGGAGGGCATCGCCCCCGACGCGATCATTTCCGACATCAACATGCCCCGGCTCGACGGCTTTGGCTTCATCGAGGCGGTCCGCGGCCAGGACCGGCACCGCGGCACCCCGATCCTGGTACTGACCACCGAAAGCGCGCCGGAGCTCAAGGCCCGCGCCCGCGCGGCCGGCGCCACCGGCTGGATCGTCAAGCCCTTCGATCCGCCCAAGCTGGTCAAGGCGCTGCAGATGGTTGCCGGATGACAAGGGGCGCACACGCATGACACATGACCCGATGGCGGAGATCCGCGCCTCGTTCTTCGTGGAATGCGAAGAGCTTCTGGAAAGCCTGCAAGACGCGCTGTCGGTGATGGCCGACAGCCTGGAAGGCGACGGCGCGCAGGATACCGAGACGATCAACGTGGTGTTCCGCGCCGTCCACTCGATCAAGGGCGGGGCCGGGGCCTTCGGGCTCACCGCCCTCGTCGCCTTCGCGCATCGCTTCGAGACGGTGATGGACGAGCTACGCTGCGGCCGGCTGGTCGTGGACCACGACGCGATGAAGCTGTTCTTCCAGGCTGCCGACATGCTGGCCGACCATGTCCGCCTGGCCCGCGATGACGCCACCGGCTCGCCCCCCGGCTCCGAAGAGATGCTGCTCGCCGTCGAGGCGTTGATGGGAGAGCGTGCGTCCGAGGCCGAGGAGGAGGTCGTCGAGTTCGCACCGATGGGGCTCGCTTTCGATCTGGGGCTGCCTGATCTGGACGAGCCCGATTCGGGCGGGGCAGATCTGGGGGGAGCGGATCTGGACGGGACGGAACCGGACGGCCGCTGGACGGTGACCCTGCGCCCGCAGGACGCGCTCTACGCCTCTGGCAACGAACCCTTCCACCTGCTGCGCGCCCTGGCCGACCTCGGCACCGCCAGCACCACCTGCGACCTCTCGGCCCTGCCCGCGCTCGACGCGCTGATGCCCGAAGCCTCGTGCCTGAGCTGGACGGTCGAGCTGACCGGAGAGATCGCGGAAGGCGACATCCGCGCCGTGTTCGACTTCGTCGAGGACGTGGCCGAAATCACGATCACCGAGGGGCACAGCCATGGCGCGCTCGCCGCGCCCGAGGCTCTGCCGGCCCCCGCCCTGCCGGTCAATGCGTCCGCGGCCGCTCCCGCGGCCAGTCCTTCCGCCGCCACTGCGGGGGCGGCTCCTTCCCCTGTCGCGCCGGCCTCCGCTGCCGCCGCCGTCGCCACCTTGACGCCGGTAGCGCCCGCGCTTGCGATCCTGCCCGGCGCCGGCTCGGCTCCGGAGCAGGCTGCAGAACGCCTCGCGGCGCCGGCAGCAGAGCGCCCTTCGGCGCCCCCACCCACGGCCGCGCCCGCCCAGACGGCCCCGACCGAGGCGGTGGCGGCGACCGTGCGCGTCGATCTCGACCGCATCGACCGGCTGGTGAACCTCGTGGGCGAGCTGGTGATCAACCAGGCGATGCTGGCGCAAAGCGTGACCGAGGCCGGCCTGCCCGCGAATTCGACGGTGATGAACGGGCTCGAAGCCTTCATGATGCTGACCCGCGACATCCAGGACAGCGTGATGATGATCCGCGCCCAGCCGGTCAAGCCGCTGTTCCAGCGCATGGCCCGCATCGTGCGCGAGGCCTCGGCCGCCGTCGGCAAGGAGGTGCGCCTGCGCAGCGAGGGCGAGGGCACCGAGGTGGACAAGACGGTGATCGAGCGCCTCGCCGACCCGCTGACCCACATGATCCGCAATGCCGTCGATCATGGGCTGGAAACCCCGGACCGCCGCCGCGAGGCCGGCAAACCCGAGGAGGGCGTCGTCACGCTCTCGGCGCAGCACCGCTCCGGCCGGGTGGTGATCGAGGTGGCCGATGACGGCGCCGGCATCGACCGCCCCCGGGTGCGCGACATCGCCATCCGCAAGGGCCTCGTCGCGCCCGACGCGGTGCTGACCGATGCCGAGATCGACAACCTGCTGTTCCTGCCCGGATTCTCCACCGCCAGCCAGATTTCCGCCCTGTCGGGCCGCGGCGTGGGCATGGATGTGGTCAAGCAGGCGATCAGCGCCCTTGGCGGGCGCATCGCCATCACCTCGGAGCGAGGCCAGGGCACGCGGTTCTCGATCAGCCTGCCGCTGACCCTCGCGGTGCTCGACGGAATGGTGGTGCGGGTGTCGGGCGAGACGCTGGTGATCCCGCTCTCCTCGATCGTCGAGACGGCGACGCTCTCGGCCCAGGACATCCGCTCGCTTGGTCCCGAAACCAGCGTGATCCACATCCGCGGCGGCTTTGTCCCGCTGTTCGACCTTGGCACCGAGCTTGGCTATCGCGGCCCCAAGACCAGCTACGAGGGCGGCATCGTGCTGCTGACCGCGCAGGAGGATGGCAGCCGCGCCGCCCTGGTCGTGGACGAGATCCTCGAGCAGCGCCAGGTGGTGATCAAGGGGCTGCAGCACGGCTATGGCAACATCCCCGGCGTCGCCGCCGCGACCATCCTCGGCGATGGCCAGATCGCGCTGATCCTCGACCCGGGCGATCTCGTCGAGAACGCGACGGGCCGCACCCGCTCTGCCGACACCCTCTTCGCCCTTGCAGGATGACATCATGACCGAGACCCGATCCCAGTCCAGCACCGAAGTAGAACTGCTGTCCTTCCGCCTCGCCGAGCAGGAATACAGCGTGCCAATCATGTCGGTGCGCGAAATCCGCGGCTGGACCCGCGCGACCCCGCTGCCGCATTCGCCGCCCTTCATGCGCGGCGTCATCAACCTGCGCGGCACGGTGCTGCCGGTGATCGACCTCGCCTCGCGGCTGGGGATGCCCCCGGTCGAAGGCGATGCCCGCAACGTGATCATCGTGGTCCATGCCGGCGGGCAGAGCGTCGGGCTGCTGGTCGATGCGGTTTCGGACATCCTGGCGCTGCCGCGCAGCGACCTGCAGCCGCCGCCCGAGCTGGCCGCCGATTACGCACACAGCTTCGTGCAGGCGCTGACCATCGTCGATGGCCGGATGATCCGCGTGCTCGACCTCTCGGCCGTGCTGCCGACCTACCAGACCGAGGCCGCATGACCACGACCTTTCACCATGCTGGCGGCGCCAGCCTTCCCGACGGCGCGCAGATGGCCGCGATCGCCCGCATCGCCCATGCCGAGGCCGGGATCGTCATCGCGCCCGGCAAGACCAGCATGGTGCAGTCGCGGCTCGCCAAGCGGCTGCGCGCGCTCGACCTGCCCGATTATGACAGCTACCTCGCGCTGGTCGAAAGCGAGGCCGGGCAGGAGGAACGCCGGCGGATGATCTCGGCGCTGACCACCAATGTCTCGCATTTCTTCCGCGAGATGCACCATTTCGACACTTTGCGCCACGAGGTGCTGCCGCCGCTGCTGGCCAGGGCGAAGGCCGGCGGGCGGGTGCGGCTGTGGTCGGCGGGCTGCTCGAACGGGCAAGAGGCCTGGTCGATGGCGATGACCGTGCTCGATCTGATGCCCGACGCGGCAGACCACGACCTGCGGATCCTGGCGACCGACATTGACCCGCTGGTGGTGGAGAAGGGCCGCAGCGCCACCTATGACGCGCAGATGGTCTCGGGCGTGGAGGCTCCGCTGCGCAAGCGATTCTTCGAGGCAGCCAGCGGCCAGTATCGGCTGATCGCCGCGGCGCGGGCCTTGGTCAGCTTCCACGAGCTGAACCTGCACGCGCCCTGGCCGATGCGCGGGCCCTTCGACGCGATCTTCTGCCGGAACGTGGTTATCTATTTCGACGCCGAGGCGCAGGACCGGCTCTGGCAGCGTTTCGGTGAGGCACTGGCGCCGGGCGGCTGGCTGTTCGTCGGCCATTCCGAGCGGGTTCCGGTGGCGCCGCTCTCGCGCTTCACCACCGCCGGCATCACCACCTACCGCCTGCCGCCCGCGGCAGGGCACAGATAGCAAGGGACACGCCATGGCACTCAGGGATCAGCTGCGGATCATGGTGGTGGACGACATGTCCACCAGCCGCGGCCTCATTACCCAGGCGCTCGACGCGATGGGGATCCGCCAGGTCGGCTATGCCAGCGATGGACCGGGCGCGCTGGCCGCGATCGAGAAGGCGCCGGTGCATCTGGTCGTCTCGGACTACAACATGCCAGGGATGGACGGGCTGCAGCTGCTGCAGGCGCTGCGCGGGAACCCGCGCACCAAGGGCGTCGGCTTCATCCTGATCACCGGACGCGCCGACCGCGAGCTGGTCGAGACCGGCAAGCGGCTCGGCATGAACAACTTCCTCAAGAAACCTTTCCTCCCGCAGGAGTTGCGCAGTTGCATCGAAGCGGTCGTGGGTCGGCTGTGAGAGTGCGGCCCTCGCAACACAGCCGCAGCCCCGCGGCGTCCGGCGACGGCGGTCCGGGGTCCGGGCCGGGCGCCGCCAGCCCGCCGCACAGCGACGGGCCCCACGGGGACGCGCCGCACAAGGACCAGCCGCACAAGGAAGTGCCGCAGCGGGACTTGCCGCTCGATGCGCTGGCACAGCGGGTCGCGGACGAACTCGACACCCTCGCGCAGCTCTCGGCCGGGGTGCAGACCGCGCTGTCGCTGTGCCATTTCGCCGAGCATACCGATATCGAGGCGATCCGCGGGCTGCAGGGCATCGACCGCATCACCCAGAGCCTCGAGGATCTGGGCCGGCTGATGGCCGCCGTCTCGGGGGAGATGCCGCCGAATGTGCGGCTGCACGCGGTGCCGATCCTGTCGCGGCTGCGCCTGCACGAGCTGGTGACCAACCTCGCCCCCGGAGCGCCACCCGCAGTTCGTCAGCCCGAAACGCAAGGTGAGATCATGTGGTTCTGAAGTCTCCGGCTGCAGGACGGGCGCCACGGCCTTGCCAGGTTTCCGATGGAGGCCGGGCGGGTCCCGCAGGGGCTGCCCGCCGGCCGGCTGCAGACCTGCCCGAACCGGCAGCGCGCACCTCAGGGCGCCCGTGGGCAGCGGCACTTGCCGCAAGCACCGCACCGAGTGCAGCCAAGCTCGTGGTTGCCGCGGACGGTCTGCCGCGGCGGACCGCCCCACGCTGCGCAGGCGCTGAACTGGCCCGCGCCGCGGCAGCGAAAGCCTGGGTGCCGCCCTTCCTCGCCGGCTTCGCAGGCGGGGCGTGGCAGGACAGAGTCGCGACAGGACCGGGGCCCTGACGGGACCGGAGCCGTGACGGGGCGCCCGCGCATTCGATGGCCCCCTGCGAGACCGGCAGCGCGGTTGCGCCCATCCCGGCATCCGCCCTGGCAGGCCGTCGCTCACGGCGATCTCCCCAGCGCTGCTCCGCGCCTCGTCGCCATGCCCGGAAAGGCCAGGCGCCGCATGTCGTTGCCCGTTCCGAAGATCGGCGGGGTCGCCGGCTCCTGCAATCGCACCGCCCCGCACCGGTCCGGGGCCGGGCCCAGCCGACACCGGCCGCGCCGCTCGCCTCGTCGGCATGGCGCGGCAAGGCCAGGCGCCGCATGTCCTTGGCAATTCCGAAGATCGGGCGGGCCGCCGGCTCCTGTAATCGCACCGCCCCGCACCGGTCCGGGGCCGGGCCCGGCCGACACCGGCCGTGCCGCTCGCCTCGTCGCCTTGGCGCGGAAAGGTCGGGCGCCGCATGTCGTTGCCCGTTCCGAAGATCGGCGGGGCCGCCGGCTCCTGTAATCGCACCGCCCCGCACCTGTCCGGGGCCGGGCCCGGCCGACACCGGCCGTGCCGCTCGCCTCGTCGCCTTGACGCGGAAAGGCCGGGCGCCGCATGTCCTTGCCATCTCCGAGGATCTGGCGAGGGCGCCGGGTCCGGCCGATACCGTCCGCAGCATCTCTGCTTCTCGGCGCAGGACTGGCGGCGCCCCGCCCTCCCGACTGTCAGCTCGGCCATCAGCCCCGGGCGGGCGCCGGCCTCATTTCGGCGCGGCCACGGTGCCGCCGTAGGCGATTGCCCGCATCCTCTGCCCGCGCGGGCCGGGCGGAGGCGCGCATGGCAGGCCGCGGCGCCAGGGCCGGCCCCCGGTATCGCGGGACAAGGGCCCACCCCTTTCCGGCGCCCCTTGCCGCCGCCCGGCCTGCGCCGCATAGTCCGCCGCAACACGCGGCAGGCAGCACGGATCACCATGCGGATTTCCCTCTTTTCGGCGGCGCTGGTCGCGGCGCTGGTCGGCTATGGCAGCACCATCGCGCTGCTGCTGGCGGCCGCGCAAGCGGTGGGCGCGACCCCTGAGCAGACCGGATCTTGGATCTTCGCCATCTGCCTGGCCAAGGCGGCGGGCTCTGCCTTCCTCAGCTTCCGGTCGCGGATGCCCATCGTGCTGGCCTGGTCCACGCCGGGCGCCGCGCTGGTCGCCGCCTCGCAGGGGCTGAGCATGGCCGAGGCCGTCGCCGCCTTCGTCTTCGCGGGGTTGCTGATCGCCCTGACCGGAGCCTTGCGCCCGCTGGGACGGATGATCGCGGCGCTGCCCGATGCGGTCGCCGCTGCCATGCTGGCCGGGGTGCTGCTGCCCTTCTGCCTGGCGGTGCCCGGCCATGCTGCCGCCCTGCCCGCGCTGATCCTGCCGGTGGTCGCCGTCTTCCTCGGGGTGCGGCTGGTCAGCCCGGCGCAAGCGGTGCTGGCGGCGCTGGCGACCGGGCTGATCCTCAGCTTCGCCCTGCCGGGTGCCGCGGCGCTGCCGGACCTTGCCTTCGCCCTGCCGCGCCTGACCTTCATCGCGCCCGACTTCGACATCGGCGCGTTGATCGGCCTCGGCCTGCCGCTGTACCTGGTGACGATGGCCTCGCAGAACCTGCCCGGATTCGCCGTGCTGCGCGCCGCGGGCTATACGCCCCCGGTGCGCCCGGCGCTGGTGGTGACGGGCGGGCTCTCGGCCCTCACCGCGCTCGCGGGCGCCCACACCATCAGCATGGCCGCGATCACCGCCGCGATCTGCCTGGGCGAGGACGTGCATCCCGACCGGGCGCAGCGCTGGAAGGTGGGGCTGGTCTATGCCGGGATCTGGCTGGCACTTGGCCTGCTGGGCCCGGTGATCCTGACCCTGATCGGCGCGATGCCCGCCGCGCTGGTGGCCACCATCGCCGGTCTGGCCTTGATCGCACCCTTCCTCGGCGCCGCCAGCAGCGCCTTCGCCGCGCCCGAAACCCGCTTTGCCGCCGGCACGACGCTGATCGTCACCGCCTCGGGCGTTGCGGTCTTCGGGATCGGCGCGGCGTTCTGGGGGCTGATCGCCGGGCTCGTCGTCCACGGGCTGGAGCGGGCGAAGCGGCGGCGCTAGCCGCCGCCCCCTCGGTCAATCGGTGCGGATGAACTTGTTGAACCGGCTCTCCTCGCCCGAGGCGAGATGGTCCTGGTAGATGAATTCGAGTTCCCGATCGTCGAAGATCTTGAAGAACTCGTCCCAGCCGATCTCTTCCAGCGCCTCCTCGGGGTCGCCGAAATCCAGCCGCAGCAGGCCGCCCTGGCCGTCGCCCTTCACCCGGGACGGCCGGCCGCCCCGCGCCTCGGCCCAATTGCGAATCGTGTCATGGTCACGCGTTGTCTTGGATGTCATCGCGGTCTCCTTCCGTTCTGGTGAAGGAAACCCCGGCAGCGGCGCATCAGTTCCGATCAGAACGGCACGTCATCCGCAGCCGCGGCCGCCACCACGAATCCCGCGACGATCTTCTTGACCCCGGTCGAGAAGGCCACCGCCAGCTTGTCGCCCTCGATCTCCTGCACCACGCCGTAGCCGAACTTCTGGTGGAACACCCGGTCGCCGATGTCGAAGGCTGACACCGCATCGAGGTCGATCACCGTATGCCGCGATTCCCGCGGCTGGCTGACGGGGCGGTTGCCGGCCCGGTCCTGCAATCGCCGCCAGCCCGGCGAGTTGTAGACATCGGCCTTGGCCGCCCGCGCCTCAACCGACGATCCGCCCGCAGAGCCGCCAGAAGACCCGCCCGCAGAACTGCCAAACCCCGCCGCCGCGCCATAACCGCCGCCGTAAAGCCCCGGCGGCGTCAGCACCTCGACATCCGCCTCGGGCAATTCGTCGATGAAGCGCGAGGGCATCTGGCTTTGCCAGCGGCCATAGACCTGCCGGTTGCCGGCAAACGAGATCGTGCACAGCTCCTCGGCGCGGGTGATGCCGACATAGGCCAGCCGCCGTTCCTCCTCGAGCCCCTTCTGCCCGCTTTCATCCATCGACCGCTGGCTGGGGAACAGCCCGTCCTCCCAGCCCGGCAGGAACACCACCGGAAACTCCAGCCCCTTGGCGGCGTGCAGCGTCATGATGGTGATCTTCTCCGCCTCCTCCTCCGACGAGTTGTCGAGGATCAGCGCCACATGCTCCAGGAACCCCTGGAGATTGTCGAACTGTTCCAGCGCCTTGACCAGCTCCTTGAGGTTCTCGAGCCGCCCCGCCGCCTCGGGCGTCTTGTCGTTCTGCCACATGGCGATGTAGCCCGAATCCTCGAGGATCTCTTCGGCCAGCCGCACATGGGAATGGTCATGCGCGGGCGGGACCGAGGCCTCCTCCAGCTCGATCAGCGCGTCATCATCCTCGGCCGGGCTGCGCGCCGTGGCCGGGCTCGCCGCCGCAATCGCCTTGTGCCAGCGGTCCACATTCTCCACGAACCGGCGCAGTTCCGCCGCGCCCTTGCCGCCAAGCTTGCCCGCGGCGACCGCATAGCGCGCGCCTTCCAGCAGGCTGGTGCCATCCTCGCGCGCGGTCATCTGGATAACCTGCTGCGCCTTGTCGCCCAGCCCGCGCTTGGGGGTGTTCACGATCCGCTCGAAGGCCAGATCATCCTCGGGCGACACCGCCAGCCGGAAATAGGCCATGGCATCGCGGATCTCGGCCCGTTCATAGAATCGCGGGCCGCCGACCACGCGGTAGGGCAGGCCGATGGTCAGGAAGCGGTCCTCGAAGGCCCGCATCTGGCTGCTTCCGCGAACCAGAATCGCCTGATCGTTGAGCGAGACCGGACCCATCCGCCGCCCGCCCCGCTGCAAGGCCTCGGCCTCTTCGCCGATCCAGCGCGCCTCTTCCTCGCCGTCCCAATGGCCGATCAGCCGCACCTTCTCGCCGGCCTGCGCCTCGGTCCACAGCGTCTTGCCAAGCCGCCCGGCATTCTGCGCGATCACCGAGGACGCGGCCGCCAGAATATGCGGTGTAGAGCGATAGTTCTGCTCCAGCCGGATCACCCTGGCGCCCGGAAAATCCTTCTCGAACCGCAGGATGTTGCCCACCTCGGCCCCGCGCCAGCCATAGATCGACTGGTCGTCATCGCCCACGCAGCAGATGTTGCGATGCCCCTGCGCCAGCAGCCGCAGCCACAGGTATTGGGCGACGTTGGTATCCTGATACTCGTCGACGAGGATGTAGCGCAGCCAGCGCTGATACTGGGCCAGCACGTCGGGATGCGCCTGAAAGATCGTCACCACATGCAGCAGCAGGTCGCCGAAATCGGCGGCATTGAGGCTGCGCAGGCGGTCCTGATAGGCGGCATAAAGCTCGGTCCCGCGGTTGCCGAAGGCGGCAGCCTCGGCATTGGGCACATTGCCCGGCGTCAGCGCGCGGTTTTTCCAGCCGTCGATGATCCCGGCCAACTGCCGCGCCGGCCAGCGCTTTTCGTCGATATTGGCGGCGTTGATGACCTGCTTCATCAGCCGGATCTGGTCATCGGTATCCAGAATCGTGAAGTTGGACTTGAGGCTGGCCAGTTCGGCATGGCGGCGCAGGATCTGCACGGAAATCGAGTGGAAGGTGCCCATCCAGCGCAGCGGTTCCAGCACCTCGAACGGCCGGTTCGCCAGCCGCTGCTTCATCTCGCGCGCCGCCTTGTTGGTGAAGGTCACCGCCAGAATCTCGTTCGGCCGCGCCCGCCCCGAGGCCACCAGATTGGCGATCCGCGCCATCAGCGTCTTGGTCTTGCCGGTGCCCGCGCCCGCCAGCATCAGCAGCGGGCCGTCCAGCGCCTCGGCCGCCTCGCGCTGCGCGGGGTTGAGATCGTCAAGATGGGCGGTGCCGCGCATGGAGCCACGCGCCCCCGCCATCGCCCGTTGCGACAGCGGGACCGCGGCGGCAGCGGCACCCTCGAAGGCATCATCTTCATCAAATCGGCTCATGCCGGGCACTCTAGCGCCCTTCTACGGCGGGGAAAAGCCGAGTTCCTGAATTGTTCGCACAGTTCCCCCGCTGTGGCCGCCCGGCCCCAAGGTCTTGCAACCGCTGGCAAATCGTCGCCCGGGTTTGCACATCCCCCTTGAAACCCGTGCAAATCTTGCAAAGCGGTTCGCTGCGGCTCTTGCGCTGCGCCGCGGCATCTTGGATGGTTTGCCGATGTCGCGCCTAGTTTTGCAGCGCCCGGGGGATACCATGACCGATTTCAAGAAGATCCTGATTGCCAACCGCGGCGAGATCGCCATCCGGGTGCTGCGCGCCGCCAACGAGCTTGGCAAGAAGACGGTCGCCGTCTACGCGGAAGAGGACAAGCTGAGCCTGCACCGCTTCAAGGCGGACGAGGCCTACCGGATCGGCGAGGGCATGGGGCCGGTCGCCGCCTATCTGTCCATCCCCGAAATCATCCGCGTGGCGAAGGAATCGGGCGCCGACGCCATCCACCCCGGCTATGGCCTGCTGTCCGAGAACCCCGATTTCGTCGAGGCTTGCGTGGCCGCCGGCATCACCTTCATCGGCCCCAAGGCCGAGACCATGCGCGCCCTTGGCGACAAGGCCAGCGCCCGCCGCGTGGCGATCGAGGCCGGCGTGCCGGTGATCCCGGCGACCGAAGTGCTGGGCGAGGATTTCGACGCGATCAAGGAGGAGGCGGCGGCCGTGGGCTACCCGCTGATGCTCAAGGCCAGCTGGGGCGGCGGCGGGCGCGGGATGCGCCCGGTCAACGGCCCCGACGAGCTGATCGAGAAGGTCCGCGAGGGCCGGCGCGAGGCCGAGGCCGCTTTTGGCAATGGCGAGGGCTACCTTGAAAAGATGATCCTGCGCGCGCGCCATGTCGAGGTGCAGATCCTCGGCGACAGCCATGGCGAGATCTACCACCTCTACGAGCGCGACTGCACCGTCCAGCGCCGCAACCAGAAGGTCGTCGAACGCGCCCCCGCCCCCTACCTGACCGACGCGCAACGCGCCGAGGTCTGCGAGCTTGGCCGCCGCATCTGCGCCCATGTCGGCTACGAATGCGCCGGCACGGTCGAGTTCCTGATGGATATGGACAGCCAGCAGTTCTACTTCATCGAGGTCAACCCGCGGGTCCAGGTCGAGCATACCGTCACCGAGGAAGTGACCGGCATCGACATCGTGCAGGCCCAGATCAAGATCGCCGAGGGCAAGACCCTCGCCGAGGCGACGGGCATCCCCAGCCAGTCCGAGGTGCGCCTGCAGGGCCACGCGGTGCAATGCCGCGTCACTACCGAAGACCCGCAGAACAACTTCATCCCCGACTATGGCCGCATCACCGCCTATCGCTCGGCCACCGGCATGGGCATCAGGCTCGACGGCGGCACGGCCTATGCGGGGGGCGTCATCACCCGCTACTACGATTCGCTGCTGGTCAAGGTCACCGCCTGGGCGCAGACGCCCGAGCAGGCCATCGCCCGCATGGACCGCGCCCTGCGCGAGTTCCGCATCCGCGGTGTCAGCACCAATATCGACTTCGTCATCAACCTGCTGAAGCACCCGACCTTCCTGGACAACACCTATACCACCAAGTTCATCGACACGACGCCCGAGCTGTTCGACTTCCGCGCCCGCGCCGACCGCGCCACCAAGATCCTCACCTATATCGCCGACATCACGGTGAACGGGCATCCCGAGACCGCGGGCCGCCCGAAACCGCCCGCCGAGGCGCGCAAGCCGCGCCTGCCGGCGCTGCGCGCGGCCCCGGCCCCCGGCACCCGCACCTTGCTGGACAGCCAGGGCCCTAAGGCCGTCGCCGACTGGATGTCGGCCCAGCCGCAACTCCTGATCACCGACACCACGATGCGCGACGGGCACCAGTCCCTGCTGGCCACCCGGATGCGGTCGATCGACATGATCCGTGTCGCCCCCGCCTATGCCGCCAACCTGCCGCAGCTGTTCAGCGTCGAATGCTGGGGCGGCGCCACCTTCGATGTCGCCTACCGCTTCTTGCAGGAATGCCCCTGGCAGCGCCTGCGCGACCTGCGCGCGCGGATGCCGAACGTCATGACCCAGATGCTGCTCCGCGCCTCCAACGGCGTCGGCTACACCAACTACCCCGACAATGTGGTGCAGTCGTTCGTGGCGCAGGCGGCGAAAACCGGCGTCGATGTCTTCCGCGTCTTCGACAGCCTGAACTGGGTCGAGAACATGCGCGTCGCCATGGATGCGGTGATCGAGGCGGAGAAGGTCTGCGAAGCCTCGATCTGCTACACCGGCGACCTGCTGGACCCGGCCCGCGCCAAGTATGACCTGAAATACTACGTGGCGATGGCGCGCGAGCTGCAAGATGCCGGCGCGCATGTGCTGGGGCTGAAGGACATGGCGGGCCTCTTGAAGCCTGCCGCCGCCCGGGTGCTGATCAAGGCGCTGAAGGAAGAGGTCGGCCTGCCGATCCACTTCCACACCCATGACACCAGCGGCCTTGCCGGCGCCACCATCCTCGCGGCCGCCGAGGCGGGGGTGGACGCGGTCGATGCCGCGATGGATGCCTTCTCGGGCGGCACCTCGCAGCCCTGCCTCGGCTCCATCGTCGAGGCGCTGCGGCATACCGAGCGCGACACCGGCCTCGACATCGCCGCGATCCGCGAGATCTCCAACTACTGGGAAGGCGTGCGCCACCAGTACCGCGCCTTCGAGTCCGGGCTGGAGGCGCCGGCCTCCGAGGTCTGGCTGCACGAAATGCCTGGCGGCCAGTTCACCAACCTCAAGGCGCAGGCGCGCTCGCTGGGCCTCGAGGATCGCTGGCACGAGGTCGCGCAGACCTATGCCGACGTGAACCAGATGTTCGGCGATATCGTCAAGGTCACGCCGTCCAGCAAGGTCGTCGGCGACATGGCGCTGATGATGGTCGCGCAAAACCTGACCCGCGCGCAGGTCGAGGACCCGGCCACCGACGTCGCCTTCCCCGACTCGGTCATCGACATGCTGCGCGGCAATCTCGGCCAGCCCCCCGGCGGCTGGCCCGCCGGCATCACCGCCAAGGTGCTGAAGGGCGAGACCCCGTCGACCGAACGCCCCGGCAAGCACCTGCCGCCGGTGGATCTGGAGGCGGTGCGCGCCAGGGTCTCGGCCGAGCTTGGCGTGCCCATCGACGACGAGGATCTGAACGGCTACCTGATGTATCCCAAGGTCTTCGCCGATTACATGAAGCGCCACATCGCCTATGGCCCGGTGCGGACCCTGCCGACCCATGCCTATCTCTACGGCATGTCGCCGGGCGAAGAGATCTCGGTCGAGATCGACCCCGGCAAGACGCTGGAGATCCGCCTGCAAACTCTCGGGGAAACCACGGACGAGGGCGAGGCGAAGGTGTTCTTCGAGCTGAACGGCCAGCCGCGGGTGATCAAGGTGCCGAACCGCATGGTCAAGGCCAAGACCGCCGCCCGCCCCAAGGCGCAGGAAGGCAATCCGGCGCATGTCGGCGCGCCGATGCCGGGCTCGGTCGCCTCGGTCGCGGTGACGGTGGGGCAGAAGGTCAACGCGGGCGATCTGCTGCTGACCATCGAGGCGATGAAGATGGAAACCGGCATCCACGCCGACCGCGCCGCGACAGTGAAGGCGGTGCATGTGGTGCCCGGCGCCCAGATCGACGCCAAGGACCTGCTGGTGGAACTGGGCGAGGCCTGAACCGCCAGCGCCGCACCTGTGGCAAGGGCGGGGGGCGGAAGGCCCCCCGGCGCTTGCGTCAGCGCGCCGCCGGCCAATCCCGCCGCTCCCCCGCATTTTCCTCTTGCAGCCCCGCGCGCCAGCCCTTAAATCCGCCGTCACCGGAACCGGTGCGGGCGTAGCTCAGGGGTAGAGCATAACCTTGCCAAGGTTAGGGTCGGGCGTTCGAATCGCCTCGCCCGCTCCAGTTCCGATGATGACAAGCGGCTCCTTCGGGGGCCGTTTTTCGTTTGTCCTCGGAACCGCGCCGCCGCTACCCTCGTTCCGGTCGCAGACGGAGGGCAGTCCATGACCAGATCCAGCGCATCCGGCACCATCCGCATCGGCATCGGCGGCTGGGTCTTCCCGGATTGGCGCGGCAGCTTCTACCCTGAAGGCCTGCCGCAGAAGTCCGAGCTGCACCATGCCAGCCGCCACCTGACCTCGATCGAGGTCAACGGCACCTATTACCGCAGCCAGACGCCCGAAACCTTCCAGCACTGGCACGACCAGACGCCCGAGGATTTCGTCTTCGCCCTGAAGGCGCCGCGCTTCGCCACCAGCCGCAAGGTCCTCGCCGAGGCGGGCGAGAGCATCCAGCGATTCATGGCCAGCGGCCTGGCCCGGCTTGGGCCCAAGCTCGGCCCGATCAACTGGCAGATGCCGCCGACCAAGCGCTTCGACGCGGATGATTTCGCCGCCTTCCTTGCCCTGCTTCCCGGCGAGATGGAGGGCCTGCCCCTGCGCCACGCCATCGAACTGCGCCACGAGAGCTTCAACGATCCCGCCATCGCCGCTGAGGCCGCCGCCGTCGCCAAGGCCCACAACGCGGCCCTCGTCCTCGCCGGCGATTCGCCCTACCCGCGGATCAAGGCAGACACCGCCGACTTCGTCTATGCACGGATCATGGGCACCACCGCTGACCACCCGCTCGGCTACGCCCCCAGGGCGCTCGACGCCTGGGCCGCACAGGCGAAGGACTGGGCGCAGACCGGCCGCGACGTCCATCTCTACGTCATCAGCGGCGCCAAGGCCCGCAATCCCGCGGCCGCCACGGCGCTGATCGAGCGCCTCTGACCCGCAAGATTCCTGCTGATCGAGCGCCTCTGACCCGCAAGATTCCTGTTGCACCCCGCCCGCCCCGGCGCTATCAGACGCGCCACGGAGTGCGGGCGTAGCTCAGGGGTAGAGCATAACCTTGCCAAGGTTAGGGTCGGGCGTTCGAATCGCCTCGCCCGCTCCAGTGATCCGGCAAACCCATGCCGGATGCGGATTGGCCCTTCGGGGCCATTTGCATTTGTACCGCCTGCCCTTCCCAAGCGCCGCACCCGCAGCCTATAAGGCGCCAGCAGCATCATGGAGGCAGCGATGCGGACGGCAACCATCACCCGCAAGACCGCGGAAACCGAGGTCACGGTCACGCTGAACCTCGACGGCAGCGGCGCCTATGCCAATGCCACCGGCGTCGGCTTTTTCGACCACATGCTGGACCAACTCGCCCGCCACTCGCTGATCGACCTCACCATCGCCGCCAGGGGCGACCTGCATATCGACGATCATCATACGGTCGAGGATGTCGGCATCACCCTCGGCCAGGCCCTCGCCGCCGCCCTGGGCGACAAGCGCGGCATCCGCCGCTATGGCGCCTTCCTGCTGGCGATGGACGATGCCCAGATCCGCTGCGCGCTCGACCTCTCGGGCCGCCCCTATCTGGTGTGGAACGTCGATTTCCCCACCGCCAGCATCGGCCGCTTCGATACCGAACTGGTGCGCGAGTTCTTCCAGGCCCTGTCCACCCATGCCGGCATCACCCTGCATGTCGATCGACTGCATGGGATCAACAGCCACCACATCGCCGAGGCCGCCTTCAAGTCCGTCGCCCGCGCCCTGCGCGAGGCGGTGGAGCCCGATCCGCGCATGGCGGGGGCCCTGCCCTCGACCAAGGGCGCGCTCTAGAGGAACCCCGATGCTGACAGTCCTCGTCGATTACGATTCCGGCAACCTGCATTCGGCTGAAAAGGCCTTCCAGCGCATGGCGGCGGAGGTTGGCGGCGGCCATGTCATCGTCACCTCCGACCCTGACATGGTGGCACGCGCCGACCGCATCGTCCTGCCCGGCGATGGCGCCTTCCCGGCCTGCCGGCAGGCGCTGACCGACCACCAGGGCCTGTTCGAGGCCATCGACGAGGCGGTGACGCAGCGCGCCCGCCCCTTCCTTGGCATCTGCGTTGGAATGCAGATGCTGGCGACGACGGGCCGCGAATACCATGACACTGCCGGTTTCGGCTGGATCGAGGGCGAGGTGGTGCGCATCGCCCCCGCAGACCCGGCGCTGAAGGTGCCCCACATGGGATGGAACGATCTGGTGATCGACAGCCCGCACCCGCTGCTCGCCGGCATCGAGACCGGCGATCACGCCTATTTCGTCCACTCCTACCACTTCCGCACCGCCGACCCCGCCGACCTTCTGGCGCATGTCGAGTATGGCGGCCCGATCACCGCCATCGTCGGGCGCGGCACGATCGTTGGTGCCCAGTTCCACCCGGAAAAGAGCCAGGCCACCGGCCTGCGCCTGATCGCCAACTTCCTGACCTGGCGGCCATGAGCGCGGCCGCCCCCGCACCTCCGCGCGCCGTTCTCAGCTGGTCCTCGGGCAAGGACTGCGCCTTCGCGCTGCTGGAAGCCCGCCGCCTCGGCCTTGCCGACGTGGTCGCGCTGCTGACCACCACCAACGAGGCGTTCGACCGGGTGGCCATGCACGGCACCCGCGCCGCGCTGCTGGAGCGGCAGGCGCAGGCGCTCGGCCTGCCGCTGATCAATGTGCCGCTGCCCTGGCCCTGCTCGAACGAGCAATACGAATCGCGCATGGCCGCGGCGATGGGCAAGGTCGCGGCCCTCGATGTCCGCCACATGGTCTTCGGCGACCTGTTCCTAGAGGATGTCCGCGCCTACCGCGAGGAGAAGCTGCGCCCGCTCGGCATCGAGGCGATCTTCCCGCTCTGGGGCCGCCCGACCGATGCCCTGGCCCGCGAGATGATCGCCGCCGGCCTCGACGCCCGGCTCGTCACCGTCGATCCGCGGCATCTGGAGGCCAGCTTTGCCGGCCGGCGCTTTGACGAAAGCCTGCTGGCCGACCTGCCCGCCGGCGTCGATCCCTGCGGCGAGCGCGGCGAGTTCCACACCGCCGTCGTGGCGGGGCCGATGTTCTCGGCCCCGATCCCGGTGACCCTTGGCGAGACCGTCCAGCGCGACGGCTTCACCTATGCCGACCTGATCCCGGAAGACCTGGTCGCGGCCTAGCTGTTCCGTCGCGGTGCAAGCTCCGGCAGCGCGGGCCGATCAGAACTCCGGCGGCGGCCGAAGTTCTGCAAGCAAAGCTCGGCCGCCCCTATGCCCGCACCGCGCGGCGCACCATGTCCCAGTAGATCTGTTCCACCCGGCTTTGCGACAGCCGCCCGCCCTCGCGGTACCAGGTGTTGACGCCGGTCAGCATGGCGATGATCGCCATCGTCGCCAGCTTGGTATCGGGCAGCGCGAAGACCCCCGCCGCCTGCCCCTCTCCCAGGATCGCCTCGAGCTGGTCCTCATAGGCGCGGCGCAGCGCCTCGATCTGGGCGAAATGTTCGGGCGTCAGGTTGCGCAGCTCCATGTAGGACAGGAACACCGCCTCGGCCCGGGCCAGGCTGAAGCGGATATGCGAGCGCACGAAGGCTTCCAGCTGCTCGGCGGGCGCGGCGCCCTTCGGCTCGGCCGCCCAATGCGCCAGCACGTCATCCATATGCGCCTTCATCAGGTCGAAGAGCAGCGCCTGCTTGTCGGGGGTATAAAGATAGAGCGCCCCGGCCTGCACCCCGACCTCGGCCGCGATCTGCCGCATCGAGACGGCGGCAAAGCCGTCGCGCGCGAACAGCCGCTGCGCCGCCGCGCGAACGCGGGGGCCGGTGATGTCGGAATGCGAGCCGGTCTTGCGTGCCATCGCGCCACGCTATCTGCACGCGCGTTCAATTCCAAGCCCGCGCGCGTCCAAGCCCTGCGCGAGGGTGGGGCGCAAGGGTTCGATCACCTCGACGACGGAAGCTTCCACGCCCTTTCCTCGCGCCGCTCACCTTGGCGAAGGCCATCGCCTTCGCCGCGCCGTGCCGGTTCAACTGTCACCCGACGGGGCCGCCAGGTTTTTGATCCCGGGGCCTGATGATGCAGTCCTTTCGTCAAAAGGAAAGCCATACGGGACAAGTGCGTCGCGGGAGCGCCACGACGACGTTCGCCGTCAGAGCAGCGATACAGCGATCGCAAGTTTCTTGCGACCTCACGCGGTCCGCACTGCAGCGATGTTTGCAGCGATGCAGCCATGGTGCGCCACTGGTTCGAGCACCATGGCGATTGCATTGGTGCCTGCCTGATACCGAAGGGGACAAGCCGCAGGGCCAGCGCTGCAAGCGCTATCCCATCGGCTTGTTTCATATCGACATTGCCGAAGTGCAGACCGCGGAAGGCAAGCTCTCCTGCGTCTCGTCTGCCGGTCTTCAAGCCGTGGCGACGGGATTGTTGTTCGCTCAGTCCTGGGCTGTGGGCCGGATCACGATGCTGCCCACGTCCACCTCGGCGGGCTGTTCAAGCGCATAGAGGATGCCGCGTGCGATCGCCTCTGGCGGAATGGCGATCTCGCCGAGCCGTTGCACGATCATCTGCCGGGTCGGCTCGTCGCTGATGCTGTCCCCGAAACTGGTCGAGATCATGCCGGGCGAGATTTCGGTCACCCTCAGGGTCGGCCCGGCTTCCTGCCTCAGCGCCTCGGTCGCGGTTCGGACCGCATTCTTGGTGGCGGCGTAGACGCCCATGGTGGGCACGATCTTCAGGCCCGCCGTGGAGACGACGTTGATGACATGCCCGCTCTCCTGGCGCATGAAGACCGGCAGGGCGGCGGCGATGCCGTAGAGGGTGCCGCGCAGGTTCACGTCGATCATCGCGTCCCAGTCGTCGACGCGCAGCGCATCGAAGCGCGAGATCGGGCCGATCCCTGCATTGTTGACGATGGCGTCGAGCCTGCCGAACCTCTCGACGGCGGTGGCCACCAGCGCCTCGAGATCCCCGCGGCGGCGCACGTCCGTCGCCCTGAAGGCGGCCTTGCCCCCGGCAGCGGTGATCTCTTCCGCAAGCTCTGCGAGCACGGTTTCCCGGCGGGCGCCGAGCACGACGCAGGCCCCGCGCGCCGCAAGCAGCTTCGCCGTAGCTCGGCCGATGCCGCTGCTGGCGCCGGTGATCGCAACAACCTTGTCCTTGATCGTCATGACAGCTGATCCTCTCTGATCCGTTTCCTTCGCAGCCAGGATATGCGAGGTATCGGAGATGAACGATGCCAAGGGGTCCGGGAAATTGTCGCGTTCGTCCAGTTCCGCGCTCGATCCACTGTCGAACGTGCTCGAGGTGCTTGGCGCGCGGGTGACGCGGCTGACGCGGATGGAGGCGGCGGGGGATTGGGCGCTGTCCTTTCCCAGCATCGACCGCCTGAAGTTCGTGGCCCTGCTGCGGGGCAGCGCCTGGATGCTGCTTCCGGGATGCGCCCCGCAATTGATGCAGGCGGGTGACGTCTGCCTGATCGGGCCCACCGGCTATGCCGTCGCCAGCGATCCGGCGCTGACCCCGGCGGACGGCGCCCGCCTCTATGAGCGGCCCGGCTGCGATGTTGCCCGCATCGGCGGGGAGGAGACGGTCGGCGTCGGCGGCACCGTCACCTTTGCCGGGCCAAACGCGGATTTCCTGCTCGACATGTTGCCGGACTTCATGATCGTGCCCCGCAGCCTGTCGGGATCGGGCGCCATCTCGACCATCCTCTCGCTGATGTCCGGCGAGATCGAGCGCGATACGATCGGGTCGGGGATCGTGAGCGCCCGCCTGGCGGACGTGCTTCTGGTCGAGATGTTCCGGGCCTATGTCGGCCAGGCCCGGCCAGCCGAGCGGGGATGGCTCGGCGCGCTGCTCGACCCCCGGATCGGCCGCGCGCTGCGGGCCCTGCACGCGGATGTCGCGCATCCCTGGACCGTGGCCGATCTTGCGCATGTCGCGGGCATGTCGCGGGCGGCCTTCGCGGCGGAGTTCACCCGCCGCATCGGCCAGCCGCCCCTGTCCTACCTGCGCGCCTGGCGCCTTGCCCTTGCGCGAAAGGCCCTGTCCGGCGGCGGGGCCTCCGTTGCCGACGTGGCGGAGATGGTCGGCTACCACTCGCAAGGCGCTTTCGCCCAGGCGTTTCGGCGGGCCTTCGGGACATCGCCAAAGGGCGATGCGACATCGAAGGCGAAGGGCGCCACCCCGTCGTGAGATTTGAGGGGCCATCGGATCGCCCGACTGGCAACACTGGCAGCGAGGCTCGTGTTGCTGGACCAGGACCGTTATGCAAGGTTCGAGGCGTGTCTGCCGAGGCGGGGCTGGTCGACGGCATCTTGCCGGTTGCGGATCTTGCTGTGGCGAGAGCAGCGCGGGCGCGCCCACGGCCCGGATATGAAGCAGGAGCTGGGCAAGAACGGGATCACAAATGGATAGAGGGGAAGACCGCGGGCCGCGTCAGCTAAGCCTCAGCCTCACGAGCGGACGAGGGGCTTTGTGCGGCGTCGAGACAGCTCGCGGTAGAGCGCTTCCCTCGTGATGCCGAGTTCCGCAGCCACCTCCTGCCAGCGGCCCTTTTCAGGCAGCGCGTTACCTTCTGCAAGCCATGCGTCGAGACGGTCCGCCACCCTTGGCAACGACCGGATCTCTGACCTGAGCCGCGCAGCCTGAACACTGCGCGCCAGCAGCGCCGACCAGCTTTCCGCCAGGGCCGGCTCGCCTGCGAGCGCGGCGAGGAAGCGCTCCTTCGGCAAGCCCGCGACCACGCTTTCCTCGGCGGCGACAGCATCGCAGTGGTAGCGGGTTGAATAGGCCGAAGCCTCTGCGAGTACCGTGCCTGGCCCCGCGTTCTGCAAGACCATGTGCGCTCCATGCGCCGTGTGGCGCTGCAGATGGACCCTGCCGGAGCGAACCATGTGCACGCCCGTGACCTCTTCGCCTGACACGAACAACGTCTCGCCCGGGGCAAGCCTGGTCTCGCGTGCATCCTGAAAAAGCACTGAAATCGCCATGCGCATGATTGTGACACTATGGTGCGCTGCGAGTGCCTGCAACAACAGCCAGTGCACAGGTGCCGGACATGATCACGATCATGTAGATCTGGGTTTGTCTCTGCTATTCCCCGGTCAACGCCGCACGCGACGGAGCGCCCGATTCCGGCCTATCCTCGCAAAGGGCAAGATCGCGAGAGGCAGGAAGATGGGAGCATTCTTTGGTTTCGGCGAGGACCACCCTGACTTTCAGGTCAAGGTCCTGAATGAACGCGAGGCCCGCGCGGGAGCGGGAATTTTGCTGTTCTTTGGCCTGATCGCGTTCTCGAACGCCTTCCTGAAGGGTGATTTCCTGCTGACGCGGATTGCCATCCTGGCCTTCGGGCTCGATTTCCTTCTGCGCGTGCTGGTCAACCCGCGCTTTGCGCCCAGCCTCGTGCTTGGCCGGATCATGGTGCGCGGTCAGGTGCCGGACTATACCGGCGCGCCGCAGAAGCGCTTTGCCTGGGGCCTGGGGCTGGGGATCGCCATCGTCATGGCGGTCTGGGTGATCGGCCTGAACAGGGCGGGCCCGGTCGCAATCCTGGGATGCCTGACCTGCATCTTGCTGCTGCTCTTCGAGACCGCCTTCGGCATCTGCGTCGGGTGCAAGCTCTACAACGCGATCTGGCCCGGGCGGGCGCAGCTTTGTCCCGGCGGTGTCTGCGAGATCCACCCCATCGCGCCGATACAGCGCGTGGAGCCGCTGCACCTGGCTGCCGTGGCGGCGGTTGCGGCCATCGTGGCGCTCGCGGCACCCTGGCTTGCGGGACTCCCCGTCCCGACCATGCCGGGAATGGATGCGCACAATGCCGCGGGCCCGAAGGATTGCACGGTGCCGGCTTTCGCCATAGCCATCGGGCACGAGGAACAATGGAAGCTGCACAACGGCTGCAGCTGATCGTTCCCTCCAGAATTGCTGGCGGGCGCTGACCTGCGAAAGGCCCAGGATGACCGACCCGACCGAAACAGACCTTCCGCTGCTGGTTTCTGCCACACCGCCCAGGGCGGCACGGCCCCGACGGCGTTTGCGCAAGCGCTACCTGCTGGTGCTGCTGGTCCCGGTGTTCATGTTCACCGGCGCAGTGCTTGGCATGTATTTCCAGCCCCCCGCGCTGCGCGCATTCTACGCGATGACCGGCCTGTTGCCGGGGGCGGGCTCCACGACCCCCATCGCCCTGCCGCCCGAAATCGAGCTGCCCAAGGACATGGCCGAAACCATGCGCCCCAGCGATGTGCTGGGTCTGGCGCGGTTGATGCCCCGCGGTGACATCTCGACCGTGGCCGCCCCCTATGGCGCCGGCGATGCGCGGGTGGCCGAGATCCTGGTGGCCGAAGGCGAGCGGGTCGAGAAGGGCGATCCCGTTGCCCATCTCGACAACCTGGATTTCCTGGAAAGCGCCGTCCTGCAGGCCGAGGCCAATCTTGCCGTGCGCGAGGCAACGCTGACCGCGACCCGCGCCACGGTGCAAAGCAGCCGGGACGAGGCACAGGCGCTGCTGGAGCAGACCCGGTCCGCCGCGGGCGAGGCCGCCTCGCAGCGCGCCCGCACCCAGGACCTCTTCGACCGCGCGGTCACCACGCAGGCCACGCTGGACGCGGTGCTCGCCGCCGAACAGCAGGCCCTGTCCGCCGTCGCCAAGGCCGAGGCAACGCTGGCCCGGTTCACCAGCATCGCGCTCGAGGACCAGCCCGATGTGCTGGTGGCCGCGCGCAACGCCGATGCCGCCCGCGCGGATCTGGAACGCGCCCGGCGCGATGTGGCGCGGGCGGTGGTGCGGGCGCCGATTTCCGGCACGGTTCTGGATATCACGGTGACGCCCGGCGCCCGGCCGCCTTCGGAAGGCATGATGCAGATCGGCGACACCTCTGCCATGATGGCCGAGGCGGAGATCTGGCAGGACCGGATCTCGCAGGTCGCCGTCGGGCAGCCGGTGGAACTGGCGGCAACGGCGCTTGGGGTCACCTTCCAGGGGCGGGTGCAGTCCATCGGCCTGACCGTCGGGCGGCAGGGGCTGTTGTCCGACGATACGGCCGCCAATACCGATGCGCGCGTGGTGCGGGTGATGGTGGCGCTCGACCCCGCCTCCTCGCCGCTGGCCGCGGGGTTCACCAACCTCGAGGTGGTCGCGCGCATCGACACGCAGGCTGGCCGATGAGCCGCCTGCTGCAGGCCCTGTTCGGGCGAATGCCGATCGGGTGGCTGCAACTGACCCACAGCCGCAACCGCTTCGTGGCCGCGCTTGCCGGCGTGGCCTTCGCCAATGTGCTGGTCTTCGTGCAAATGGGCATCATGAACTCGATGGCGACGGCCACGCTGAAGCCCTACGGCTTCTTTCAGGCCGACATCATGATTTCCGCCTCCGATGCCAATTCGATGTCCGAAGGTGGCAACGTGGCGCGACAATGGATGCTGCAGGCGATGGCGCATCCGGACGTGACGGCGGGCTTGGGCCTGTTCACCGCCAGTGTCAGCTGGCAACGCGAGACCAACGCCCTTGGCCTGATCACCTTTGGCATCGACCCCACCCAACCGGACTTCCTGGCGCCCGACATCGCCGCCAAGGTCGCGCCCCTGCAATTGCAGATGTCCGGCCTGCTGGACCGACTGTCGCGCGGCCTGCCCAGGGATCTTGCCGCCGGCATCCGCCCGCAATCGCCTCTCAGCTTCGAGGCCAATGACAAGACGCTGACGCTCTATGACACCTTCGCCGGGGGCGGCGGCTTTGGCGGGGACGGGTACCTGATGGTCTCGGACCAGACCTTCCTGTCGCTGTTCAAGGACCGCCGCTCTGCCGCGCCGGACCATATCTTGCTGAAGCTGCGGCCCGGCGCCGATGCGGCGCTGGTCAGCGCCGACCTGCGCGGCCTGATCTCGGACAAGACCCTGCGCATCCGCAGTTACGCCGAGGCCGCGCAAGAGGATCTGACCTATCAGCAGACCCGGCGCCCGACCGGCATCATCTTCGGCTTTGGCGTCATCATCGGGGTGCTGGTGGGGCTGGTCATTGTCTATCAGGTGCTGTCCACCGACGTGGCCGACCACATGCGCGAGTATGCGACGTTCAAGGCGATGGGCTACGGGCCGGCCTTCTTCTTCAGCGTCGTGCTGGAAGAGGCGCTGATCCTTGGTCTCTTCGGCTTCATTCCGGGCGCCCTGGCGGGCACTGCACTGCTGACGCTGATGGGCAAGCTGACGACGCTGCCGCTTGCCATGACTCCCGGCATGATCCTGTCGGTCTTCGTGGGCACGCTGGTGTTCTCGACCCTGTCGGGCATCATCGCCACCCGCAAGCTGGCGGCAGCCGACCCGGCAGAGCTGTTCTGACGATGGTCGCCGATGATTTCCCTCTGACGGCGCAAGACCTGAACCACTGGTTCGGCGCCGGCGAGGCGCGCAAGCAGGCGCTCTACGACATCGACCTGCAGATCGCGCGGGGCAGCCTGACGGTGCTGGTGGGCCCGTCGGGGTCGGGCAAGACCACGCTTCTGACCCTGCTGGGCTGCCTGCGCGAGGTGCAGGACGGCCGCGTCACCCTGCTGGGCCATGAGCTGCGCCATGCGACGCCGGCCCTGAATGTCACCCTGCGCCGCCGTCTGGGCTTCATCTTTCAGGCACATAACCTGCATGAAAGCCTGACCGCCACGCAGAACGTGGTGATGGGCCTGCAGGTCAAGGGGCGGATGGACCGCGGCGCAGCGACGGCGGCCGCGATCCATGCCCTTGGCTTGCTGGGGCTGGCGGAGCGGGCGGACTATCTGCCCGCCAACCTGTCGGGCGGCCAAAAGCAGCGCGTGGCGATTGCCCGGGCGCTGGTGGGCAATCCCGATGTCGTGCTGGCCGACGAGCCGACTGCCGCGCTTGACCGCGAGAGCGGCGCGACCGTGGTGGACCTGCTCAAGCGTCTGGGGCGGACGCGGGGCACCACGACGGTGATGGTCACCCATGACAACCGCATCCTCGACCGCGCCGACCGCATCCTGACGCTGGAGGATGGCCGCCTGATCGCCGACGAGACGCGCCAGCCTTAGCGCCCGGCCCGCGGCAGGGGCGGCGGGATCGGCCATGTCCTAGATGCGCAGGTCACGGGCGGCGTGGAAGCGGGGGGCTTTCATCGGATGCTCCTTGAAGAACGGGGGTCAGCGATAGACGAGGCCGCCATCCATGATGACGCATTGGCCGGTCATGTAGTCGCTGTCGGGGCTGGCCAGATAGGAAACCAGCCGGGCCACGTCTTCGGCGGTCTGCGGGCGGCCGAGGGCGATGCCGCCGACGAAGGCATCGAAGGTCGCGCCAACCTCGGCGCCGGTGACCTCGGCAAAGCGGGCGTCGATCTCGGTCCACATGTCGGTGCCGACGACGCCGGGGCAATAGGCGTTCACGGTGATGCCGTCGGCGGCGAATTCCTTGGCCGCCACCTGCGTCAGGGCGCGCACCGCGAACTTGGTGCCGCAATAGGCGCCGAGCATGGCATAGCCCTCATGCGCGGCGATGGAGGCGGCCGAGACGATCTTGCCAGCCCGCCCCTTCGCCTTGAACTGCGCGGCCGCGGCCTGGATGCCCCAGAGCACGCCCTTGACGTTGACGGCATGGATGCGGTCCATCTCCGCCTCGGTGATCGCGGCAATGGGCTGGACCTGCGCGATGCCGGCATTGTTGATCATCACGTCGAAGCCGCCCAAGTCGCGTTCGGTGCGGGCAACGGCGTCGATGACCTGGGCGCGGTCCGCGACGTCGAGCCGGATCGTGGCGACGGGGCCGTCGATGCTGGCCGCCGCGCGGTCCAGCGCGTCCTGGTCGAGATCGGCCAGCGCCACGGCCAGCCCGTCGCGGGACAGGCGTTGCGCGATGGCCAGGCCAATGCCCCTTGCGGCGCCGGTGACCAGCGCCACCCTTCTGTCGGTGGTCATGATGTCTCTCCTTGGAAAAAGGCGGCCCGGCTTCGTGCCGGGCCGAGCTGGTTGCGTCAGGACAGGTGGTGGACCTGCTGCAAGCCGTGGACAGGGGTCTCGAGCCCCTCGGCCCGCGCCTTCAGCTGCAGCGCCAGGTACAGCGAATAGTGCCGCGACTGGTGCAGGTTGCCGCCATGGAACCACAGCCCGGGCTGCTGGGTGGGCTTCCACATGTTGCGCTGCTCGCCCTCCCAGGGGCCTGGGTCCTTGGTGGTGCCCGATCCGAGGCCCCAGCACTTGCCGACCCTGTCGGCCACGTCCTGCCCGATCAGATCCGCCGCCCATCCGTTCATCGAGCCATAGCCCGTGGCATAGACGATCAGGTCGGCGGGCAGCTCCTCGCCGCTGTCCAGCAGCACGCCGGTCTCGGTGATCTCGGCCAGCTGGCCATGGGCCAGCTTGATCTTGCCGTCGATGATCAGCTGGCTGGCGCCCACGTCGATGTAATAGCCCGAGCCGCGGCGCAGGTATTTCATGAACAGGCCGCTGTCGTCGTCGCCGAAATCCAGCTTGAAGCCGGCCTTTTCCAGCCCCGCATAGAACTCGGCATCACGCTCGCGGATCTGGTTGTAGAGCGGGATCTGCCACTGATGCATGATCTTGTAGGGCAAGGAGGCAAAGATCAGGTCGGCCTTCTCCGTCGTCATGCCGCCCGCGACGGCCTCTTCGGAATAGAGCGCGCCGAGCCCGATCTCCATCAGGCTGTCCGACTTCACGATATGGGTCGAGGATCGCTGGATCATCGTGACATCCGCGTCATGTTCCCACAGCGCCGCCGCGATATCGTGGGCGGAGTTGTTGGAGCCGACGATGACTACCTTCTTGCCCGCATAGGCATCGGGGCCCGGATGCTGCGACGAATGGTGCTGTTCGCCCTTGAACCGGTCCATGCCGGGAAAATTCGGGACATTCGCCTTGCCCGACATGCCGGTGGCCAGCACCAGTTCCCTGGGGTGCAGCGTCACCTCCTCGCCGTCACGGTCGACGATCACCGTCCATTCGCCTTTGGCCTCGTCATAGCGGGCGGACTTGCAGGTGCTGCGGGTCCAGTAGTTCAGCTCCATCACCCGCGTGTACATCTCCAGCCAGTCGCCGATCTTGTCCTTGGGGGCGAAGACCGGCCAGGTGTCGGGGAATTTCAGATAGGGCAGATGGTCGTACCAGACCGGGTCATGCAGGCAGAGCGACTTGTAGCGCCGCCGCCAGCTGTCGCCCGGGCGCTCGTTGGTGTCGATGATGATCGCCGGCACGCCCAGGTGCCGCAGCCTTGCGCCAAGGGCGATGCCGCCCTGCCCGCCGCCCACGATCAGCGTGTGGGGCTGGCGGGTATATCCCAGCTCCGCCGCCTCGGCCTCGCGCTCCTCGCGCCAGCTCGGGCGGTTCTTGCCCGCGCCGTGCTTGGCCCCCATCGGGCGGGACGGGCCCTTGGCCTCCTCATGGCCCTTCAACTCTTGCAGCGCGGTCAGCAGCGTCCAGATGCGCCCGTCCCGCAGGCGCACAAGCCCGTAGCCGCGGCCCACCTTCGTCTCGAACCTGAACCAGGCGGTGACGACGCCGCCCTCCTCGCCCACCGCCTCGGACGGGTCCAGCTGCCAGCCGGTGGGGGCGACATGGCCCAGTTGCGCGCGCAGCATCGCGGCGACCTGGTCCGGCCCCTCCATCGTGCGGATGTTCCAGGTAAAGCTGACCAGATCGCGCCAGTGGCAATCGGTCACGAACAGCGCGGCGGCGCGATCCACGTCCCCGGCCGCCAGCGCCTCGCCAAATTCATAGAGCACGGCCTGCGCGCATTGCTCCGCTGTGGTGTCCAGCATGGTGGTTCCTCCCTGTGTGCAGTCTCCCGGGGATCAGGGTGAAGCGAGGGACGGAAGCCGGCACAGAAAAATCACCCGCCGCGCCGCGGCAATCGCACGCTGCGGCGCAGTGCCGTTGCGTGCGGCTGCACCCGCAACGGCGCGGCGCAACATCAGCCCAAAGCGCGCAACCGCCGCAGCACGGTCGAGCGGTTGACCCCCAGCCTGCGCGCGGCCAGCGCCATGTTGCCGCCGCAGGCCGCCAGCACCTGCCGCAGGTCGTCAGGCGGGGCCGCCCCGGCCTCGGCAGGCTCCAGCAGCGGCGGCGGCAGGTCGTGACTGTCGATCACCCGCCCCTCGGCCAGGAGGGCGGCGGCCTGCAGGGTCGAGGCCAGCTCGCGCAGGTTGCCGGGCCAGCGCCGCGCCTTGAGATCAGCCCGCGCCCGCGCCGACAGGCGCAGCCCGTCGACCGAGGCCATGCGCAGCATCCGGTCCAGCAGCCAGTCGAAATCCTGGCGCAGATGCAGCGGCGGCAGCTCCAGCGCAGTGCCCGCGATGCGGAAGAACAGGTCCGCCCGGAACCGCCCCTCCCGCACGCGCTGGCCAAGGTCGCAGCGGGTGGCGGCGATGATGCGCAGCTTGCAGCCCGCCAGCGACCGCAGAAGCTGCGCCTGTGCGGCGGCGTCCAGATCCTCGGCGCCCTTGAGGAACAGCGTCCCGCGCTCTGCCGCCGGCAGGGGCGGATCGCCGGCCCCGCAGCCTGCGCAGTCGAAGACCTGGAATGGCGCGGCATCGGTGCTGCACATGTGGATGGCGCGGGCCAGACGCTCCTTGCCAGTGCCGGTCTCGCCCCGGATCAGCAGCGGCACCGTGCTGCACGCCAGCCGCGCGGCCCGCGCCAGCAGCGCCTGCATCCCGGGGTCTGGCCCCGCCAGGCTGGAAAGCCCGCCGGGCAGCAGCGGCTGCCCGCGCGGCACCCTTGCACTTTGCGGGGCGATCGCATGGCCGAACAGCGCCCGCCCGTCGCGCAGGCGGATCACCCGGTCCTCGCTCGGGCGGCCGCGCATCAGGTCGGGCAGGTCGTCCACCGACAGCTCGGCCACCTGGTCCAGCCGCCGGCCCAGCAGCGGCGCGCCCGGCGACAGCGCGGCCTGCGCCGCATGGGTCATGCCGATGATGTGCCCGGCCCCGTCCAGCGCGATAGCCGCCTCGGGGTCCACCTCGAGGAACTCCGGGCTGGAGGACAGCCGCAGCACCCAGTCGCTGCGCGTCATCGCCATCAGGTTCGCCATCTCGACCCGCCGGGCCGAGGTGCGCACCAGGTTCATCGCCAGGTTCTGGCTGGCCTTGGGCTGGGGCGAGCGCAGCAGCGACAGGTCCAGCACCGCCGCCAGCTGCCCCGAGGTGTCGAAGATCGGCGCGGCCGTGCAGGACAGCGGCGTGTGATGCAGGTCGAAATGGTCGGTCTGGTGGATCGTCACCGCCTGCCCGGTATAGATGCAGGCCCCGACCCCGCAGGTGCCCGCCAGGGACTCGGACCAGTCCGACCCCAGATAAAGCCCCGCCGCGCGCAGGCCATCCTCGAACCGGGTGTCGCCGAAAAAGTCCACCGTCACACCCTTGGCATCGGCCAGCAGCAGCACGTAGTTCTGCCCCGCCACCTGCCGGAACAGCGCGCCCAGGCCCGAGCGCGCGATGGCGATCAGCCGCTCGGACTGTTCGCGGTGGCTGCGCAGTTCGGTCTCGGTGACGATATGGGCGGGCGAGGGCTTTGCCGGGTCCAGCCCGTAATGCTCTATGCAGCGCCGCCAGCTGGCCTGCACCACGCTGTCGCGCCCAGTGGCATGGCCCTGCAGCACGCGGTCGATCTCGTCGACATGGTCCCTTTCGCGCATGGCTCTCCCCTGCCCTGCGGCATCCCTCCACGATCAAGGCACACAGACGGGGGCCTGTCCAGATAACCTTGCCCGGCGGCCAGGGCCGCCGGGCGGGGGCGCGTCAGTAGGCGACGCGCTTGTAGTAGCGGCGGGTGACCAGCGGGTGGTCGCGCATCACTTCCAGATGGGCGCTCAGCCGCTCCATCAGCGTGGCCATGATCGCCGGGGACAGCAGCGCCCGCAGTTCCGGCGACAGGCTTTTGGGGCAATAATCCGCGGTGCTGATCACCGTCAGCTTGTCGGTATATTGCCGCGCGAACTGCACCACACGCTCTGCCAGCGGGTCGCAGGCATCCTCGCCGCGGAACAGGACCAGGCTGACGCCGGGCTCGATCAGCTCCAGCGGGCCGTGGAAGAAGTCCGAGGCATGGACCGGGCGGGTGCGGATCCACTGCATCTCTTCCAGGATGCAGGTCGCGTAATACAGCGCCTCGGGCCAGATATTCCCGGCGCCGGTGAACATGTGATAATCGGAACCGGCGATGATGCGGGCGAACTCCTCGGCCTTGGGCTCGAACGCCGTCTTGGCCGCGACCAGCGCCGCCGGGGCCGTGGCCAGCTCGGCCACAAGCGCGTCGTAATTGTCGATCTCGCCGCGGGCCTTGAGCACCGACAGCGCGACCAGCAGCGACTGGATGTAGAAGGACTCGGACGAGGTGTCATCCTCGGCGAAGTTCACCAGTGCCGGGGTGCCGCCCTGGCCAAGCGGGGTATCGGCATGGCCGACCAGCGTGATGACCTTGGCGCCCACCTCCTTCAGCATCGCCAGCATCGCCACGCTCTCCTTCGTCGTGCCCGACAGCGAGGGCATGACGACGATGGATTTCGCGGTGAGATTGGCCGAGCCGGTCAGCACCAGTTCCGCCGGATAGTCCTTGTAGACGGGGAAACCGGAGCGGCGGTGCAGCAGTTGCAGCGCGGGCTCCGTCAGATAGGCGACGCCGCCGGTGCCGAGGAAGAACAGGTTGCTGGCGCCGGCAGCGATGGCCGCGCCGATTTCCTGGTCGATGCGCGGGGCCAGGTTCACGGCCCCCTCCTGGATCTTCAGAAAGCGGGCTTCGTCGAAGTTGAACATGATGGTCCTCTGTGGTTGTACCCGTTTCGGGCAAGATCAGTTGGATCCCCACGCATCTTGACGCGTGGGGGAAGGTCCTTGCGGACTTGGAGAGGCGGTGGCGAGGTCAGCCGATCAGCTGCGCCACCCGCTCAGCCCGGCGACGTCCGGCATCCCGGAGGTGGGCGACCCGGCCATCCCGCGTCGCCCTGTCAGTGGCCAGCCGCGCGTGCATTTCGCCCGTCACCGCCTCGACCGCCTCTGGCGCGGTGCCGCCGGGCAGGTTTCGCGCCGAGACGGCCTGGGCCGGATCCATCCAGCCGCGCAGCCGCTGCTCTGGCAGATCGAAGCTGCGGCCAAGCTCCTGCTCGGCGGCGGCGTTCAGGATCTCGAGGGTCAGGTCCGCGGCGCTGCCACCTGCGGCGATCACCATCTGCACGGCACGGCCCACGACATGGTGGGCATCGCGGAACGACACGCCGAAGTCGCGCACCAGCCCATCGGCAAGATCGGTCGCGGTCGAGAAATTCTCGCTGCACCGCGCCAGCAGCTTCTCGGCATTCGGTGTTGCCGTCTCGAAGATCAGCCGCAGCAGCGGCAGCGAGGCCCCGAACCGCGCGAAGGCGGGCCAGGCATCGGCAATGCCCTCGCGCACGCTATCGAGGCCGATCGAGTAGTTCGACCCCTTGAGCGCCGCCAGCGACCCGGCAAGCGCGCCGATGCTGCGCCCGGCCTCGGCGCGGAAATATTCCAGCGGCAGCATGTTCTTCTTCTGCGGCATGATCGACGAGGTGCCGGCCACCCGGTCGGGGAAGGTGAGGCTGCCAAATTCCCAGGTGGCGAAGGTGTAGAAGTCCTGCGCCACGCGCGAGAACAGCACCTGCGCGCTGGTGACGGCCCAGAGCATCTCGGTCACGAAATCGCGCGAGGCGACCGCGTCGAGCCCCGGGCTTGCCAGCCGGCCGAAGCCCAGCAGGTCGGCGGGAAGATCGCGGTCGATGGGGAAGGATGTGCCGGCCAGGGCCGCGGCGCCCAGCGCGCAGGCATCCGCACGGTCATAAACGGCAGCGAGCCGGTCGTATTCCCGCTCCATCCCGCGCGCCACATTGGCGAGATAGAAGCCAAAGGTGATCGGCTGCGCCGGCTGCAGATGGGTGTAGCCCGGCATGACGGTCAGCAGGTGGCGCCCGGCGGCCTCGAGGCAGGCCTGCCGCGCGTCGTTCATCGCGTCGAGCAGCGCAAGGCAGGTATCGCGCGCCGCCATGCGGTCGAGCGTGGAGCCAAGGTCGTTGCGGCTGCGCCCGACATGCAGCCAGCCCGCCGTCGCGGCCCCGATGACCTGGCCAAGCCGGTTCTCGAAGGCGAAGTAGCTGTCCTCGAATTGCGGATCGAGGTCGATGGCCCCCGGGCCGTCGCCGCGGATGGTGGCAATGCCCCGCAGCAGGTCGCGGGCAATCCCGGCGGGGATCAGGCCGCAATCGGCCAGCATGACGGCATGAGCCTCGTTCAGCGCGCACATCCGTTCCAGCGCGGCCGCATCGAAGCCCTGCATGGGGGGCTCATAGATCGTGCGCGCCACCTCTGCGGCAGTGCGCTCTGTCAGCCGCGAACTCACTAGGTTTGTCATCTGATCCTGTCCCAACTAGGCGAAAGCCGCGGGCAGCGCGTCAAGAAGCGCGCCGGCGGAGGAAAATCCGGAAAGGCTGGCAAGCCGCCGCCAGAGCGCGCCGGCGGCCTCGGCGCCGCAAAGCGGTGCCAGGCAGCCGGCGAACTTGCGCTGCAGGTCGTCGGCACCGGGCGGTGACTGGCGGCTGCCCGGTGCCGCCTCGCGCCGGCCGCTCAGGACCGTGCCATCCTCCAGAACCAGCATAACGCTGGCGCCGGTGGCGATGCCGCTCGGGCCCTTGGGCAGGCTGGCATCGTCCTCAATGGTGATCCGGTCCATCAGGTCACGGATCGCGGGGTCCGCAGGCGCACCGGCGGCGAAGGCCGCGGGCGCGAAGGCCTCGGGACCAAGCGTGCCGTGCAGCGCGGCATAGGCGAGGCAATAGCCCAGCGAGAAGCGCGCGGCATCCGGACCGTCCGGCAGGCCCGGGATCAGGATGCGCGGCACGAAAGGGTCGATCCCGCAGCGGATGGCGTGCGGCGGACGGTCTCCGTCCAGCGCGCGCAGGACGATCAGCTCCGCGACCGCGGCATGGGTGGCGGTGCAGCTGGGGTAAAGCTTGGTGACGAAACCCGGCGGCGGAAAGTCGGCCGGCGCCGTGGCGGGGCGCAGCACAGCCATCCGGGTCAGCACGCCGCGCGGGCCGGCCAATGCCCCCGCGGCCCCCTGCCAGCCGGCCTGCGCCAGCAGGGCTGCGCGCACCCCCTGCCCCGCGGCCAGCCCGACCTGCAGCGGCTTTCCCTCGCCGCCGAAGGCCCCGCGCGGGCCGGAGGCCGCCGAGGCGGCGAGGCTGAAGGCCTGCGCGGTCGCCGCCTCATCCAGCGCCAGAAGCCGGGCGGCGGCGGCCGTCGCGCCGAAGATGCCAAGCACCGATGTGGCGTGCCAGCCGGCCCGGTAGAGCGCGGGATTGACGGCGCTGCCCAGCAGCAGCATCGCCTTGCAGCCGGTCACATAGGCGTCGATCAGCTCTGGCAGACCAGCCTCGACCCCCGACCGCCCGGCCACGGCCAGGGCCGCCGACAGCGAGGGTGCCGAGAGATGGGCCATCGCCACCTCGGTCTCGTCATCGTCGAAATCCAGAAGATGCGCAGCCGTGCCCAGCACCAGCGCGATGTCGGCAGGGGCGCCCCAGCAGCTGCCGCCCGGCAGCCGTGCCATCCCGGAGCGGGCTGCCTGCGACAGCGACAGCGTCGCCATCAGCGCCCGCATCCGCGGATCGCAGGCCCCGCCCAGCAGGACGCCGAGCGTATCGCAGAGCGGCAGTACTGCATCCGCGCGCTCGCCCGTGGAAAGCCGGGCGCGGCACAGCGCCACCAGCTCGGGCAGAAGATCGGCGGCGGGATCTGGCACAGAAAGGGTCATGATCAGGCGCTCGTCGGGATGGTGGCTTCGATGGCATGGGCCTTCGCGCCGACCTCGGCACCCGAGGCATAGGGGCGCAGGAAGTGCCGCTCGATCCGGCCACCGATCGCCGAGATCAGGGTACAGAGCGTGAAATACACCACCAGGATCGAGCCATAGACCAGATAGGCCGGGCTGCCGCCGCGCATGATCGTCGTCTGCTCGATCAGCACCTGCCCGGACCGCAGCAGCTCCTGCGCGCCCACGACCGAGCCAAGCGAGGTGGCCTGCACCAGTGCCGTCAGCAGCCCGACATAGGGCGGGATGATCACCGGCATGGCCTGCGGCAGGGTGATCAGCAGCAGCGCCTTGAGCGGGCCGAAGCCGAAGGCCGCCGCGGTCTCGCGCTGGCCGTTGCCGACCGATGCAAGCCCGGCGCGCAGGATCTGCGCCCCGTTGGCCCCGCCCCAGACCGAGATCGCCGCGCAGCACGACCAGAACGGGTTCAGGCTGACGCCGGCCGCGGGTAGCATGAAATACACCAGCAGCACCGTGACCATCAGCGGCAGGTCGCGCAGCAGCTCCATCAGCCCGAAGCTGACGCGCCGCAGCAGCGTTGGCTTCGAGGTGACGCCGAAGGTCAGCACAATGGCGCAAAGCGTGCCCCCGAGTGCCACCACCAGCGACATCTTCAGCGTCTCCAGCAGGCCGGCCAGCAGGAAGACGCGGTATTCGTAAAGCAAGTCCATGGATCACCTTGCCGCGTAGGGACGGTTCAGGCGCTTTTCCAGCCGGTGGCCAAGCGCGGAGATGCCAAGAATGACGACGAGGTAGATGACGCAGATCGACAGGAACATCTCGACCGAGCGGAATTCCTGGGCGATGCGGTCCACGGCGACGAAGGTCAGCTCGACCAGGCCGATGGCCTGCAGATAGGCGGAGTTCTTGATCGTGCCGACCACGGTGTTCAGCGTCGACGGCAGGGCCGAGCGCAGCGCGATGGGCAGCACGACGAACAGCCCGTGATGCCAGGGCCGCAGCCCAAGCGAGGAGGAGGCGTTGTGAATGTCCTTGCTGACCGAGGAGAGGCCGGCGCGGAAGCTCTCGATATGGAAGGCGCTGGCCCAGAGTGTCAGGGCCAGCACGCCGGACCAGAAGATCGACAGCGTCAGCCCCAGGCTGGGCAACCCGTAGAAGACGAAGAAGATCTGCACCAGATAGGGCGTGCCGCGGATGAACTCGACATAGGCCGCGACCGCATAGCCCGCCGGCTTGAAACGCGATCTGCGCAGCGTGCAACCGATCAGCCCCAGCGTCAGGGAAAACAGGATTGCCAGGGCGCTGACCATCAGGGTCATGCCAAGGCCCCTGAAAAGGTCGGGAAGGGCATCCAGGATGTAGCCCCAGTCGAGGAAGGTCATGGCCAGTCCGATCCGGTGTTGCAGGCAGTCTGCTGGCCGGGGGCTGCGCGCCCCCGGCTGGCGTGGTCAGAGCTGCGGCGGCTCTTCCATGAAGCCGCGCGTCATCACTTCGGCGACGGCCGGTTCCGAGACGAATTGCGTGATGACCTCGGGGTAGAAGCCCTCCTCACGCAGCCGGGCAAGCGCCGCGTCGACAAAGGCCTTCAGCTCCGGCTCGTTCTTGCGCAGGCCGATGCCGTTGACGCCCAGGTCCAGCCCTTCCGGAATGATCCGCAGGTTCGGGTAGTTGCCCCCCAGCGTGTAGATCAGCCCGCCATCGCCGACGAAGCCATCGGCCCGGCCCTGCTGCAGCGCCTGCACACCATCGGCGGTGGTGTTCAGCTGGAGGATATTGATGTCGGGGATATTGGCCTCGAGCCATTTGATCTGCGAGGCGCCCTTCACCACCAGCACCGTCTTGCCAGCAAGATCGTCAAGGCTCTCGACGGGGCTGTCCGCCGGGACCAGCACGTTGGACGTGCCCCAGAAGTAGATGCTCGAGTAGTCGATCACCTCTTCGCGCGCAGGGGTCCGGCCCAGCGTGGCGAGGATCAGGTCCAGCTTGCCGGAGTTCAGCGACGAAATCCGCGCCTCGCTGGTGACGCAGGACAGTTCCGCCCCGTCCTCCGAGCCGAAGGCGAAGGCGCCGATCTTCTTGGCCATCGCCACCTCGATGCCGACCGGCTTGCCGTCGGGCCCCGAGGCGCCGAAGGGCGGGCTGTCGCATTTCACGCCGATGCGGATCTTGCCCTGCTCCTTGATGGCAGCTGGCAGCGGCGGCAGTTCCTGCGCCGAGGCAGAGCCGGCAAGGGTGACGAGGGTCGAGAGCAGCAAGGCCCCGATCCGGGTTGTAAGGTCAGACATGGAAATCCCTTTTATGTTGGAGTTTGGCGGCGTCGGGCAAGAGGCCCCTCTGCCTGGCCCTTCTTCGGGGTCAGTGCAGGATCTGGCTGAGGAACAGGCGCGTGCGTTCCTCGCGCGGGTTCCGGAAGAACTCTTCGGGGGGCGCGCTTTCGACGATCCGGCCGCGATCCATGAAGATCACCCTGTCGGCGACCTGACGGGCGAAGCCCATCTCATGGGTGACGCAGATCATCGTCATGCCGTCTTCGGCAAGCGACACCATCGTGTCGAGCACCTCGCGCACCAGCTCGGGATCGAGCGCCGAGGTCGGCTCGTCGAACAGCATGATCTCGGGCTCCATGCACAGCGAGCGGGCGATGGCCACCCGCTGCTGCTGGCCGCCCGACAGCTGGCTGGGATATTTGCCGGCCTGATCGGGAATGCGCACCCGCTCCAGGTAGCGCATGGCGCGCTGCTCGGCCTCGGCACGCGGCAGGCCGCGCACCCAGCGTTGGGCGATGGTGCAGTTCTCGAGGATCGTCAGATGCGGGTAGAGGTTGAAGTTCTGGAACACCATGCCGACCTGCCGGCGCACGCGGTCCAGGTTGCGGCGCTGATCGGTCACCTCGATCCCGCCGACCGAGATCGTGCCGGACTGATGCGCCTCCAGCCGGTTGATGCAGCGGATCATGGTGGACTTGCCAGAGCCGGACGGGCCGCAGACCACGATCTTCTCGCCGGGCGCGACGTGGAAGCTGACATCCTGCAACACATGCATCTGGCCATACCACTTGTTCACCGTGTCGAAGACGATGCCGCGCCCATGCCGGTCCCCGCCGCTGTCGATCTCTGCCATCGTCACCTTCTGTCCGTTCGAGAATCCGCCTAAACTTGCCTGACAACTATGGCATCAATATCAGGGATTCTGTCAATCTGGAAATTCATGCCTGTTACGTTTTCTAGTTATCTTCTTGCTAAACTTGGATATTCATATCATTCTGCCCCTGAAATACTACGCTATGTTGTCGGACATGATGGGCGAGGCAGAGAATGACAGCAGGATTTGAGCAGTCAGACGTGGCTGGAGGCAGGGCGGATTCTCCCCCGAAGGTCGGGGTGATCGTCGGCGGCGGAACGCTGACGGCGCTGGCGGAGAACCCCTTCGAGATCTGCGACTACGGCCAGGCCGGCAGCCTGACCGCCCGGCAGCTGATCGAGCGATGCGCGGCGATGCGCGACCGCGCCTGCCTCGTGCCGCTCGATTTCGATCCCGTCCCCAGCTTCGACATGGCCCTGCCGCAATGGCTGGCGCTCTGCCAGCTCTGCGAGGCGGCGCTGGCGGCGACGCCCGATCTGGCGGGCTTCGTGCTGACCCACGGCACCGGCTCGCTGGAGGAGACGGCCTTCTTCCTTTCGCGGGTCTGGGATCTGCCGGTTCCGCTGATCGTGACCGGGGCGCAGCGCCCCGCCTCGGCGCTCGGCAGCGACGGCTACATGAACTTCCATCAGGCCGCCTGCGTCGCCGCCACTGCCGCCGCCCGCGACTTCGGCGTGCTGGTGGTGATGCATGGCGAGATCCACCTGCCGGCCGAGGTGACCAAGACCAGCACCTTGGGGCTCGACAGCTTCCGCTCGCCCGATCTCGGGCCGGTCGGGCTGGTGACCGGCAGCGCCGTGTCCTTCGGCCGCAGCCTGCCTGCGGCGGGGCCCCGGGTGCTGGCCGACTGGCGCAAGCTGACTGACCTGCCGCGGGTGGACATCCTGTTCTGCCACAGCGGCGGCGACACCATCGCCATCGAGGCCTTCATCGCGGCAGGGGCCGCCGGCATCGTCCTTGCCGGCTTTGCGCCCGGCTATGCCACGGGCGTGCAGGCGCAAAGGCTGGAACGCTGGGTGCGGGACGAAGGCGGCCTCGTCGTCGCCGCCGCGCGGGCCACCGGCCCGGTGATGCGCAACAGCCGCAATGACGGGCACGGCTTCCTCGCCGCTGGCCGCCATTCGCCGCAGAAGGCGCGGCTGCTGGTGCAGATTGCACTGGCCGCCGGATTGAAACCCTCGCAGATTGCGGACCTGCTCGGCTGAGCTGCGGTAAAGAGGCAGGGGAGTACGTCGATGGAGAAACCCAAGGAAAGCAGCGTCGACCGGCTGCGCAACGCGATCCTCGACATGGTCCATGAGATGAAGCTCGGCTTCGGCGACAAGCTTCCGACCGAGAAGGAGATGGCCGAGCGGTTCCAGGTCTCGCGCCCGACCCTGCGCGAGGCGCTGAAGCTGCTGGAGCAGGAGGCCGTGATCGACGTGCATCAGGGCAAGGGCCGGTTCCTGGCGGCGGGGGCGCTGCTGAACATCGCCCGGCCGATCACCAAGTTCGAGAGCGTCTCGCAGATGGTCAGCAGCCATGGCTATGTCGCGCAGACCCAGCTCCTCGGCTTTTCCAGCGTTGCGGCCGACAGCGTCACAGCAGCGCGCCTGTCGCTGCCCGAGGGAGCGCCGCTGCTGCGGGTGGAGCGGCTGCGCAGCAGCGCAGGCCAGCCGCTGGTCTATTCGGTGGATTGGCTGCCCCGCGCCCTGTTCGGCACCGCCTTCGAGACGCCGGACTGGAGCGGGTCGATCGTGGCGATGCTGGCCGGGATCGACAGGCATCCGGTGGCCTCGACCGCGAATGTCCGGGCGACGCTGCTGCCGCCGGATGTGGCGGAGCTGCACGGGTTGCAGGCCTTCGGCCCGGCGCTGCTGATCGAGGAGATCTGCTACGCCGCCGACGGCACCCGGGTGATCTATGCCATGGATTACCATCGCGGCTCGGCATTCTCCTTCAGCTTCGTGCGGAAGTAGCGGGCGCCTGCGAGCGCCCGGGCTGCCGCAGGCTCTGCTCTTCGGCGTCGAACAGGTGCAGCGTCGCGGGATCGGCGGACAGGTCGATCTGCTGCCCGGAAACCAGGTCGAGCGTGCCGGGCAGCTTGGCCACTAGCGGCCCCTCGACGCCCTCCACCTCGATATAGGCCATCTGCACCTCGCCCAGCTGCTCCACCAGCGAGACCGTGCCGCGGACGAGCCCCTCGCCAGGCCGGGCCAGCCGCAGATCCTCGGGGCGCAGGCCAAGATGGACGGGCTGACCCTGCATCCCGGGGCCGGTCGGCAGGGGCAGCGCGACCTCGCCGCCGCTGGCAAGCTGCAGCCGCGTCTGCGCCCCGCTGCCGGTGATGGTGGCGGGGATGACGTTCATCGCCGGCGAGCCGATGAAACGGGCGACGAACAGGTTGGCCGGGCGGCGATACAGCTCCACCGGCGCGCCGATCTGCTCGATGCGCCCGTCACGCAGCACCACGATCCGGTCGGCCAGTGTCATCGCCTCGACCTGGTCATGCGTCACGTAGATCATCGTCGCGCCCGGCATCGCCTGTTTCAGCTTGGCGATCTCAAGCCGGGTGGCGACCCGCAGCGCGGCATCGAGGTTCGACAGCGGCTCGTCGAACAGGAACACCTTGGGGTCGCGCACGATGGCGCGGCCGATGGCCACCCGCTGCCGCTGCCCGCCCGACAGCGCCCGCGGATAGCGGCCCAGATAGGGCGCCAGCTGCAGCACCTCGGCGGCCTGCGCCACGCGGCGGGCGATCTCGGGCTTCTTCATCCCGGCGATCTTCATGCCGAAGGCCATGTTGTCGAACACCGTCATATGCGGGTAGAGCGCGTAGGACTGGAACACCATGGCGATGCCGCGCTTCGAGGGCGCGACGTGGTTCATCAATTCGCCGTCGATCTGGAAGGTGCCGCTGCTGATCTCCTCCAGCCCGGCGATGGCACGCAGCAAGGTGGACTTGCCGCAGCCCGAGGGCCCGACGAAGACCACGAACTCGCCGGATCGGATGTCGAGGTCGATGCCGTGCAGCACCTCTATCGTGCCATAGGTCTTGCGCACATCGCGCAGTATCAGCTCGGCCATTGCTTGCCCTTCCTGTCGTGCTGCGGGCTTTGGCCCGTCATTGCTGTTGTCACCGGCCCGGCACCAGGCTGGACAGCCAGCGCACCAGCGGCCCGGCCGTCCGGTTCCTGATCTCGGCATCGTTGCGCAGCCGGATGGCATGGCGGACGATGCGGGCGCCCAGATAGCGGATCGGCTCTGGCGGCAGCGCGGTGCGGCGGTGGAGGCCGACAAGGCCGCTGCGGCTCCAGCGGTCATCGCGGCCAAGGACCAGGCTGGCGAGGATGCGCCCCGCCACCGGCGTCTGCGCGATGCCGGTGCCGTTGAAGCCGATGCCGAAGAAGATATGCGGCTGCCCGGCCAGATTGCCGAAGACCGGCAGATGCTCGGCCATGCAGTCGATCGGGCCGGTCCAGTCATGCTCGACCCGCGCATCTGCCAGGTCCGGGTAAAGCCGGCGCAGTTCGCGGATATTGTCGGCCGCGCCGCCCGGGCGCCGGTTGAAGCCGGCATCCGGCCTGCCGCCATAGGCGACATTGCCACTGCCCCGCCCCAGGATCACCCGGCCTGCGGGCGTGCGCTGATAGTAGAGCACATGGGACTGCGCATCGCAGATCGACTCGCCGCCGGTCCAGCCAAGCGCCTCCAGCCTGCCCGGGACCGGCTCGGTGGCGATGATCTGGCTGTCCACCACATAGAGGTAGCGGCGCAGCTCCGGCACCGCCGAGGCCCAGGCATTGGTGGCAAGCACCACCTTGACCGCGGTCAGCGTGGCCTGCGGACAGCGCAGGCGGCAGGGCGGGCCGGCGGTGATCTGCGATACCGGACTGGATTCGTGGATCGTCACGCCGCGGGCCAGCGCCAGCGCCCGCAGCCCGAGCGCCAGCTTGGCCGGATGCACCGTCCCCGCCCGCCGCTCGACAACGCCGGTATAGGAGGCGGCCGATCCGGTGCGGGCCAGGATCTCCTCCGCGCCAAGTGGGGCCAGCCGAGGCTCCGCCCCGTGGTCCAGCGCCCGCGCGCCGTCCCAGGCGCCTTCCTGCGCGCGCGAGCTGGCGGTCCACATCCAGCCGTCAAGCCGCAGGTCCATGTCGATGGTGCCAGAGGATTGCAGCGCCGCCAGCTCCTCGATCGCCTCCGCCGTGGCCTCGCATAGCGCCAGCGCCTCGGCCGGGCCGACCAGCTTGGTCAGCAGGTCCAGCTCGGCATACCAGCTATGGACCTGGCCGCCATTGCGCCCCGAGGCGCCGGAGCCGCAGAAATCGGCCTCAAGCACCGTCACCTTCAGATCCGGGGACTGCTCCTTCAGGCGCAGCGCGGTCCAGAGCCCGGCATAGCCGCCGCCGACGATGGCGACATCGCAGGCGGCATCGGCGGTCGGCGGCTGGGTCGCCGGCCCGCCGCCGGCATCTTGCAGCCAGAAGGAGCGGTCCTTGGGGGCGGCGATTGCGGGGGTCCACAGGGTGTAACGTGCCATCTCAGATCTCCGCCGTGGCTATGACATCGGCATATTTGTCGAACAGCCAGGCCGGGATCGGCCGCAGCGGTTGCGGGAAGCCGCCCTCGTGCCCGCAGGTCAGCGCGGCGGCCGCAGTGGCGATCCGCAGCGCCTCGGGGCCGGACGCGCCCGACAGGATGCGGGCGGCGAGGAAGGCCGCGATGAAGCTGTCGCCGGCGCCGCAGGTGTCGACCACCGCGATGTCCTGCGCCGGCACATGGCAGAGCGCGCCCGCGTCGTCGAAAAAGGCCCCGCGCCGGCCGCAGGTGATCACGCTGCGCTGCGCCCCGCGGGCGCGGAACCGGGCGATCACCGGCTCTATCGGCTCGGCCGCGTCCTCGGGGCCCGAGGCGAAGACCAGCGGCACCCCGTCCAGCGGCATCGCATCCGTCGCGGTCGAGACGTCGATGCTGAACGGCACGCCCTCGGCCACCAGCCGCCCCGGCAGTTCGGGCGGGGTGTTGGTGCCCAGATGCACCCAACCGGCCCCGCGCAGCGCCGCGTGGCGCGGGGCATCGGGCCGGTAGCCCTTCCCGACGCCCAGATCCTCCAGCAAGAAGCGGCGGTCGCCGTCGCGCTCCAGCAGCAGCGTCACCGCGGTGCTGCCCTCGCGCCGCTCGACATCGCCGGGCGCGAGGCCGACGGCTGCCAGCGCGTCAAGGATGACATCGCCTTCCGGGTCCCGCCCGACCACGCCGAAATAGCGGGCATCGAGCCCCTGGCGGGCCCATTGCGCCGCTACGTTCAGGGCATTGCCGCCGACAGCCATGTGGGACTTGGACAGATAGACATCGAGACAGTTGTCGCCCACGGCGATCAGTTTGGGCGAAGCGGTCACGCGGGAACCTTCCTTGGCTCGAGATGGGGGGCGATGGCCTGCATGTTGCGGGTCCAGGCCGTGATCGGGTCGAGCGCATAGGAGCCGTCGCCGAAGGGTTCAAAGGACAGCGCGCCGGTGTAGCCGGCCCCGGCCAGATCGGTCAGGTAATCGGCCAGCGGCAGGCTGCCGTCGCCCCAGACGAGGTGCCCGGAGGGGGTGCCGTCCACGACATGGACATGGGCCAGCCGCTCGCCGAAGAGCGCGACATAGTCTGCCACGCTGTCGCCGGCGCAGGCCATGGCCACGGTGTCGAGCACCACGTCCATGGTCTCGGCCCCCACCCGGTCCAGCAGCCGGCGCAGGTCGGCGGCGCTATGGGCGATGTTGCTTTCGCGCCGCTGCAGCGGCTCCAGCAGGCAGCGCAGCCCCTGCTCCGCGGCATGGGCCGCGATCTGGCGCAGCGCCTCGGCCGACCGGTCCCAGGCGCGCTCGACCGGCTCGTTCTCGAAGCCGCGGCCGGGGGTCAGGAACAGGTGGCGCGCCCCGAGCTCTGCCGCGATATCGGCGGCGCGGCGGAACAGGTCGATGCTGGCCTGGCGATAGGCGTCGTCGCCAGAAGCGATGTTGATCGGGTAGAGCACCTGCTCGGGCGTGAAGCAGCGCACGCTCAGCCCGTGATCGGCCAGCACCTGCTGCACCTCGGCGATCCGCGCGGGCCCGGCGTGATGCAGGTCGAGATGCGGGGCAATCCCCCAGAGCTCGATCTCGGTCACGCCAAAGCCCTGCATCACGCGCGCCACCTCGGGGAACGGATAGTGCTGGAAGCTGAAGTTGGCGCCGATCAGCTGATCGGCCGACAGCCGGCGGGGGGAACGCGTCATTTGCCGATCCCTTCGGTCAGGCCGCGGATGAAATACCGCTGGGTCAGGAAGAAGATGATGACGATGGGCAGGGCCGAGATCGTCATCGCCGCGAAGACCTGGGCATAGTCGGTGCCCTGCTTCGACATCATCGAGGTCAGGCCGACCGGCAGGGTCTGCACGTCGGGGCTGTTGGTGAAGATCATTGCGAACAGGTACTCGTTCCAGGCGAAGAGCACGTGCAGCACCACGCAGGACACCAGGATCGGCCGGCAGAGCGGCAGGATGATCTTGCGGAAGATCTGGCCGCGGCTGGCGCCGTCCATCATCGCCGCCTCGTCCAGGTCGCGCGGCAGGTCCAGCATGTAGGCGCGGATCAGGAAGGTGGTGAAGGGCACCCGGAAGGCGGTGTAGAGGATGATCAGCGCCCAATGGGTATCGTAGAGCCCCAGCGACTGCAGCATCCGCACCAGCGGCACCAGCGCCACCGTCGGGCTGAGCATCATGCCGCCCAGCACGATGCCGGTGATCAGCGGCTTGCCCGGCATCGGGGTGCGGGTCAGCCCATAGGCGGCCCAGGCGCTGATCAGCACCGTGGTCACCGTCGAGACCGCGGTGATCATCAGGCTGGAGACCATGTAGCCCTGCACCGAGTGCCAGGCGGCGACATAGTTGGCAAAGGACCAGCTTGCCGGCAGCGCGAAGGGATCGCTGAAGATCTGGCTGTTGGACTTGAAGCCCCCCAGCCCCATCCACAGCAGCGGGTAGAGCACCACCACCCCCACCGACAGCAGGAAGGCCCAGAGGAACGCCTGCCCCATCCCGCCCCAGAAGCTGCGCCGGGGGGCGGAAATCATTGCTGTACCGCTCATGCCTGCACCCTCCGTCGCCGCGTGTACCAAAGCTGGGCGATGCCGGTCAGCATCGTCACCGCGAAGACCACCGAGCCGATCGCCGCCGCATAGCCCATGTCGTTCTGGTTGAAGCCCTGTTCATAAAGCCATGTCCCCAGCACCTGGCTGGAGTTGTTCGGTCCGCCGCCGGTCATCACCATGACCTCGTTGAACACCTGGAAGGCGCCGGTGATGGTGACGATGATCATCATCCCCGTCATCTCGCGGGTCAGCGGGAAGGTGATGTTCCACAGCTGGCGCAGCGGGCCTGCGCCATCCATCCGCGCGGCATCGTAAAGCTCTTGCGGGATCTTCTGGATCGCAATGGTGAAGAGCAGCGTCGAATAGCCGAAGCCCTGCCACTGGCTCATGGCGATGATGGCATAGATCGCCGTGCGCTCGTCACCCAGCCAGACCCGCGACCATTCGCCGAGGTTCAGCATCTGCAACAGCCCGTCGAGGATGCCGATGTCGGGCTGGTAGATGAAGTAGAACAGCAGCCCGGTGACCGTGGTCGAGATCGCCGAGGGGATGAAATAGACCGCCCGCCAGATGTTGCGCCATTTCTGCGACTGCAGGCTTTCCACGATGGCGGCAAGGCAGAAGGCGGCGAAGACCTGGAAGATGATCGAGAAGACCGCGTAGGCGCTGTTGTTCCACATCGCCCGCAAGATCACCGGATCGTCCGCAAGCCTGCGGTAGTTGTCCAGCCCGACCTGCGTCACCTCACCGGTGAAGATGTCCTGGTTGGTGGTGCTGAGCACGAAGTTGTCGACGATCGGATAATAGACGAACCAGCCGACGATGATCAGCGCGATGCCGACCCATCTGAGGGCAAGGGCCTGGCTCAGCCCCTGCTGCCACAGCGGCACCCGCCGGGCGGCGAGGGTGGCGCCGCCCAAGGCGGCGCCAGTCTGGAGGAGATGCGGACCTGCGCTCATCGGCCGGTCACTTCGCCGCTTCGGCGGCCTTGCGGACCTCGGCAACCACCTCCTCGGCCGAGACCGTGCCGCCGGCGAAGGCCTGCAGGTTCGACAGCCAGGCCGAGGCGACGCGCGGATGGTTCACCGTGTCGAGCCATTGCATGAGGTAAGAGGCCGCGGCGATATCCTCGAGCCCGCCCACGACCGCGGGGTTCATCTGCGCCGGATCGCCGCCGCCGATCACCGCGCTAGGCTGGCCGTAGGGCGGGGCCGACAGCACCTTGGCATTGGCCTGGGTGGTGACGAACTTCATGAAGTCCAGCGCCAGCGGCACGTTCTCGGAAGCCGAGCTGATCATGTAGCCCTCTGGCGCGCCTTCCAGCGCCTTGGGGTCGCCCTTGGCATCCTGCGGCGCGGGCAGCGGGAAGAAGCCGAACTCTTCGGACGTCAGCTTGGTGCTGGCCGAGGCGGCGTTGTCGAACTCGATGATCTCCTGGTAGTACATCGCGGCCTTGCCGTCGCTCAGCTGCTGCAGCGCGTTCTGATAGGCCATGCCGTTCATGCTGGCGCCGATGGTGCAGCGGTCGGCGATGGCCTTGAACTGGTTCAGCGATTCCACATAGCCCGGATCGGTGTATGCCGCCGTCTCGGGGTCGAAGTCCTGCTCCAGTACCGCCTGCGGCACGTTGTAGGCCAGCAGCTGGCCCAGATAGTGGATCGCAATCCAAGGCTCCTTGTTGCCGATGGCAATCGGCAGGATGTCGGCCTCGCGGAGCGTGTCGCAGGTGGTCAGCAGCTCTTCCAGCGTCTCCGGCTCGGACAGGCCGAGATCGGCGAAGATGGTCTTGTTGTAGCCCATGAACTTGGCGTCGAGGTACAGCGGGATGCCATAGTACTTGCCATCATAGGCAAAGGCGCTGACGGCGGCGGGGGCGAAGGTCTTGCCCCAGTCGGTATCGGGCCCGATCACCGGCGTCAGGTCCACGGCGCGCTTGCCGCGGATGAAGTTGCCGCCCCAGGTGCCGGTCCAGGAAAAGAACACGTCCGGGATCGCGTTCGAGGCGACCAGCGTCTTGGTCTTGCCCTTGACGCTGTCGTCATCCTCCTGGATCAGCTCGATGCTGACGCCGGGATGCTCGGCCTCATACTGCTTCGCCAGCTCGGTGAAATAGGGCGCAAGGCGCTGCATACCGAACTTGGTCATCACCCGCAGCGTGCCGGTGTGATCGACCGGCGCGGCCGGATCGGCGATCACGGTCTGGGCTGCGGCGGCACCGGCCCAGCCGAGGGCCGAGACCGCGGCGAGGATTGCCGTCATGGATTTCAGGGACCGTTTCATCCTTCACTCCTTCTGTTGGCTGTTCAGGTGTTTCTCGCGCTCGTCGTCGGCGCGTTGGTCGTTCGGGGCGTCGGCCGGGGCATCCTTGGGTCGCCGCGCAGCGCTTCGAGATGCGCGCAGAGCCGCTCCAGCAGGGTAACGAGGATCACCGGTGAGATCAGGCTGCGCAGCCGAAGCGAGAGGGCCGGAAGCTCCACCCGCGCCACATCCAGCACCCAGAGCTTGTCGGTATAGCGATAGGCGAATCGCTCCACCCGGTCGCAGAGCGGGCGGGCGGCGTCCTCGCCCTTCAGCAGGAAGATGCTGACCCCCGGCTCCACCAGCTCCAGCGTGCCATGGAAGAAGTCGGCGGCATGGACCGGGCGGCTGCGCAGGTGCAGGCGCTGCTCCAGCTGGCGCAGGGCGAAATATTCCGCCGCCGCCCAGGCCGATCCTGCGCCGGTGACGATGTGATAGGGTTCGTCCCGCAGCGTCAGCGCGCGCCGTGCCGCCTCGGGCTCATAGGCCAGCTTGGCCGCGACCAGCAGCGCGGGCAGGCACTGCAACTCTTCTGTCAGCGCGTCGCAATCGTCGATCCGGCCGGTCTCGGCCAGAAGCGCCAGCGCCAGACCCAACATCTGCAGCAGGAAGGACTCAGCGACGGTGTCCGGCGAAGCGGCATTGATCCGGGCGTGGTCCGCCTGCAGGGCCAGCGGCGATCCGGCCGCGCCGGTCAGCGCCAGCGTGGTGACGCTGCGCGCCTTGAGCAGCGCCAGCAGGGCCAGGCTCTCGGGCGCATCGCCCGACAGCGCGGGGAGCACGGCCAGCGCGTTGCGGTCCAGCCCCTGTGGCGGGGCAAGCAGCAGCTGATCCGTGATGCAGGTCTGGGCCGGGAGGCCGCCCGTGCGGCGCAGCAGGTCGAGGGCGGGCAGCGCCAGCAGCAGCTCGCCGCCGCTGCCGATGACATAGAGCCGGCTGATGCCCTGGCCCAGCAGCTGCCGGACCAGCGTGCGCATGCCGCCGGCAATGTCGATGGCATCATGCAGAACCCGCAGGAAGCTTGCGCTGCAAAAGCCCGGGCCCACACTGCCCTGCCCCGCCGGAGCGGACAGAAGCGAGGGGGCGTAGGGGGCAGGCGAGGCAGACATGATACCGGTCCCACATGGGTGCGAAAAAAACCGGCCTCCGGCGCTGAGCGATGAGAGACCGATCTCACAAATAACACACAAGCCCGCCGCATCTGGCAAGAAGTTTTTTCGCGGGGTCTATCGGGAGGTCTAGCGGTGCCGCCCGAAATCGGGATGGGCGACCGAGCCGCGCACGATCAGGCGGGTGGCAAAGCGCGTGCTGCGCGGCGGATCGTCGCTGCCGCGGATGCGGTCGAGAAGCATCTTCACCGCCAGCGGGCCGATCTGGGCAACCGGCTGCGCCACAACGGTGATCTGCGGATCAGTAAAGGTGGCAAGATCGAAATCGTCGAAGCCCACCAGCGACACGTCCTGCGGCACCGACAGCCCCATGGTGCGCAGCGCCAGAAGCGCGCCGGTGGTCATCAGGCTGTCGACGGTGAACAGCGCCGTCGGCCGCTCGGGCTGGCTGAACAGCCGAATCGTGGCGTCGATCGCGTGCTCCACCGTCGATTGCGACACGGCGATCAGCCGGTCCTCGACCGCGATGCCGTTCTCGGCCAGGCAGCGGGCATAGCCGGCCAGACGCTCGCGCGCCGTGGCAATGCGCGAGTCGTCATGGATCAGCGCAATGCGGCGATGGCCGTTGGCCACCAGATAGGCCACCGCCTCATGCGCGCCGCCCTCGTTGTCCACGGTGATGCTGTCGCAGGGCACGCCCGCCGCCACCCGGTCGATCAGCACCAGCGGCATCCCCTCCTGCACCAGGCGGATCAGGTGCGGGTTGTCCTCGCCCGAGGCCGGGGCCACGATCATGCCGCGCACGTTCAGCGCGCGCAGGTTGTCGAGGATCTCGCGCTCCTGCACGGGGTCTTCCTCGCTGCTGGCGATCAGCAGGCTGCGGCGGCTGCGGCGCAGCTCGATATCCACGTCATGGGCGATACGGGCAAAGAAGGGGTTCTGGATGTCGCCGGGCACGAAGCCGATGATCGGCATCTGGCCCTGCCGCAGCGCCTGCGCGATGCGGTTGCCGCGATAGCCCAGCCGCTCGGCCGCCTCGCGCACCCGCTCGGCCGCGGCGCCGCCGACATAGCCGTACCCGTTCAACGCCCGGGCCGCCGTGGCGCGCGACACCTGCGCCACCGCCGCAACATCCTTGATCGTCACGGCGCGCTTGCCGGCAAAGGGCGGGTTGTCCCCTTCCATGCTCACATCCCCCTGGCGACCACCGTGCCGCCTGCGCCTCGCGTAACAGAGCCGATCCGACGCGCAAAGGAGAAACACCCCGCCGATCCCGCGCCTCCCCCGCGCCTCTGCGCGAACGCCGGGGCACAGGCGGCACGACGCTGCGGTGGCGGGGCCCCGTCACCAGCCGGCTGCACCAGGCCGGATTGGTCCCGCCGGCGGGCACCCTGGCCAAGACCCGGGCCGAATACCCTGCAGGGACGCAGAAACTTGCGCCCGGCTCTGGCGTCCGGGCGGCCGGTTGCTTACCTGAGGGGCGAGAACCGGGAGGACTACCGAATGCGGAAGATCGAGCTGCCCGAGCGGGAGGGCTGGCGCGCGAAGGCGACGGAGCTTGGCTTCACCTTCGCCGACATGCATGGCGAGCCCTATTGGGAGGAAAGCTCGGCCTACGAGTTCAGCCTCGAGGAGATCGAGAGCGGCATCGAGGACCCCTGCACCGAGCTGCATTCCATGGCCCGCGAGGCGGTGGCCGAGATCCTGGCCAGCGAGGAGCTGATGGCGCGGCTGGCGATCCCGGACGAGCACCGCGACCTGGTGGCCGACAGCTGGAAACGGGCGGAGCCCGAGATCTACGGCCGCTTCGATCTGGCCTGGGATGGCACCGGCCCCGCGAAGATGCTGGAATACAATGCCGACACGCCGACCTCGCTCTATGAAAGCGCGTCGTTCCAGTGGAGCTGGCTGGAAGACCAGATCGCCGCCGGCGTGCTGCCGGACGATGCCGACCAGTTCAACGGCATCCATGAGGCGCTGGTCGAGCGGTTCCGCAGCCTGTTCCCGCCAAACACCGACCTGCATTTCACCGCCATGGGCGGCAACCCCGAGGATTACGCCACCGTCGAATGCATGGCCTGGGCCGCGCGCGAGGCGGGGATGGGGGCGCATTATTCAGACCTGGAAAAGATCGCCGTCTCGACCAAGGGCCAGTTCCTCGATGCCGAGGACCGGGTGATCGGCACGCTGTTCAAGCTCTACCCCTGGGAAGACCTGCTGCGCGAGGATTTCTCGCGGCATCTGGTCACTGCGGGCTGCCTGATGCTGGAGCCGGCCTGGAAGGCCGTTGTGTCGAACAAGGGCCTGCTGCCGGTGCTGTGGCGGATGTATGCCGGGCACCCGAACCTGCTGCCGGCGTTCTTCGAGGATGAGATCAGCGGCGGCGCGCCCGAAGCGCGGCGGGCGGCCGATGCGCTTGGCCGCGGCCATGTCACCAAGCCGCTGTTCTCGCGCGAGGGCGCGGCGATCCGCATCGTCGAGAACGGCGTGGAGACCGAGACCAGCCCCGAGGGTGGCTATGGCGCCCACCCGAAGATCGTGCAGGCTTACCACCCGCTGCCCGAGTTTGGCGGCTTCCGCCCGGTGCTGGGGGCCTGGATCGTCGGCGAGGCCTGCGTCGGCCTTGGCGTGCGCGAGGATCGCGGCCGCATCACCCAAGACCTGTCGCGGTTCAAGCCGCATTACATCCGCTGACCCCCGGGAGGACAGACATGACCACGACACCCCTTCAAACCCCTGCCCGCCCCCGCAAGCGCTCGCGCGCCGTGGCGCTGACCATCCTGGGTGCCGCCGCCTTCGCGCTGGCCGGCTGCCGCGAGGAAGCCGTCGAGGCCGAGGCCTTCCCCGACCTTGGCGCCTGCAAGGCCGCCGCGGAACAGGGCGGCAGCAGCTTCACCAGCCTTGACTGCGAGATCGCCTTCCAGGAGGCGCAGACGCTCCATGCCGAGGCGGCCCCCCGCTATGACAGCCAGCAGGTCTGCGAAGAGCAGCACGGGGTCGGCAATTGCGGGTCCGAGCAGCAGGCGACCGGGTCGGGCGGCGGGTCGATCTTCATGCCGCTGATCGCGGGCTACCTGATCGGCAACATGCTGGGCGGATCGCGCGCAGGGGTGGCGCCGGCGCAGCCGCTCTACCGCACGCAAGATGGCCGCTTCACCAATGCGGCGGGCACGGCGGCCTATTCGTCGAACACCGGGCGCGGCAATATCGCGGCGAGCCAGTTTGCCCGCCCGGCCGCGACCGCTGGCCAGCCGCCGATGACCCGCGCCACCGCGGCGGCGCGCGGCGGCTTCGGCAGCTCGGCCGCCAGCCGCAGCACGACGGGCGGCTGAAGGCCCGCGCCGGGGCTGGCTATGCCGCCAGCCCCCGCAGGTCCACGCGGATCTCGCAGCAGAGGCCGTTCGGGCGGTAGTCGAGGCTGACGCGGCTGATCTCGGCGCCCGAGACGCCGGCCATCAGCAGCCGGGTGCCCGACCCCTCGTGCATCGGCTGAACCACGGGCGGGCCGCCACTCTCGCGCCAGTCGAGCAGCAGGCAGGCGGGGCCGCCCGCCTCCTCGCGGCGCCAGGTCACCTGGACCGTGCCCCCCGGCAGTGAAAGCGCGCCATATTTGGCGGCGTTGGTCGACAGCTCGTGCAGCATCAGCGACAGCGACAGCGCGGCGCGCGGGCCGACACGCAGCTCGGGCCCCGCGATCTCGAAGCGGCGATGGGCGGGATCGTCATGCAGCGCGGTGACGACGGTCACGATCTCGGCCAGCGTGGTCTCCTGCGCGGCGCCCGACAGCAGCATGTCCTGCGCCCGGGCCAGCACGGCGATGCGCTGGTTCAGCGACAGCCGCGCGGCGCCCAGGTCGCTGGCCATCCGCAGCGTCTGGTTGGCGACCGCCTGCACCAGCGCCAGCTGGTTCTTCATCCGGTGCGCCAGCTCGTGGTTCAGGATCTGCTGCTGGCGCGCGGCATCGGCCTGTTCGGTGATGTCGATCACCTGCACGAAGATGCCCTCTGCCGGCCCGTCGAAGCCGCCGATCGGATGATAGTTGAAATCCAGCACCCGCCTCTCGCGCCCACCCAGCGGGCTGCGCTGCAGGTTGATCTCGACCCCGCGCCCGACATAGGGCTGCCGCGTCGCCCGCACCGTATCGAGCAGCTCGATGAAGCCCTGCTCGGCCGCCTCGGGCAGCGCCTCGGTCACCGGCTTGCCGAGGATGTCGTCGCGGCCGGTCAGCGCGCGATAGGCGGCATTGGCGAAGGTGAAGCGGTGGTCCGGCCCGCTGACGATGGCGACCGCGCCAAGCGCCAGCTCGAAGATCTGCCGCATCTGCTCGCGTTCCTTGGCGCGCTGGCGCTGCATCAGCACCTGGGCCGTGATCTCGGCGCAGGCGCAGAACATGCCGAGCACGGCGCCCGAATTGTCGCGCACCGGCGAGTAGGAGAAGGCGAAATGCGTCTCCTCGGGATAGCCGTTGCGGTGCATGACAAACTCGATATCCTCCATCGAGGTGCTGATGCCGTCATAGGCGGCGGTGATGATCGGATCGACGCGGTCCCAGATGTCGAACCACAGCTCACGGAAGGGGCGGCCCATGGCGGCGGGGTGGCGGGCGCCGCACATCGCGGCATAGCCATCGTTGTAGAGCGTGGTCTGCTGCGGCCCCCAGACGATCAGCATCGGCTGCTGCGAGCCAAGCGCGATGCCGACGACGACGCGCAACTCCTGCGGCCAGTGCTGCGGCGGGCCGAGCGGGTTTCGCGTCCAGTCCAGCCCCCGCATCAATTCGCCGCAGGCGCCGCCGCCCTGCAGGACGGTGTCGGCGGCGGCCGGGGCCTCGGGATGGGATGGCGGCATGATGCGGAGACGATCCCTTGACGCTGCTTTCCCAGTATATTCGCTGCGGTTGCACTTGCCAGCGGTTCTTGCAGGCGCCCGGGGCCGGCGGCCGGGGGCTTTGCGCCCCCGGACCCCCGCAGGATATTTCCACCAGCAAGAAGCGGGGGCGGTCTGCCGGGCGCCGCAGTGCCTGCGTCGCCTGCCCCGGACGGAAAACAGCACTTGCCTCGCGCGGCGGCAAACTGCGAATGTCGGGCGTGCAAACCTCTGGGAGGCCGGATGTCCGGGCTGCGCCATCTTGCCCTCGTGGCCTCGCTGGCCCTCGCCGCCCTGCCCCTGCGCGCGGCGGCCGAGGAGGTGAGCGTCTTCGCCGCCGCCAGCCTGACCGGCGCGCTGGACGCGGTGGCCGCGGCCTGGGCCGCCGGGAGCGGGCACAGGGCGGTGATCTCCTATGGCGGCTCCTCGACGCTGGCCCGGCAGATCCAGCAGGGCGCGCCGGCGGATATCTTCATCTCGGCCAGCGCGGAGTGGATGGAGGCGCTGGAGGCCTCGGGCGATGTGCAGCCGGACACACGGCGCGAGGTTCTGGGCAATAGGCTGGTGCTGATCGCGCATGGCGATGCGGCGCCAGTGACCCTTGACGAAAGCCTCGACCTCGCCGGGATGCTGGGCGAGGGGCGGCTGGCGATGGCGCTGGTCGATGCGGTGCCGGCGGGGGTCTATGGCCGCGCCGCGCTGACTTCGCTGGGGCTGTGGGACAGCGTGGCGCCGCAGGTGGCGCAGGCCGACAACGTGCGCGCGGCACTGGCATTTGTCGCGCAGGGCGAGGCGCCGCTGGGGATCGTCTATGCCACCGATGCCGCCGCCGAACCGGCGGTGAGCGTCATCGGCACCTTCCCCGAGACCAGCCATCCGCCGATCACCTATCCGGCCGCGATCACCGCAGAGGCCACCAGCCCGGTGGCGGCAGAGTTCCTGGACTACCTCGGGTCGGAGCCCGCCCGGGCGCTTTGGGAAGCCGCCGGCTTCAGCGTTCCCGGATGATCGCGGGCCTTGCAAGCTGGCTCGGCCCCGAGGAGTGGCAGGCGGTGCGGCTCAGCCTGCGCGTGTCGCTGGTGGCGACGCTGGCCAGCCTGCCGCTGGGGGTCCTTGCCGCCTATGCGCTGGCGCGCTGGTCGTTCTGGGGGCGGCCCTTGCTGAACGGGCTGGTGCATCTGCCGCTGATCCTGCCGCCCGTCGTCACCGGCTATCTGCTGCTGCTGAGCTTCGGGCGCCGCGGGATTTTCGGCGAGTTTCTCGAGCAGTTCGGGATCGTGCTGTCGTTCCGCTGGACCGGGGCGGCGCTGGCGGCGGCGGTGATGGCCTTTCCGCTGATGGTGCGGGCAATCCGCCTGGCGCTGGAGGCGGTGGACCCCAGGCTGGAGGCGGCGGCGAGCACGCTTGGCGCCTCGCCGGCCTGGGTGTTCGTGACCGTCACGCTGCCGCTGATCCTGCCCGGCGTGGTTGCGGGAGGGGTCCTCGCCTTCGCCAAGGCGATGGGGGAATTCGGCGCCACCATCACCTTCGTGTCGAACATCCCCGGCGAGACGCGGACCATTCCCTCGGCCATCTACGCCTTCTTGCAGATGCCGGGGGGCGAGGCGGCGGCGGGGCGGCTGGTGATCGTGTCGGTCGCGCTGGCGATGGCGGCGCTGCTGGCTTCCGAGGTGCTGGCGCGGCGGGTGGCGCGCCGGGTGGCGGGCGCATGACGCTGAGCCTGTCGATCCAGCACCGCTTTGCCGGCTTCGAGCTGGACGTCGCCTTCGAGGCGCCGCCGGGGGTGACGGTGCTGTTCGGCGCCTCGGGGTCCGGCAAGACCACGCTGGTCAATGCGGTGGCCGGGCTCTTGCGCCCCGATGCGGGGCGGATCGTGGCGGGGGACTGGGTGCTGCTGGACACCGCTGCGGGGCGCTGCGTGCCGCCGCACCGGCGCCGGCTGGGCTATGTGTTCCAGGAGGGGCGGCTGTTCCCGCATCTGACGGTGCGGCAAAATCTGCTCTATGGCCGCTGGTTCGCGCCGCGCGGGGCCGAGGCGCCGAGCCTTGGGCATGTGGTGGAGCTGCTGGGGCTGGGCGATCTTCTGGACCGCCGTCCCGGGGCGCTGTCCGGCGGCGAGATGCAGCGCGTCGCCATCGGCCGGGCGCTGCTGGCCGCGCCGAGGCTGATCCTGGCCGACGAGCCGCTGGCGGCGCTGGACGAGGCGCGCAAGGCCGAGATCCTGCCCTATTTCGAGCGGCTGCAGGGCGAGCTGTCGGTGCCGATGCTCTATGTCAGCCATTCCTCGGCCGAGGTGGCGCGGCTGGCGACCACGGTCGTGGCGCTGCGCGGCGGAAGGGTCACTGCCTTCGGCCCGCCGGGCCGCGTGCTGGGGGATGTGGCGGCAGTGGGCGCGCGCAGTGCCGCCTCGGTGCTGACGGCGCTTGTGGTCGCGCATCAGGGCGACGGGCTGACCGAGCTGCAGACGGCAGGCGGGCCGATCTGGCTGCCGCATGTGGCGGCCGCGCCGGGCAGCGCGCTGCGGGTGCGGATCGCGGCGCAGGACGTGATCTTGTCGCGCGCCCGGCCCGAGGGGCTGTCGGCGCTGAACATCCTGGCCGGCACCATCACCGAGATCCGCCCCGGCGAGGGCCCCGGCGCGATGGTGGTGCTGGCGGTAGGGCCGGCGGGGGCGGTGGGGCCGGACCGGCTGTTGGCGCGGATCACCCGGCGATCTGCCGAGGCGCTGGGGCTGGCGACCGGGCAGGCCTGCCATGCCATCGTGAAGACCGTGGCGGTCGCGCCCGAGGATGTGGGCATCGGGCATCGGGCAGTCGGCGCGGGGACCGGCCCGGGCAAACCTGACCAAAGGGTCAGGTAAGGATTCCCCGACTTTCCTTACGCTGCGTCAGTCGCCAATGTGGCGCTGTTCCGTGAGTGGCGGCTTTGGCCGGGAACTGGTGGCTTCGGTCCAGCCCGCGGGTTTTCGCGGGGATCGCGGCCCCTCCGGGAAACCGGGCCGGTCTGCCCGGTCCATTGGATCTGGCAGACCGAACAGTTGCGCGCCCCGTCCTCATCCCCAACAGATGCGGCGCGCCACGAAGGGCGGTGCGGACCTTTGGGTCCGCACCGCCTTTTTTGTTCCGCGCTCCCGCGATGGTCGCGCGCCCCCTGCCCCGCCCGCTTGGCCGCTTGCCTGAACGGCAAGGGCCGGACAGGTTTCCCTGCCCGGCCCCCAGATCCGTGCCGCACCCGAAGGCGCAGGAAAGGCGATCAGCCCTGCAGGGTCTTGGCGACCTCGGCAGCGAAATCTTCCTTTTCCTTCTCGATGCCGTCGCCGACGACGATGCGCGCAAAGCCGGTGACCTCGACGCCGGCATCCCTGGCGGCCTGCGCCACGGTGATGTCGGGGTTGATCACGAACTTCTGGCCCAGAAGGGTCACTTCCTCGAAGAACTTCGCCATGCGGCCGACGATCATCTTCTCGATCACCGCCTCGGGCTTGCCCGATTCCCGCGCCTGTTCGGACAGCACGGCCTTTTCACGCTCGACCAGCGCCGGGTCGAGATCGGCCTCGGACAGCGAGGCCGGGGCGGTCGCCGCGACATGCATGGCGATCTGCTTGCCGATGGCCTGCGCCTTGTCGGCCGGGCCGTTCAGCGCGACCAGCACGCCGATCTTGCCCATGCCCTCGGCCGCGGCGTTATGGACGTAGGAGACGACGGTCTCGCCTTCCAGCACGTGCAGGCGGCGCAGGTTCATGTTCTCGCCGATGCGGGCGATGGATTCGCTGAGGACCTCATCGACGGTCTTGCCGTTCAGATGCGAGGCGCGCAGCACCTCGACGCTGTCGGCAGTGTCGAGCGCGACCTTGGTGATCTCGCGCACCAGGGTCTGGAAGTCGGCGTTCTTGGCAACGAAATCGGTTTCCGAGTTCAGCTCGATGGCAACGCCCTTGCCGCCCGAGACGGCGACGCCGACCAGGCCCTCGGCCGCGACACGGCCCGATTTCTTGGCGGCCTTGGCAAGGCCCTTGGTGCGCAGCCAATCGACCGCGGCATCCATGTCGCCATCGGTCTCGGTCAGCGCCTTCTTGACGTCCATCATGCCCGCGCCGGTCGATTCGCGCAGTTCCTTCACCATCTGGGCGGTGATTGCCATGTCGGCTCTCCTCGTTTGATCATCGCGGCCGGGCGGGCCCGACCCTTTGCAGCGTTCAGGCGGGGAATATCCCCCGCCCGATGACGATTGCGTAACATGCGCTGTCGCGCGGGCTCGTAAAGTCTCACGGTCCCGCGCGCAGAGGTCAGGCGCTGGCGGGCTCTTCGACCAGCTCTTCGGCGGGCGCTTCGTCAAGCGAACCCAGATCGACGCCGGCGGCGCCCATCTGTGCGGTCATGCCGTCCAGCGCGGCGCGCGAAACCAGGTCGCAGTAGAGCGCGATGGCGCGGGCCGCGTCATCGTTGCCCGGGATCACGTAATCCACGCCCTTGGGCGAGCAGTTGGTATCGACCACGGCCACGACCGGGATGCCAAGCTTCTGCGCCTCGAGGATCGCCAGCGATTCCTTGTTCACGTCGATGACGAACAGCAGGTCCGGCACGCCGCCCATGTCGCGGATGCCGCCGAGCGAGGCCTGCAGCTTGGCCAGTTCGCGGTCCATGTTCAGGCGCTCTTTCTTGGTGAGGCCCTCGGCGCCATGCGCCATGATCTCGTCGATCTGCTTGAGACGCGCGATCGACTGGGAGACGGTCTTCCAGTTGGTCAGCGTGCCGCCGAGCCAGCGGTGGTTCATGTAGAACTGGGCCGACTTGTCGGCCGCCTCGGCGATGGCCTTGGAGGCCTGGCGCTTGGTGCCGACGAACAGGATGCGGCCGCCCTTGGCCACGGTGTCGCGGATCACCTGCAGCGCCTGGTCCAGCAGCGGGACGGTCTGGGTCAGGTCGAGAATGTGGATGCCGTTGCGGTCGCCGTAGATATACTCGGCCATCCGCGGGTTCCAGCGCTGAGTCTGGTGACCGTAGTGAACGCCAGCTTCAAGCAGCTGACGCATGGAGAATTCGGGAAGCGCCATGTCCATTTCCTTTTCCGGTTTGCGCCTTGGCAAGGTGATTCAGGGTTTCCCCCAACCGGTGGACCTTTCGGGATGTCTCCCCGAGAAGGCCCGCACCAAGCCTGTGAAGTAGCGCGCCTTTAGGCCAGGCGGGGGCGGATGGCAAGGGAAAAGGTGCCGGCGGTGCCCTGGGCGGGTGGCGGAAGCGGGGGCCAGCCCCCGCGCCCCCGGGATATTTGGACCAGAACGATGGGAAGATGTCCTTGCGCGGGGGAACGGGTTCGGGGAATAGCTCGGGCATGAGCGAGACACCTGACATCCTGTGCATCGGGTCCGTGCTGTGGGACATCATCGGCCGCAGCCCGGCGCATATGGGCGCGGGCGCCGATGTGCCGGGGCGGATTACCCGGGTGCCGGGGGGCGTGGCGCTGAACATCGCCATGACGCTGGCGCGGTTCGGGCTGCGGCCGGGGCTGCTGTCGGCGGTGGGGCGCGATGCCGAGGGCAATGATCTGGTGGCGGCCTGCGCGGGACTCGGGCTGGGGACGGCGCATCTGTACCGCTCGGACGACCTGCCGACGGACCGCTACATGGCGATCGAGGGCGGCAACGGGCTGATCGCGGCGATTGCCGATGCGCATTCGCTAGAGGCGGCAGGCGCGAAGATCCTGCGCGCGCTGGAGGATGGGCGGCTGGGGTCGGCGGCGTCGCCCTGGGCGGGGCCGGTGGCGCTGGACGGGAACCTGACGACGGGGCTGCTGGCGGAGATTGCGGGGTCGGCGCTGTTTGCGGCGGCCGATCTGCGCATTGCGCCGGCCAGTCCCGGCAAGGCGGAACGGCTGCTGCCGCTGCTGGGACATCCGCGGGCGGTGATCTACGTCAACCTCGAGGAAGCCGGGCTGCTGTGCCAGCGCCGCTTTGCTGGCGCGGACGAGGCGGCCGCGGGGTTGCTGGAGCGCGGGGCGCGGCGGGTGCTGGTCACCGATGGCGGGCGGGCCTGCGCCGATGGCTGCGCGGCGGCCGGCGGCGTGCTGACCGCGGCGCCGCGGCCAGTGCTGGTGACACGCGTCACCGGGGCGGGCGACACCTTCATGGCCGCGCATCTGCTGGCCGAGTTGCGCGGCGCCGGGCGCGCCGAGGCCCTGGCTGCGGCGCTGGATGCCGCGGCGCTGTATGTATCGGGAGATATCGGAACATGACCCCTACACTGCCCCTCACCCTCTCCGCCGAGGTGCGCGCCGCGCTGGAGGCCGGGCAGCCGGTCGTCGCGCTGGAATCGACGATCATCACCCATGGGATGCCCTATCCGCAGAATCTCGAGGCGGCACGGGCGGTGGAGGCCGAGATCCGCAGGGCCGGGGCGACGCCCGCCACCATCGCGGTGATGGGCGGGCAGATCCTGGTCGGGCTGGAAGATGCGGCGCTGGATGCGCTGGCGCAAACCCCGCACGCGCTGAAGCTGAGCCGCGCCGACCTGGCCGCCTGCATCGCCTCGGGGCGCACCGGCGCCACCACGGTCGCGGCGACGATGATCTGCGCGGCGCTGGCGGGGATCGAGGTCTTTGCGACGGGGGGCATCGGCGGGGTGCACCGCGGGGCGGAGCTGTCCTTCGACATCTCGGCCGACCTGCGCGAGCTGGCCCATAGCCGGGTGACGGTGGTGGCGGCGGGGGCGAAGGCGATCCTGGACCTGCCCAAGACGCTGGAGGTGCTGGAAACGCTCGGCGTGCCGGTGATCGCCTTCGGGCAGGACGAGTTCCCGGCCTTCTGGTCGCGCGCCTCGGGCCTGCCGGCGCCGCTGCGCATGGACAGTGCCGCCGAGATTGCCGCCGCGCACCGGATGCGGGGCCTGATCGGCCTGCCGGGCGGGCAGCTGGTCGCCAATCCGGTGCCGGTGGCGGACGAGATCCCGCTGGCCGAGATCATGCCGGCGGTAGAGGAAGCGCTGGCCGAAGCGGCGGCGCAGGGCATCGCGGCCAAGGCGGTCACGCCCTTCCTGCTGGACCGGATCTTCGCGCTGACCGCAGGCCGCTCGCTGGACGCCAACATCGCGCTGGTGCTGAACAATGCGCGGCTGGCGGCGGCGATTGCCATCGAACTTGCCCCTGGACCCGGCAGCGCGGGAAAATGAGCGGCAGCGCAGGCCGGGATGCATTGTCGCGCCGCGCGCAAGCCCCTAGGGTCTGCTGGGCCAGCCGAGGATCGCCATGACCGAACATCCGCAAGATCCCCATCCCCATGCCAACCCGCTGCGGCCGCTGCCGCCGCGCAAGACCGGCCCGCTGGCGGCGCTGCGGGCCTCGTTCCTGACCGGGCTTGTCGTGGTCTTCCCGATCGGGCTGACCATCTGGCTACTCTGGACCGTCACCGGCTGGATCGACGCCTTCGTGCTGCCGCTGGTGCCGCACCGCTTCCGCCCCGAGCAATATATCGGCATCGACCTGCGCGGCGTCGGCGTGATCTTTTTCCTGCTGTTCACCGTCATCGTCGGCTGGCTGGCCAAGGGCCTGATCGGCCGGTCGATCCTGCGCTGGGGCGAGCATCTGGTGGACCGGATGCCGGTGATCCGATCGGTCTATAGCGGGCTCAAGCAGATCGCCGAGACGGTGTTCGCCCAGTCCGAGGCCAGTTTCGACAAGGCCTGCCTGATCGAGTATCCGCGCAAGGGCGTCTGGGCGATCGGGTTCGTGTCGACCATGGCCAAGGGCGAGATCGCGGCGCGGGCCTCGGTTGACGATCCGCTGGTGTCGGTGTTCCTGCCGACGACGCCGAACCCGACCTCGGGCTTCCTGCTCTATGTGCCGCAATCGCAGGTGACCTATCTCGACATGAGCGTCGAGGATGCGGCCAAGCTGATCATTTCGGCGGGCCTGGTCTATCCCACCGTGAGGGAGCCGGCAGCGTTGCCAGCGGCGCCGCGGGCGCCCACGGCGGGCTGAAACCGGCCGCCGGCCGGCATAGGTTGCAAAGCCGCTGCGGCCTCTTTGCAACGACTTTGCTTTTTCCGAAGACATTTCCGTTGTGGCGGCGATGGGGCGTGTTAGAATCAAGGCGTCGATGTTCCGCGGGCGGAGGGTGGCGTTCTGGTTTCCAGGGCTCTGCGCAACCGTTCCGGACCGGACATGCTTGCGGGCCTGCGCCCATCCTCTGCCACCCGAAGGGTGACATCGGGGGCGGAGCAGATCGAGAGTTCCTAAAACCGTGCCCAAAAACGGGCCAAAATAAAACCGGAGACAGACATGAAGACCTTCAAAGCCGCCATCCTTGCCTCGCTCATCGCCGCCCCGGCCTTCGCCGGCGGCTATGCCGAACCGGTCATGGAGCCGATGATCCAGCCGGAAGTCATCGTCGAAGACACCTCGTCCTCGTCGGCCGGCATCCTGGTTCCGATCCTGCTGCTGATCCTGGTCGCCGCCGTCGTTTCGGCCGACTGATCCAAGCCTGCGCCCGGGGGCCGGCTCGCGCCGGCCTTTCGGGCCCTGCCTTTGCGCCCGGGCCGCTTGCGTGCCCGGGCGTTTTGCGTTTCGGTGCAGCTCAGGCCAGCAGTGCCGCCAGATCGACGCTGCCCGCCTTGCCGATCTTGGCGCGGGCGCTGTCCATGAAATCCTCGGCCGCGAGCCGGCCCGCCGCCTTGAGATGCGCCAGCAGCGTCGGGGTCGGCACGATCTTAGTCGCCACGCTGAGGCTGCCCATCAGCTTGTCATCGGCGATCATGTGCACGCGGACGTCCTTCATGCTGCCCGGCTGCAGCTGCCCGCCCGCCAGCAGGCGTTTCACGAAGGCGATGGCGCGGAGTTCGCGCAGCAGCGACGAGTTGAAGCTGATCTCGTTGACGCGGTTGGTGATCTCGGCGGCGCTGCGCGGCAGCTCCTCGCGCAGGATCGGGTTGATGTTCACGATCACGATGTCGTCGGGCAGGTTCGGCGCGAAGAGCGGGAACAGCGCCGGGTTGCCGGAATAGCCGCCGTCCCAATAGGCCTCGGACCGGCCAGTGGCCGGATCGTCGATCTCGACGGCGCGGAACAGGCTGGGCAGGCAGGCCGAGGCGAGGATCGCCTCGGTGCCGATTTCGGCATTGTTGAAGACCCGGATCTTGCCGCTGCGCACATTGGTGGCGCTGATGAAGATCAGCGGCCCTTCCTGCGCCCCGATCCGGTCATAGGCGAAGCGTTCCACCACCCGGCGCAGCGGGTTTTCCCAGAACGGCAGGTCATAGGGGCTGACGGCGCTGGTCACCGCGTCGATCATCGAGAAGGGCACCACCGTCTCGACCATCCGCGCCGTCATCGCCGGGCCGGGCAGGAAGGCCATCAGCCAATGCGCAAAGGACAGGTCGGGGATCGCGCCCATCTGGCCCCAGAGCCAGTCGAGTTGGTCGCGCGCGCCCTCGCGCCCGCCGGCGACCCAGCCCGATTTCAGCGCGGCGGCGTTCAGCGCCCCGGCCGAGCAGCCCGAGATGGCGGCGATCTCGATGCCGTCATCCTCCAGCAGCCGGTCGAGCACGCCCCAGGTGAAGGCGCCATGCGCACCGCCGCCCTGCAGGGCAAGGTTGATCCGGCAGGGCGCCGTGACGGGCGCAATGGCGGGCGCGGCGAGCTCCATGGGCGTGTCGATCTCGCGCTCCGTCACCAGCTCCTCGATCGCCCCCAGCGGGCCGGGCTCGTCGGTCAGGTCGGGACTGGTCTTGGCCGTGCGCGCCTTGGGCTTGCGCGCGGGCTTGGGCGGAGCGGCCACGGCGGCGGCGGTCGCGCCGGCGTCTGCCGCAGCCTCGCCGGCCGCCTTGGGCCGCCGCGGGATCTTGCGCGGGCCCGGCCTTGGGTCCGCCTTGCCGCGCCCACCCGCCTTGCCGCCACCCGCCTTGCCCGTTCCGCTGCCCACCATGCCTGCTCCGCCTCTTGTTGCCCGTCCCTTCAACTAGCCCCGCCTACAGCGCCGTCCAGCCGCCATCGACGCTGATCGCGGTGCCGGTGATCTGCGCGGCATAGTCCGAGCACAGGAACACCACGGTGCCGCCCATCTGCTCCACCGTCGCAAACTCGCGCGAGGGCTGGCGGTCCAGCATCACCTTCTTGATGACCTCCTCGCGGCTCATCGCATGGGTCTTCATCTGGTCGGGGATCTGCGCCTCGACCAGCGGGGTCAGCACATAGCCGGGGCAGACGGAGTTGCAGGTGATCGGCTCTTCCGCCGTTTCCAGCGCCACGACCTTGCTGAAGCCGACGATGCCGTGCTTGGCCGCCACATAGGCCGACTTGTAGGGCGAGGCGGTCAGCCCGTGCGCCGAGGCGATATTGATGACCCGGCCCCAGCCCGCGGCCCGCATCTTCGGCAGCGCCGCGGCGGTGGTGTGGAAGGCCGAGGTCAGGTTGATGGCGATGATCGCATCCCATTTCGCGGTCGGGAACTCGTCCACCGGCGCGACATGCTGGATGCCGGCATTGTTCACCAGGATATCGCAGGCCCCGGCCTGCTCGATCAGCGCCCGGCAATCCTCGCCCTTCGACATGTCGGCGCGGATATAGCGCGCAGTCACGCCGAACTCGGCCCCGAGGCTGGCGGCCAGCGCGTGATCCTCGGCGCTGTCGGTGAAGGAGTTGAGGACGACATCCGCCCCGGCCCGCGCCAGTTCGCGCGCAATGCCGAGCCCGATGCCCGAGTTCGATCCGGTGATGACGGCGGTCTTGCCGGCCAGCGATGTGGTGATGCTCATGATGATCCCTCTGCGACTTTGCGCCGACCATATACCCGGGCGATGCAACATCCAGCACCGCGCAATCGCGGCGGGCGGAAAACGAGCAAAAAAAACGCCCGCGCAAGGCGGGCGTTAAGTCGTTGAGGCAGGTTTCATACAGGCAAGAAACCTATCGAGCAGTAGGGCCCTTATACGCCGATCAAACGCGGCGTCCAAGCTAAAAGTTTGAAAAGGCTGGCGCGGAAGGGTAGCGTCCGCCTCAGAAAAACCGCCACAGAAGGGATTGTCCCCGGCATGGAATCGCAGATCTTTCGGGCCTCGCGCCGCCAGCTTCGCCGCGCCCTCGCGCCTTTGTGTGTTGCGTTTTTCACGTTTCCCGCGGTCCCGCAGGCGCTGGCCGAGCCGATGCACGGCATAGCTATGTATGGCGAGCCGGCCCTGCCACCCGATTTTGTGGCCCTGCCCTATGCCAACCCGGGGGCCCCGAGGGGCGGGCGCATCGTGATGGGCGAGCCGGGGGGATTCGATTCGCTCAACCCGTGGATTCTGGCGGGCCGCGCGCCCTGGGGCATGGGGCTGCATGTGGCCGAGACGCTGATGGCCCGCTCCATCGACGAGCCCTTCACGCTCTACGGCCTGCTGGCCGAATCGGTCGAGACGGACGCGGCCCGCACCTATGTCGAATACACACTGCGGCCCGAGGCGCGGTTCTCGGACGGCAGCCCGGTCACGGTAGAGGATGTGATCTGGAGCTACGAGACGCTTGGCACCCAGGGCCACCCCCGCTACCGCACCGCCTGGGCCAAGGTCGCCAGCATCGGCTCGCCCGCCCCCGGCAAGGTCCGCATCGAGTTCACGGAGCCGGACCGAGAGCTGGCGCTGCTGATGGGGATGCGCCCGGTGCTGAAGAAGGCGCAATGGCAGGGCCGCGACTTCGCGCAATCCTCGCTGGAGCCGCCGATCGGATCGGGCGCCTATACCGTCGGCGCCTTCGAGCCGGGGCGCTATATCAGCTTCATGCGCGACCCGGACTGGTGGGGCAAGGACCTGCCGATCGCGCAAGGGCTCTATAACTTCGACGAGCTGCGCTACGAGTATTTCGTCGATCCGGGGGTGATCTTCGAGGCGTTCAAGGCCGGCGACCTGTCGATCTGGCGCGAGACCAATGCCGCGCGCTGGCAGACGCAGTTCGACTTCCCCGCCATCGCCTCGGGCGAGGTGGTCAAGGCCGAGATCCCGCACCAGCGCCCCGCGGGCATCACCGGGCTTGTCTTCAACACCCGCAACCCGGTCTTCGCCGACTGGCGCGTGCGCGAGGCGCTGACGCTGGCCTTCAACTTCGAGTTCATCAACCAGACGCTGAACCTGGGGACAGAGCCGCGCATCACCTCCTATTTCGCCAACTCGGCACTGGCGATGCAGCCGGGACCGGCGACGGGGCGCGTGGCGGAACTGCTGGCGCCCTATGCCGACAGCCTGACCCCCGGCACGCTGGAGGGCTACGCACCGCCCGAATCCGATGGCACCCTGCGCAACCGCGCCAACATGCGAGAGGCGGTGGCGCTGCTGGAGGAGGCGGGCTGGACGGCCGAGGGCGGCACCCTGCGCAATGCGCAAGGCGAGCCCTTCGCCTTCGAGATCCTGCTGGCGCAGGGCGCGGCAGAGGCCGGGCAGGTGGTGGACATCTATGTGCAGGCGCTGGCGCAGCTGGGGATCAGCCCGCGCATCGCCACCGTCGATGCCGCGCAATATGTGGAACGCACCAACCGCTTCGATTTCGACATGGCCTGGATCCTGCGCGCCCTGTCGCTGAGCCCGGGCAACGAGCAGCGCCTGTACTGGGGCGCAGCGGGGGTGGACCAGCCCGGCAGCCGCAACTGGATGGGCATGGCCTCGCCCGCCGCCGATGCGATGATCGACGCGATGCTGACCGCGACCGGGCCCGAAGACATGACCGCCGCCGCGCAGGCGCTGGACCGGGTGCTGACCGCCGGCCGCTGGGTGATCCCGGTCTGGTATTCCAGGGCGACGCGGATCGCCCATGCGCGCGAGCTTCACTATCCGGCGCGCCTGCCGCTATATGGCGACTGGCCGGGCTTCGCGCCCGATGTCTGGTGGCATGAGGAGTAGGATATGAAGCGCATCGCATTGCTGGCCCTGCTGATGGCCGGGCTTGCCGGCTGCAACACCGTGGCCGGGCTCGGGCAGGACGTTTCGGACAGCGCCCGCACCGTGCAGGGCATGATGTAGCGTCACCGGACTGTCACGCGCCCGGTCCAGAACCGGCGGATGCGGCACCATCTTCCGATCCTTTGCCTTCTTGCGCTGACCCAGATCACCGGTTGGGGCGCCGTCGGCGTGCTGCCGGTGCTGGCCGGGGCAATGGCGCCGGATCTTGGCGCAGGGTTGCCAGCGGTGTTCATTGGCAGCTCGATGCTGTTCGCGGGCCTCGGGCTTGGCTCGCCGCTGGCGGGCCGGGCTTTCCGCCGCTTCGGCACGCGGCAGGCGATGGCGCCGGGGGCCGGCCTGATTGGCCTCGCGCTTTGCCTCGTCGCGCTGGCGCCGAACCTGGCGCTGTTCTGCCTCGGCTGGGCGCTGGCGGGGCTGGCGGGCTCGCTGTTCCTGACCACCGCCGCCTATGCTTGGCTGGCCGAATACGCGCCCGATGACGCCCGCGGCCTGATCGGCACGCTGATGCTGGTCACCGGGCTGGCGGGCACGGTGTTCTGGCCGCTGGCGGCCTGGGCGGAGCATCTGGTCGGCTGGCGCGGCGTGGTGCTGGCCTTTGCCGGCGTGATGGCGCTTGTCATCGGCCCCGCGGTCCGCTTCGGGCTGCCCGATGCGCGGCCCGCCGCCCCTGCCCCGCCGTCGCAGCCCAAGGCGCCGCGGCCCGGCCGCGTCTTCCCCGTGCTCGTCACCGCCATCGCCCTGAACAGCTTTGTCACCTTCGGCATCGAGGCGGTGGGGATCGAGCTTTTGCAGGCCAGCGGCGCCAGTCTTGCAGCCGCCGTCGCCATCGCCTCGGCGCTTGGGGTCTGCAAGGTCGGCGGGCGGCTGATCGACCTGGTCGGCGGGCGGCGATGGGACGGGCTGTCGACCGGCCTCGTTTCCGGCCTGATGATCCCGCTGGGGCTGGCGGCGCTCTGGCTCGGCGGCGCCGGCCTGCTGGGCGCGGGCCTCTACCTGCTGCTGTTCGGCATCGGCAGCGGCGCCTTTGCCGTGGCCCGGGCGACGATGCCGCTGGTCTTCTATACCCGCGCCGATTACGCGGCGGCGATGGCCGGCATCGCGCTGCCGATGAACCTGATCAACGCGCTGGCGCCGCCGGTCCTGGCCGGGCTGCTGACCGGCATCGGGCCGCGGGCGGTGCTGGCCGTGCTCGGCGGGCTCAGCCTGGCGGCGCTGGCCCTGCTGCTGCAGTTGAACCGGCTGCGCGGGCACACCACCTCTGCAACAGGATGACGCGCAAAGAAACTTCTGTGCTCTGCCCCGGAACCGGCGCAGACTGGCATGGGTTGAGCGCCGGCATGTAGGAGGCAAGCGCATGAAATGGCATCACGTTCAGGAAAACTGGCCCGCGTTCTTCGACGCCATCACCGATCGCTGGCCGCAGGCGGATGAGGCCGATCTCGAGGATATCGACGGCGACCAGCGCGCCTTCGTCGCCTATATCGCCGAGCTGACGGCACAGGAGCCCGCCGAGGCCGCGCAGGAGATCCGCGACTGGCTGACCGGCGAGCTGCCCTCGGACGTGGTGATGGACCCGCGCCATGACGACCATTCGATCTCGCTGTCCAAGAAGTTCATGCCCGAGGGCGAGGATGAGTTCGACGACGACGCCCGCTTCGGGGATGACAGCAGCGATGATCGGTGAGGGTTAGTCTGGCGGGCTGGCCTGGTCGGTGCGTCCGAAGCGCCGGCAACGCCAGCGCCCGTCGGTGAGAGCCTGCGCCAGCGGCGACGGCGAGACCCTTTGCCATTTCCGGACCTTCCCCCAGACTTGTTCAGGCGGGGAACAGGCGAGGCACTGCCTCCCCCGCCCGCTGCGGGACATGTCGCCCGGAGCCATTGGCAGGATGAGACCGTATGAGGCCAGCGCCCGACCTGGCGGGCGAGAACTGCCCGCCAAGGGCGGGGCGGGCGCTGGCCGGGCCCTTTGGGGGCCCCTCCGTGCAAGCTGAGATGTCAGCGCGTGGCGAAGGCGACGGCCTTCGCCAAGGCGGGCATGGGCATGGGCATGGCGAGAGATGAAATTCGTGCAACCCGCCTGATTGCAACCCGTAAACCCCACCGCCCTCTTGACCTTCCCGCCGCGCCGCGCCCGACTGGCCCCCGGGGACGCGCAACCGGAGCGGGGCACGGATGGCAGTATCACACTTCACCAGATTCGTCGCCGCCAGCGGCCTCACCAACCTTGCCGACGGGGTGGCAACGGTCGCCTGGGCCTGGCTTGCCTCGCTGCTGACCCGCGATCCCTTGCTGGTCGCGGTGGTGCCGGTGGCGCTGCGGCTACCGTGGTTCGTGTTCGCCATTCCCGCCGGGCTGGTGGCAGACCGGGTGGACCGGCGGCGGCTGATCCTTGGCATGGATGCGCTGCGGGCGCTGGCCTTCCTTGCCGCCGCCGCCGCGCTCTGGGCCGCGCTGCCGCTGGCCCCTGCCCCGGCGAAGGGCGTCTCCGACCCCGGGCTCTTCGCGCTGATCCTTGGCGCTGCGCTGGCGGTCGGGCTGGCCGAGGTGTTCCGCGACAACGCCGCCCAGACCATGCTGCCGGCGCTGGTCCCGCATGACCGGCTGGAGCGCGCCAATGGCCGGCTCTGGAGCGTCGAGCTGGCCGGCAACGCCCTGATCGGCCCGGCGCTTGGGGCGATGCTGATCGCGCTGGCGCTGCCCCTGCCCTTCCTTGCCAATGCCGCCGCCTATGCGCTGGCCATCGCGCTGGTCGCGCGCCTGACCGGCAGCTTCCGCCCCGAGCCTACCGGGCCCCGCGACTGGCGGCGCGAGCTGCGCGAGGGCTTTGCCTTCCTTGCGGGCGCGCCGCTGCTGCGCAGCCTGGCCTTCATCACCGGCTTCTGGAACCTGCTGTTCCAGATGGTGATGATCGCGCTGGTGCTGCATGTGCAGGAGAATCTCGGCCTTGGCGCCCCCGCCTACGGGATGATCCTGGCGGCGGGGGCGGTCGGTGGCATCGCGGGCGGGCTGTGCAGCGAGCCGATCATCGCCCGGCTCGGGCCGATGCGCACGGCGCAGGTGATGCTGGCCTGCACCGCGCCCTCGTTCCTCGCCATCGCGCTGGCGCCGGGCGCATTGACGCTGGCTGTGGTGCTGGCGGTGTTCGAGTTCACCGGGCTGGTCTGGAACACGGTCTCCGTCTCCTACCGCCAGCGGATGATCCCCGACCGCCTGCTTGGCCGCGTCAACAGCCTCTACCGGCTGCTGGCCTGGGGCATGATGCCGGTGGGGCTGATCGCCTCGGGCCTGATCGTGCGGGCCGCTGGCACGGTGATGCCGCGCGAGGCGGCACTGGCCATGCCCTTCCTTGTCGCCGCGCTTGGCGCCGCGGCCCTTGGCATGATCGGCTGGCGTGCCCTCGGGCGCGGCTTCGGCAAAGGCTAGCGCGGCAGCACCAGCTCCGCCTTCAGCCCGCCAAGCCGCGCGCTGTCCCCCAGTCGCAGGGTGCCGCCATGGCTGCGCGCCACATCGGCGGCAATCGCCAGCCCCAGCCCGACGCCCGAGCCGCCATCCTGGTTGCGCGCCGGATCGAGCCGCGAGAACGGCCGCATCGCCTCTTCCCGCCGGTCCCGCGGAATGCCCGGCCCGTCATCTTCGACCGAGATCACCAGCGCCCGCTCGCTCAGCACCGCGCCGACCTCGGCCCGGCGGCCATAGCGCACGGCATTGCCGATCAGGTTCTCGACCGCGCGGCTGATCGCAGCGGTCCGCAGCGGCATCTGGCCGGCCCCCTCGAACACGCCCTCCGTCACCGGCTGCCCCCCGCGCGCGGCCCGGCCCGCGATCTCGCGCAGCAGCTCCAGCGGATCTTGCAATTCGGGTTCGCTCTCCAGCGCATCCCCCCGCGCGAAGGCCAGGAAGGCGTCGATCAGCGCCTGCATCTCCTCGATGTCGCGCGCCATCGCCTTCGTGTCCTCATCCTCGGGCATCATCGCCAGGCTCAGCTTCAGCCGGGTCAGCGGGGTGCGCAGGTCGTGGCTGACGCCCGAGAGCATCAGCGTGCGCTGCTCGATCTGCCGCTCGATCCGCGCCCGCATGTCCAGAAAGGCGCTGCCGGCCGAGCGCACCTCGACCGCCCCCGCAGGACGGTAGGGCACCATGCGCCCGCGCCCGAAGGCCTCGGCGGCAAGGGCCAGCCGGCGGATCGGGCGCAGCTGGTTGCGCAGGAACAGGAAGGCGACGCCGGTCATCAGCAGGCTGGTGAAGGCGGTCAGCACCAGCAGCTGATGCGGGTTCGAGGCCGCAACCCGGCGCCGGTCGAACTCCACCCCCAAGAGCCCGTGCCGAGTCTCGATCGCCACCCGCACGGCGCGCGATGCGGTCAGGTCCACGCCGCGCACCTCGGGGATCTCGGCCCGCAGCGTGCCGATCACCGTGCGCCCCGACAGATCGCTCAGCGCCAGCGAGTCGCCCAGGGGCGCCTCGGTCGGCAGCACCGTCGTCACCCCGGCAGGCGCGGCCAGCGCCGCTGCCACCTGCCTTGCCGACTCGAGCTCGGGCGCCGCCTCCACCGCCTGCACAAGCGCCTCCAGCCCGGTGGCGAGGCTGCGTGTCATCTGCCGCGTCACATCCTCGTAGAGCCGCTGCGTCACCGTCACCGACACGACCAGCTGCAGCGCCACCACCGGCACGACCAGGATCAGCGCCGCCCGGGCATAGAGGCTGCGCGGCACGAAACGGCGCACGGGGCCGGTGGGCGGCAGATGGGTGTGCGGCTGGGTTTGCGGATGCGGCGGGACGGGTGTATCGCTGGACATGTTGGCAGACTAGCGGCGCGGGGAGGGAACGGGAAGATGGCAGATCCCCTGGCGCGTCCGGGGCAGCTGCGGCAGGTGGCACCGGGCCTGCGGCAGGTGCTGGCGCCCAACCCCTCGCCGATGACGCTGCATGGCACCAATACCTGGATCGTGGGCGAGGGCCGGGTGGCGGTGATCGACCCCGGCCCCGCCCTGCCCGCGCATCTGGCGGCGATCCTGGCCGCGCTTGGTCCGGGCGAGGCGGTCAGCCATATCCTCGTCACCCATGCGCATCTGGACCACTCGGCGGCGTCGCGCCCGCTGGCCGAGGCGACCGGCGCGCCGGTGCTGGCCTTCGGCGATGCGCTGGCCGGGCGGTCGCCGGTGATGGCGCAGCTGGCCGGGACGGGTGGCGGCGAGGGCGTCGATACCGGCTTCGCGCCGGACGTGGTACTGGCCGACGGCACCGAGGTCGCGGGAGAGGGCTGGACGCTGACCGCCCTGCACACGCCGGGGCATTTCGGCAACCACCTGAGCTTCGCCTGGGGGGAGCGGCTCTTCACCGGCGATCAGGTGATGGGCTGGTCCTCCTCGCTGATCTCGCCGCCCGATGGCGATGTGGCTCAATACATGGCCTCGCTGAAGCGGCTGGCGGCGGTCGGGGCACGGGTGGCCCATGCCGGGCACGGCCCCGATATCGCCGATCCCGCAGCGCGGATCGCCGAGCTTGCCGCCCACCGCCGCCAGCGCGAGGCCGAGGTACTGGCGGCGCTGACGGGTGCCCCTGCCGATGCCGCCACGCTGGCGGCGCGGATCTACACGGACACGCCCCCCGCCCTGCTCGGTGCCGCCGCGCGCAACGTGCTGGCGCATCTGGTCGACCTGTCGGAGCGCGGGCTGATCGCGCCGAGGGGACCGCTGAACGCCCGGGCGGTGTTCGAGCCCGTCTGAGCCTCACCACGTCCGGCCCCGTTCGGCAGGCGCCCGGCATGAGCCCGGCCTCAGCCCTTCGTCGGAGGCGCCGGGTCGGCGATGGATCACGCCCCCAAACCCTGCCGGACCCCCCGCCGCTGGCCCTCGCCAGGCCGACGCAAGAATGTCACGAAAGCCTCTGGACACCCCCCCACCACCCCGCTATATCCGCCCCGTGTTCCGGCGTAGCTCAGCGGTAGAGCAGTTGACTGTTAATCAATTGGTCGTAGGTTCGATCCCTACCGCCGGAGCCAAGAAATTCAAGGGGTTAGCGTCCATCCGCTAACCCCTTTTCCTTTGGCTAGTCGCTAATTAGTCGCTTAAATAGGGCTTGGGGCGACTAAGCTAAAGTGGCTGCCTCGCATCACTCCCGCGCCCTCGCCTCGTCCATGTGGTCGCGGGCTTCCTTGTCCCCTACTGGCTGCGCTGGCCAGTAACCGGACGGGCCAGCGACAGGGTAGCTGTCAGAGGGGCCACGCTCGGCCGAGCGCTCGAACGTCAGCTTCGCTCCTTCGATCTGCCGCTCCTTCCAGTCATCCGGATAGCTGGTGGCATTAATGGCGGCGATCCGGTCTTCAAGTGTGATTGTCATATCCATTGTATTATCGATCGTACTTTCGCATCACCCACCACTCCATCGCCGGGTTGCTGGCCTTCTGTGAAGCGTACAGGCGGCGCTTGATGAGATCGACGGGCCACTTCTCGACTAGCTTGGCGGTGGCGATGTAGGTCCTGCTGATCAGCGTTGCCGTCTCTTTGACTAAATGCTCGTACTCTTGGTCTGGCATGTCGGCGGCGGGGGTGGTGTAGCGGGCCATGCCACCGGCGAGTTTGTTCTTGAGGGCTTCCATACTAGTCTTGCAGACGATCAACCCTGATAAGTGCTTGCACTGGGTATATCTGGACAGTGTTCTTGTGGTAGATACTCTCTAGCGCGTAGCCCTCCGGCATCTGTTCGGTGGAGTAGAAACCCACTACCCTTCCAACCCACTCGCTTCCGGCTTTCTTCCTAAGGACTGCGCCTCGTTCGTATTTGAAATGTTCTGGTTTCATATTATATAAGTTTACTTCAGTTCTGGTGGTAAGATGGGTGCTTAATCAAAGATATCGCGACTCCTGAAACTATCTTCTTTATCTAACTTTACACCCTTAAACCCTATCATTTTTTCGAAAGCAAAAGGGGCAAATCTTCCGAGTGGCAAGTAGAAAGTTTCACTGAAATTCCAGATAAATCTAAAAGTTATTTTTGTCATTTTGATGGCTTATCATCCTTGTGGTAATATTTTGGATGCACTCTAATACCGACAATAGTTTCGTTAAAAACATTAAGACCATCACTAGTGAGACCTCCATCCTCATTAAATTCAAGGGACATAGTGTAGCCAAAATCTGACTCATACATTGCCAGAATATTGCCCCTATTAGTCAGTCGAGCATTGACAAGAGTGAAGTTAATTTCTTTTGGAATCAATTTTGCGATTAAACTTTTGTTGTTAATTTCTTTCATATTTTTATGCAAGGTTACTTCTGTTCTAGTGGTAAGGAGCTTTCTGTTTGGCTGGCGAAGCCATACCCTACTCCCTAACTTTTCCAACACTCCAGCGCCCCGCCAAAGACGAAGCTTCCGATAATTACCCCTAGTGCGATGCCGGTCATGATGAGCATCGCGTGGAGCTGCCAGTCGAAACGGCCCAAGTTTGTGTCTCCTGATATCCCTTTCTCTTCTAAGAGCTTGTCTCTATATGCCATCTTCGCATCCTCACTCACGTAGTATGCTTTGACCTTGCCCATCCCTTCAACTTTTGCGTCGATATAACCGCGCCAGTAGTTTTCTTCTTCGATGGTCATGCTCTATTGATTAAGGCTCCAACATTCCAGCGCCCCGCTGAAGACGAAGCTTCCGATAATTACCCCTAGTGCGATGCCGGTGATGATGAGCATAGCGTGGAGCTGCCAGTCGATAGGTGCTTGTTTTTTCTTCATTGTATTATTGATTAACTTACAATCTCCCCCTCTCGAACCAAAGCTCTACCAAGGTTCGTCTATGTCCATCACCATTGTGAAGCTCACTATGCAAGTAGTAGTCTAGGGGCCACCCCACCTACCTTTTCCGTTCTCAATGAAGCTTTGATTTCTGAAAATCGACGGCGACACGTTTTATCCGGTCTCAACTTGCAACAGGTCTATCCACTCATCCGCCCCATATCGAGAGACACTATTCCTAGTGCCCAAGGATTTGGAGCCGATGCGGTTGATGTGCTTGTGTGTGGGAGGCAAGGATTTGCCCACTTGCCGGACACTTGCCTTTTCAGGGGGTAATGCTCCCCCGGCACGTGTGGTGAAGTCACCTTGCATGGTAGCTGGCCTGGAGGCTGATGTGCCCGTACCATGGAGTTTGTCTCTGACGTTTCCATCCACTACCTATCTGCGTCTACCTATTCCGCCACTCCCACACAACAGCACACCAAACTTGTTGCTTTGATGATCGACTGGTGAAGGGACCGCAGCGCGTCCGCTACTTATTCGTGCCATTCGTCGAGAGGGCACCTAGCTTGGGCAAAGTGTCCCAATTATTCGAGCCCCTCATCAGCCAACCATCTATATTTTTGCAGTCTAGGCGCAAGGCCTCAGACTGTGGTGATGTGAATGTACAAAAATAACGCCAGCGTAATCTACGCGGACGTTATTTGGTTTTGAATCCTTTCACCGCCAACCCAAAGGGAAGTGAATGCTTGCCCGAAGGTTGGGTTAGCTGTGACAGTCTTCAATTGTTTGTTTATCGCAAGCATTCACCAGCAATAGTACCACACCCCGAGCAATACTGCACTCAGGGTGTGGATAGTCGTCAAGTTATTTGCTGGATAAGATATCAGCAACGGCTGGCAAGTACTTCCGAACCTGCTCCCGGTCGCTATCCTTCTCATTATCCGTTAGCTTGGCAAATGGCGTCTCGCTTTGCCGGTCCCACTGGACCACTAGCTCAGCAGGGATGACTAAGGAGCCGTCAGGTTGCCGCTCTCCCTTGTCGTGCATATACTTTTGCCAATGAGACCAGCGATCATGCTCGATGTCAGCCAAAGTATCGATGTTGGCCTCAAGCCGTGCTCGGATGTCTTTCGCGTCCATTCCTAGATCTTATCCCCTGCCACAAGGCGACGATAGTGTTCTCCAAGCGCCGTCAGCGTGCAGGACTTGCTCTCAATCGCTGCATCCCACATGTGCGGTGCATCGACAGGGACAACCAAGTTGACCCGGTTGTACTTCTGCAAGATAGCGAAAATAGTATTGTGCTCTGGAATAGGCGGGATGTAGTTCGGTGACGCGATCTCCTCTGGAGTACGGCGTGGCTCATAGGACGGGTCCAGCTGGTACTCATAGCCAGGATAAGGGAACAGTTCAGCAATGCGGCGGAGCTGGGCCAGCTCCAAAGGTGGCACCACCTTCCGGAGAGAGACAAACCGCTTCACGTTGGTCTTGAAGACTGGTCTCTGGTCCCACGGACCAAGTGACTGATCGATGTGTGCATAGACACTTCCAGGCGTAACAGCACCCACAAGGTTCGCTGCTGAGCCGCTCAGGGCGTCAATCAAAAGGCTAGTGAAGACACCAGAACCGTTCTTTTCAGTCGCATACTGCTCAGCTGTCGAGGCCGTGAGGATGGTCACACCATCAGACAGCTCAGCCATCGGAGCCATCGGATTGGTACCAGCCGCCCCACTATGGCAGCTATCGAGGATGATGATCTTGTTCTGTGCACCTGACTTGTTCGCCCATGTCATGATGTCAGACAAAGGAATACCGTCGTTGCCTGACTTGGTGTCGGATGGACAAAGGTACCCGCCAGTGGTTTCGATGTAGCCGTGACCTGCAAAGTACAGCAACGCCACCTCGCTATCACCCCGAAACAGCTCTTGTATTGCCTCCCGTAGCTCGTCCCTTGGAGCTTCGTCACCAGGACCAGTAGATGTCATGAGCTTGACTGAAAAGTTAACTGAACCGTCAGCATCCCGTTCCAGCATCCCCTTAACGCCATAAGCGTCGTTAACGCAGCCGTGGAGCGAGCCGATGTGTTCATAGTAGTTGTTACCAACAATAAGTGCTTTTCTCATTCAGAAACTCCTACTAATCACAAGCTGTCAATGAAGTTAGCGATATTGTCCCAAGTCCATACCTTCGTCGCTACGCCCTCAACGTTGGTGCGGTCCTCTTTGTAAATCCACAACCCCATAATAGGCTTCTTTTCTTCCTTGGCGCACTGAATTTCCCACTTCTGGCCAGTCGAAGTCAGGGAGTTTTTGCTAACCAGCACGATAATGCCGTCTGAACGGCGAATACGGGTGCGAACGCGGTCCTTCCAGTCGGTGTCATATGGTTCCTTGACGGACATATCGACATACTCAAATGATGATTTCGTGTTCAATGCTTGACCTCTGAGAAGGTCGCGAGACTTAACGTCGTCCATCGAAAACGCTACGAAAATAACTTTCTTGTCAGCCATTAGAATTTCTCCTCGCCTAACTGTTCCGGACACACAGAAGCTAAGCACCCTGGTGCACAAAGGAAAGCCCGCCCATCACTTTTTTGTGAGATTTCTTGGGATGGTTTCTCCAAGTAGCCGAGGTTCTGTTTGACAACTTTCCTCCCTCCTGCCGACCCCCTCCCTTTCTGGCACCAACGGCAGTTGTCACGAGGTGGCACATGGCATGATCGTCACCTCCACCGTCGCCAACGCCCCCTTCTCTGCCCTCCCCGTCTCGTTGGTCGATCTGCGGACGAAGAGGGGATTGTCGTCAGGGAAGACGCCCACGGCCACCAGAGCATCCTCCAAGGCCTTCGTCATGAACCCCGCGTTGGTGCTGTCGATTGGCTTGCCCGTGAGGCGGTACTGATAGAGCACGTCCACGGGGAATGGCCCCGTCCAGCGCGGCGGCTTGGCCTCCAGGACCGCATAGTGCCACGCCTGCTTCGACTCGTTGACCGCACGATAGTGCTTCCGCATGGCGACGTTGAGGGAGACCTTCTCGGGCACGATGACTGTGAATTTCACATAGCAATTATAGCACTAGGCACTACAGCTCTCGCACCCGTTATCACTGATATGTATGCGAGGCTTGGCTGCTATTTCATCCTCCACCACCGGCAAATCGAACTCAATGTCTGTTTCCATGCCACGATGATAGCATGACGAGAAAAAGCCCACGGATGCCGTGGGCCTGCGGTCTTTCCCGCCGTCTGCTATAATGTATCTGTATGAAATTTGACAAAAAAGAATACATGAGAAAATATCGTGAGAAAGACATTTACAAGAATAGAATGAAAGAATATCGTGAGAACAATCGCGAGAAGTTAAATGCAGATAGATGCGTCTGGCAGAAGGAAGATAAAGAAAGGGACCCTATAAAATACAAAAAAAAGTACCGTAGAGAGAACTTACTTAGGAGGTATGGCCTGACAGTGGACACCTATAACTTATTGTACGCAAAGCATGATGGAAAGTGCGGAATATGTAACAAAGAAGAATCCGCACTGAGCTACCTCACAGGTCGTCCTCAGCGATTAGCTATTGATCACGATCATGCGACAGGTAAGGTGCGAGGCCTTTTGTGCTTTAGTTGCAACCGTGCGCTTGGTTACTTTAAAGACAACTCAATCTTACTCCAGAGCGCCATTCGCTACTTAAAAGAAAACACCCAGTAGCTTTGGGTGTATAGTTATTTTTCGGGGTCTGATGCCCTCTGTTTAAATCGAATCACCTCGCTTTCTTCCTCACTGGTTTCCTCTTTTTCAGCGACGGGCGTCTGTGCCTAGTCATAGGCATGGAACACCTCCCGCCACGCAGCGGCGCAAGCTTCGCTGCAATAGTGCTCAGCTTCCCTCGTGACTTCCGTGATGTGCCGGATAACCTCGACAGCCTCGGCACGGGGCACCAGGCCGTCGCAGTTTGCGCACTGTGTCATGGCAGGGAAGTGATCGAAGAAGTCTGGCGGGACGTCTTGCTTCTGGTACATGGCCTCCTCCAAAAAGAGCTACTAATGCTACTTTAACATGCGCGTTTTTCCTTCTCTCCACCTCTTATGATAGTCCGGGTTCTTTCTGACATAGTTACGTTGCCATAACGTGTTGCACACTCGACATTTCCGAGACGCTGTTATGTCTGATATAGACTTGATGACATGACCATGTTTGCATGTTCCCCGCTTCAAGATATATGGAGCATGATCGCATGTAAGACTACAGCGACCACTATCACAGCGGTGTCGCTTCTTTTCTGGAAAACGAATAAATTCAATCTGTATGTTCTCAGATATCGTTTTTTGCTCTAGGTGCTCAGGATTGACACACTTCCTATTAGAACAAGTATGATCGACCACTAGTGTATCGTTCAAAGTTCCGTGGTGTAGGAAGTATGCCACTCGATGGGCAAGATACAGCTTTCGCTTAAACGAAGTCACACCATATCTACTACAGTTTTTTGTCCATTTCCAATCGAGGCATCCAGTCTTACTTACTGACAGCGAACGAATCTTTGACTGGAAGCGGGAAATAAACACACCATCATCAGGTATCTTCTTGTACTTCTCCATATCTAACGCGATTAAACCAAGAGACTACAACCACAGGGCAGCGGTTGCAGTCTTTTAGTGCCCTGTTAATAGTTTAATTGTAACACAAAAAACGGCCCACTAGCCGGGACCGTCTCTTGATACGTCAATTACGCAGTGCTAAGCCTTGTGGGGCTCGTGAGCACTATAGCACGTAGTCAAGTGGCTGGTTCTCCATGGCGACTGACGGGCCCAGACGGACAGCAATGTCATGCAGCAGGCCGGTTAGCACCGCACTAAAGGCTGGCGGGCTGTCAGCGGTCACAAGGTACTTGATGACATGGGTGCCGTCGCCGTTGGTGAAGGTTAGTTGGCTGGTCATGATAGGAGCTCGGGGTTTTCGTAGATGTTGCCGAACACCTCAACCTCCATGTCCTCAAGCTCAGCATACCAGTGGAAACTCTTAGGCCCTACTGGCGGGCACTCTTTAAGTTCTGGCAAGTTCGGCTCTGTTTCTAGAACGTGCTTCCATATGGTGCATATGATATCCCCCTCATAAATCTCCTTGCCGTTCTTGTCTCTGAGGCCGGTGTATTGCATGAGTGCGAACTTTTGGAGAAGGTGGGTGGTGGAAACGTGCTCGACGCCTTCGTAGTTGGTTACTATATACTTTTCCCCACTATGAGTGAACGTTGCTCCCGGCAGCCCAAGAGTATTGACCTCATAGATTTTTTCCTTTCCTCGATCCCACGCTCTAAATTTAATTTCCCTCATACGCTTGTGCTTACGGTTCTGATAACCTCCCTCGCCACACCCCCTTCCACCACCACCTCTCGCACCTGCTTCGTCGCCGGTGCTGTGTAGCAGTAGTAGGCATGGTTTTTCCTGTAATCGACGCTGATGATGCCATCCTCGGCCAGCTCTCGAAGCCTGCGTCCCGCGTTTTGTGCTGTGTACGTCGTCTTCTCGACCGTCAAACGCTGCAACTCGCCAGATGAGACATGGACGCCTGGCCGGGCTTGCAGGTATTTCAACAACCTTTCTTTAAGTGTTAATTTGGTCATTATTATCTGGCTTTTTGGCCTTCTTACCCCATGTATCAGTCGCGCGATGACACGTATAACAGAGGGTTCTGCCGTTAGTTAGTTCAAGCCGCAACTCCGGATGGGTGCTGAACGGCTTGATGTGATCTGCGTTGAGCACACCACCTCGCTCCTTGCAGATTTGACAAGTGTAGTCGTCCCTCGAAAAGACGGCTTCTCGCCAATGCTGGTAAACTGCTGACTTTCTTATCTTGTCGTGTGCTTTGGTCACGCCTCCCTTCCAATGCGGGCTTTTCTCTCCTCTAAGGTGGTCACCACCTCCCCAGTTCCAATGACCTTCCCTCACCTGACGGGGAGGTCTATTTCCGCATCGGATACTTGCTTCACTTAATTTCCGCCGATGGTCTACTGTCAGAGTTTTGCCCCACATAGGGTTGCGCTCTCCCATCTTGGCCAAGCTATTCTTTCTCCTGATGTGGGCAGGTGGGTTAGTATTTCCCTTGCGGATTTTCTCTACTGTCTCAGGCGTATGCTTTCGGCCACTCATGCCCTTGTGGTTCAGTCTCATCTTTGTCCTAATCTGCTGAGCTCTCTCAGGACCAAAACGCTCTTCATAAGTGAGGCCTCTATATGGACTTGACGTACCTGGCAGGAACCTACCACTGCCATCCTCCTTCTTCGGAATCCTGTCGCTCATATATCGTTATTGTAGCACGTTCTATGTCGGGAGACTCCTTCTGAAACAACCGCATCAGCCCGTTATGAACTTGAAGCGCTCGATGAGGTCATCGGCTTCGATAAGGGCACGGTTATCCGCCACTATTGTTGACTTTAGGTCATACAAGGAACTTAGAAGCGACCGGCGCTTTCTCTGATAGGCTTCAGTATCGGCTTTAGGCATGTGCCTAGCCGCCTCAAGTATTCTCTTCATCTTACCTATTGTAGCTTGGTTCTTGATGATGATGATGGGCGCGATGAACACGGCCAAGATCAAGCCAAGCAACATACATCCGATAAAAAATGCGACAATCATAAATCTTTATTGTTAGCTATTGTCCTCGCCCTACTCTTCGCCACATAGTCCTGATGAAGCTGCTTGCACCGCTCGGTGCAATACTGCTGTGCTTCAAAGCTATGGATGTGGCGGCAGGGTCGCCCGCAAAACGTGCACTTGGGCTTCTTCATGAGAGAAGGAGCACTACAAATGCGACGGCTGTGGCGGTCAGCGCGGCAAGGACCTGATAATTCGTCCGGCGCTTCCGCGTCGTCCTCTTCCGGTATCCTCTAGGATAAGCGTCCATACACCCTAGTCGTTAGGTTCCTCAGTGTCCTCCAAAGGCCCTGCGCTGGCTTCTGCCGTGTTTGCTGGGGCAGAAGGTGCCGAAGGTGCTGCCGGTGCCGGTTGCGCTGCTGGCACGGCTTGTGGGGCCTGAGGCGCTGGAGCTGGTGTACTTGGCTTGAACGGGTCGCCATCGACGAAGAGCTCGGCAATGTTGAAGCCGTTGGCCTGGACCTCGGCCCATGCTGCCTTGGCCTCATCCGGCAGCTCGTTGTGCGGTGACGCCACTGTCGAGTACTTGGTGTCGTCGCGACCGGTTCCTTCCCGCGTCACTGTGAGGTTGTAGGTCAGCGGACTGCCCCAGTCCTCATTCCGGGCATAGCCTTCAATGTCGGCCTGAATGCCTTTCTGCGTGAATGACAGAATTTCGACGTGTCCGGTGTTAAAGTTCCACACTGGCATGGCCCAGAAGTGGTTGAGCTGGCCGTTCTTGAATGCTGAGACGTCAGCTGGCTTCTCGTCCATCTTGAAGCGCATCGGTATGTCCTTCCCGTCCACCACCTTCCATCCCTCGAAGCCAAAGATCGGTTTCTCTAGGATGCGGAACTTGTATTTCCCAGGCGTTTTGAACTTCATGTACTTACCTTCGCTCTTTGGTACCTCGTAGTTAGCTGGTGCGTTGGCGAAGAAATCGTTTGATGTTGACATAGATAGTTTATTAGAAGTTTGACAAAAATTCCTTTGTATTAAGCTTCCCTGTGACCGCCATGTGTCGCAACATTGAGTTGGACATGGTGTAGATGCGTTGGGTTGTGATCCCTAGGCGCTTGGCAGTGTCTCGGGTGCTCAGCTGGCCGACAAGATACTCTGCGAATATCTTCTTTTGCGTCGTCGTGAGCTTCACCGTGTGCAAAGCGTTCCTCATGTTTACTTTTTGCATAATGATGCTTATTTGATAATGCCCCTTGAGGCATCGTTATAATAGTATACCGCTATACTTTCCGCAAGCACGCTATCCACAGGCAAACGAAAAACCACCCGGAGGAGGTGGTTTCGCGCTAATACAAAGGTACGATATTTCTATCGCCCTTATAGTATACATTATTCCTTTTTTATGAGGAAACTCTTGACGTCCTTGCGGGCCGCTTGATTCCAAACCATCAAGCCAACTGACACCAGCAAGCTGATGGCGCTCATGATGTCAGTTGCCAGCTTCTCGTCGATGTCGAGCTTGAAGAGTGTGGCGACAAGTAGGATGAGGGCGATACCGTTCTTCGATAGGTATTTGATCATAGACTGTTAGTTATTTTGATAATGCAGCTCTGGGTCGATTGTCCGCTGCCGGAAGTTCGCCCCATTGATGCCGATGAGATTGACCCCACCAGGCCAAACATCGACATGCAGATGCGGACCGGTGGAGTCGCCGGTGTTGCCTGTGTAGGCAAGCACCTCCCCTGCTGAGATGGCACCTATGGTGCGCCGAAACGTCGACAGGTGAGCGAGCCTGGACTGGAAGACCTGACGTCCGTGCTCGTACTCGATTGTCAGGCAGTTTCCGAGAGCACCAGCACTGCTTGAGGCAATGACCCTGCCGCCAGCCGGAGCGAGGACCGGTGTGCCGGATGGTGCGGCATAGTCGGTGCCGATGTGGTGTCCCGTGGCCGGGTAGCGGCTGTTGGCCACCCCATAAGGCTGGGTCACTCGATAACCTTGGACTGGTGGCACTAGTTGGCTTTTTTTTTGAGAAGGACGAGTGTTTTGGTCAGCTCAAACACTCTCTGCCAGAGACTTAGCTCCTGCTTCTTGGCCACGAACTCAGGGTGCCAGTAGTCCATATCAAAAATGCCCCAGTCCGCCTTCGTGATGTCGGTCTTCGTGTCATGCCACTGGTGAAGTGTGTCTGGCGTGTCGGTGGACTTGCACAGGCCATGCCAGACTTCATGTAGAAGTGTCTGCACAAACTGATTGTAGCGTCCGCGCTTGGTGCTCTCATCCGCCCTAATATAGCTTTCGTTGACTACATCTCTGTCTGTATGATTGGCGCCACGGAGAGAGCCTTCTAGTCCCCACATCTCCCACTGCTTCATAGAGAAGTGGAGAACGACGTGCTGATAGCCCGCCTCGAAATACGGCCGGGTCACCTCGTCCATATAGGCGTGAGGGATACGCCCGTTATACACAGTCGGCACAAGAGGCTGGTATCTGATCTCTGCTTCCCACTTTGCATTCTTGGTTTGATTGAGCGCTTCTAGTACCTGCGACAGCTTCCTGTTGAGTGATTTCCAAGACGGGAGGGAAGTATCTGAACTGACAATCAATAGCTTGTGGAGTTGAGGTGTGCTCATGATCTACTTATCTTACCGCTAATAGATGACTCAAGAAGCTTGAGTGCCTCAACTCCCATCCATCCTCCCATACCTGCCAATATAGCGACGCCACCATCTTCCATTCCAAGCACGTTTGCCCCGAAGAGGAAGAACATGTACCCAGAGAAGCAGGAAATAATAGTGTGGGCGATGAAATGACGCCACGCGAACAGGCCTTCATTCAAATATATAAATAGATACCTAGAAACACCGCCTACCGCGGCCAACATAACAAATGCTATTTCAGGGGGAATTTTCGAGAGCCATTCCATAACAGGTATTGTATCAGACTGGCTATGTGGCCGAATAGCTTAGCGTGTACCTGATAATGGTGTCACGCCCCGCCACCTTTGTGTATGGAGATGTGAACAGCGCACGGGTGTACAGCACGCTGCCAGCCCGAAGGCCAAGCTCACGGTATGTGCCGTCAGGCAGCTCAGCATCGACAAGGAAGAACTCAAAGACCACGCTGGCCCCTGATGGGATGATGCGCGCTGGTGGCACATCAGTCAGCACCAGGTTGTCCAGGGCCGTGTCGGCACCGGTGACGGCTGTGTCCCCGTCCCCTAGCTCAATGCTGGTTATTTCGAGCGGGTTGGCAGCGGTGCCGATGTGGTGTTGGACGATCTGCGCCAGCCCGGCATTGAGAATGCGGTTGGGGATGATGGGGGAGCGCCACACCTCTCGCCCGTTTTCTAGGCTGATGATTTCAAAGTGGCCGTGGGCGTGGGCTAGGTGAGTGGGGTTCATAGGCTAAGCATGGGTGATGAGTAGCTCAGTCGCTGATAACGCTTTGCCGACCAAGATTTCGGTTGTACCGGAGGTGGCGCTAATTTCACCAATGGTGTTGGAGACGTAGTACCTTTCGCCGGGTATGAGGTCGGTGAAGCCGCCGACAACTCCAGAGTGCTGAATGGTGACGTTAATAGGATTGGCTGCATTAAGACAGACGCCAAGTACATAAATAGAATTCGAGCCACCATCAGTGGTTGCACTAACGTTGGCATCGGCTGTCAGCTGCAAAGAGCCGGTTTTAAATCGGTCGACACCAACCAATTCTTCGGCAGGCACGCCACCAATTAATAAAGCATTAAGCGCACCTGCGTTTGTCGCCGCACCGGCCAAGTAACGACTGGCTGGGAGAGCTTGCGTCAATGAAGGTGTAACTGCGCTTGAGCCCGAGTTTGTTAGACCCTTGTCACTATCTGCTACTGGTGTGGTCTGGTCCACGTTCGATAGCACGTACACGTGGATCGCCTTGATGCTCCCACTAAAGCCAATTGGCACTATATTCTCTGTCGTATCCGAGAGCAGTGTTCCTATCTGTTTCCCAAACACAGCGGATTTAGCATTTGTCCCTGATTGTGATTGCAATACGTCCAGAGAGACGCCATTCCATGATACCGCGGATGGCAGCGCTGGGCTCCCTCCCGTACCGGCTATATAAGCAAACACCGCTAAATAGAGGTCCTCACCAGCCGGAATAGTTATAGAAAACGTACCACTGCCGCTAGTGGTGTAGTGGACCGGGATCGCATTGATATTGGCTTTTGCAAAACCAATAAACGCATCTTGACCAGCTACATTCGCATCTGCTCGAATAGCAGAGTTTTCGCTAGGCTCAATACATACTGGCACCGGCAGGCTAGAACCATCAAAGCTATCGTAAGTCGGTAGCAAACGGGCAAGTTCAAAGCCGGATGGCAGAAAAGTAGGGTGAAAACGACCGCCCTCGCCTAGCTGGGCCACTTTTCCCATATCATCTCCCAGTGCCTCAGCGCGCTCAGTCTCGTCAATAAAGTACGTCTTGCGTACAACATTTACGTCGTCAAATGGTGCTGCCATATATTCCTAGTCTATCATGCTTCTAAAACAGCAAAGTTGCAGATGAAAGGTGTTTTGCCAACACCGACAACCCCAGCCGCATCAGCCAAATAGTAAGGACGTTCGGTCGTCTCTGGCTCTTCCACACTGTCGGTCCCGGTTGCCCGGTCAGTAAAGCGAAAGAACGAGAGCAATACTTGCCGGTCGTCCTCCTCGGTGCGCTCGCCCCGCAGCAACTTCTGGAGAGCCTCCACAAGCGACATGGTGGCAGCTGAGGCGAGGGAAACACTCCAAACACCACGGACCGCACTTCCATTCGGATACGGGCGAAAATTGACCCTTTGGATGACGTATTCCGCGTCGATGTCCCGTGCCTCGGACGCGATGGTAATGATCTGGCCAGATCGCAGGCCGGGCGTATAGGTGTCGAAGGATGCCTCGTTGATTTCCGTAGCCTTGGCTTCGAGCTCGGCCAGCCCCCGCTCGATGATCTGCTCCTGTGAGCCGAGGGTGTCTTCCACGATTGAGTATTCAAATTCGCCGTATTGCCCGACGCTTTCCTCATCCGGCACCACCGCCACCAGAGGGGCAAGGGGTGTGCCGATGATTTCGATGTTCGTGGTGCCGGTGCCCGGTACTGGCGGGATGGCCGTGTCGGCAAAGCGCACATACTTCTCCTGAAAGCTCCAGTAGCAGTCGAACCCCTCCAGATCGATGTACTCGGTTCCCACGGTGACCGGCGTGCCGTTGACCTCGACCACCGGCAAGTTCGAGAACTTAAAGTGGGTGGGGAACTCGGTGCGCTCGCCGTCCCCGGCATGAAGGGTGGACCTTGCCGCAATCGGCACCTCGCCCCCTTCCACCTGCACCACGTTGCGCAGTTGAGACAGGTCTTCCTTGATGCGTAGGCTGGACACGACGTAGTTATTGCTGGTGTCGGTCAGATTAAATGGCGCGGGTTCGCTGTTGCGGGCAAAGAAGTGGATATCCTTGTTGTAGTCCACATACCAACTGTAGTTACTAAGGCGAGCCAGTTTATCCAGACATTCCGACAGGGTCAGCCGGTTGAAGCTGATGCGCGCGACCATCTGTGGCGCTGAAACGTTGGCCACGGTGAACGTGTCCGCGTAGGTGTCGACCAAAGCAGCGATGATGTCTTCCATGGACGTGTCAATAAAGCGCTCAGTGATCTGCCTTCTGTCTGCCTGATACGAGTAGTCCACACATGACACGCTGTAGACGATGGTAGGCGGGGCCAGCATCACGCTCTCGGTCTTGAGGATGCTACCGCCAAAGATGCGGGTGCCGTCCAGGGTGACGATGATTTCGGCGTTCAGCTCTGGCCGAAAACCACCCGGCGCGTAGGCAACAGAAAAATCCAGCGTGTCGCGGGTACTGTTGCGCTCGTCGCTGATTTCAAAGCCGGAAGTATCGACAAACTCGGTGATGTCGGTGCCGTTGTGCGTGACGACGATCATATCCGCATTTGTTGCTTAAGCACGTTCATAATCTCGTCGCCCATACGCCTGGCAGCGCCCCGGTCGTCCATGAAGGTGCCGTTGATGTTGATAGTAATGCCACCGCCCGTCCCTGCCCCGGCTAGCGCTGTCGGGTTCTTGGTGGCAATGAGCCAGTCGTCAGGGTGGGTGCTGACGATGTCGCCCTTAGGACTGATGACGGCGTCGTTGACCTTCTTCACAGATGACGAGGTGAGCGAACGGATCGACGGAATGCTGAAAGAGCGCCCATCGTCATACACACTGGCAAACGCTCGGCGCATCCGTTCGGCCTCGGTCACGGCAACATCCGACGTCTTCTTGATGGCATCCTGCATCAGCTGCTGGCCGGACTGGAAGGCCGATGCAATGGCGCTGCTCTTCTGCTTCTCGGCCTCAACCTCCTGCTGGATTTCCATCAGGCGGGCGAGCTGTGCTTGCAGGCGGGCGGCGCGTTCCTTGAGCATGTCCTCCATCTTCCGCTCGAAGGCGGTCAATGATGCTCGGCGCTCGGCCTCCTCGATCTCGACAGATAGCTGCTGGCGAAGACCCTTGAAGGCCACCAGCGCATCCTGCTCCTGGGCGATGGTGTACCGCAGGTTCTCGATACGATCCTCGTTGGCGCTGCTGTCCTCGTCGCGCTCCAGCTGGCGCAGCTCCTGCTTCTTTTCAGCAATACTGCCCTCTTGCTCGACGATGGCCTCGGCCATGCGGCGGTTGGCTTCCTCCTCGTCTTTGGCGACGGTGCCGAAGATCCCTTGCGCCTCTTCCTTCAGCCTCTTGATCTTGTCGGCGGCTTCCGTGGCATCGCTCGTCACCTGCCCGATGGCGTCCGAGAAGTTCGTCACCTGCTGGCTTTGACCGGCAAGCGGATCGGCAAACTTGCTGACGATGGCCCCAAGGTCAAACGTGCCTTTGCTAGCTTCTCTTGAGCGGCCGATGAGTGTGGATAACGCCCCCGCTGCCATCTTTATCCCGTCAATTAAAAGGGAAAGCGGGGCGAGCACGATCTTGATTGCGGTCTGGACGAAGCCCGGCAGAGAGTTCCACACACTTACCCAATGAGAGTAGAAGGCGGCGATCTGCTGGCGGAAGATGTATATCCCCATGCCGATCAGCGCGACGGCCGCCACGGCGATACCGATAGGTGATGAGATGGCGAGGAAGGCGACGTTCAACAGCCCAACCGCTACGGCCAAGGCTTTGAACCCCGCGATGACCGGCAGGATCACCAGCCCGATCACGCCAAGCACAGCAATGGCCCCGCTGATGGCAGCGGCGACAAGGATGATCTTCTTCGTCAGGTCTGGGTTGAGGGCTATCCAGTCGGTGATGCTGGCAATGATGGGATGAAGCACAGCGGTCGCCTGCTGCACGGTGCCCATGAACACGCCGCCGATGGTCTCGGATAGTCTCCCCATCTCATTGCGCAGGGCCACCATTCCGCCCTCTGCGGTGCCCCGTGCTGCCTCGTTCATCCCTTCGTAGGTGCTGTTGAGGACCTTAACCAACGCAGCGGCACGCTCGGCCTCAGTACCGTTTGAAATCATCTCCTTGGTCACGTCGTCGAGCACGAAACCAACGCGGGTGAGCGAGCCGAAATTGCCGTTCAATGCCTGGGCCAGCCCGTTGGTGAGCTGCTTGAGGTCATCTGTCGTGGCTGCGGCCCCCTTCTCGGCTACGACATAGTCAAGAATTGCCGGGGTGAGCTTGCCGATGGTCTCTGCCTGCAAGTCGAACGTGGCCAGCTGAGCCTGTGCTTGGGTGATGGATTCACCACTGACCACACCGACCTTCTCCAGGGCGGCGGCTTGGTCATTCAGCGCCTTGATCTGTGCATCTGAGGCCCCCGTAGCGGTGCGTAGGATGTGCGATAGCCGGAATTGCGCTGCCTCGGCGTTCTGAGCCTCCCTGACGGTAAGGCCGAGGCCAGCGGCGATGGCGGCAAACGCAGCACCACCTCCAGTCGCCATGCGCTTGAAGGTGGGTTGGAGCTCCTCGATCTGTTGTGAAAAGCCTTTGGTGCTGCCCTGCACGCCAGCAATGGTCTTCTGGACCGACGAAAAAGCAGCTTTGGTGTTATCTAGTGCCTCAATTCTTAGTACGACTTCGGGATTCATGATTGTTGATATGAGTGACGCACGCCTTTATGAAAAAGTCCGGCTGGCGGTAGAATTGCCAGTAATCCCACCCGAAGTATGCGCAGACAGCTACGATGCTTGAGAGGTCGGCTCTTTCATTTTTTTTTGCGTCTCTACAATCTGATTATACACAAAGTCATAATCTGCCTCGTACATCTTCCGGGCGATTTCCAGAAGAGAAGTAGTACCGCCGTCGATAGAGACGATGGATACCTCTAAGAGGGCGTGCTTTTCAGCTAGCGCCAACTTCTCCATGTCGGTGACGGTAAATTTTTGGCCATCTTCTGTCTTGGTGAACTTCATCGGGGCGTTGGTCACGCGCTCCCGCTCGGCACCAGTAAGCATGGTCTTGATGACCACCTTGTGCTTGCCGACTGGAGTCTCGATCTCTTTGGTGATTTCCATATTATGCAGCAGCGTTGTAGTTAGCTTTCTCGTTTACTAATGATGCGGTGATGCCGTGGGCTATCCAACTGACTGTCTCAGTGACAGCGTCGTCGACCGGTCGTTCTTCATTTACTGAAAGGTTCACGCGCGGGAAGGTGTAGATAAGGGAAGGATTTGAAGCCACGCCGATATCAACACCGGTGTTGATGATGCTGATTTGCATCGCCTTCTCCGTGTTGTCCTCAGCCAATGCCTTGTACGTGTCGGCGGTCTTGTCCCAGACGAATGAGCCAGAAAGGTTCAAAAGCCGGGCAATGAAGTCCTGAGCGTTCTCAGAGGACAGACAGCCCTTCTCGCGAGTGTTGCGGTTCATTTCGTTGGTGATCGAGGTTACGCAGATGCTCGGTGCAGCGCCAAGGCCAGCCACGTCGTCGGCAATCTTGATAGTGACCGACTGGTGCGGGGCGAGGTAATCGTCATCCGAAAAGGCAGGGGTGAAGTCCGACACGGTTGTCTCGGTTCGGCCCATAAGCCCGATGGTGGCATTCACCACGTCGTCCAGGGCGTAGTTCTCAGTGATCTGCGACACGACAGCGCCGTTGATGGCCTTGTGGTCAAACTCGCCACGGGTAAGGGAGAGAGAAAGAGACGGCTGGAGTGCTGAAGGGTCAACCGTGAAGCTGTGGCGGTAGACGGCGGTCTCCCCCGCTTCCAGCGCAGACGAACAGCCACCCAGCAAGGATTTCAGCCAGTAGCCATAGGTGCGGAAGCGCAGGTTGACCGGTGCCTCGCCTTGGACCCGCTTCATGGTCGTCACCTGGCCTTTGGTCGCCAAGCCTGACCCTTCGGTTTCTTGGATGTCCACCTTGTCCACAACCGTTTGGATCGTGGCTGGTGTTCGTCCTCGGGCGTAGTCTTGAGCTGCGGCAAAGGTGCCGCGTGTTGCTTCTACTGCTACCCCTGTTACATACCTCTCGCCTAATACTACATTCATATACTATTTCTTAATTACCTCTTTGGCTTTTGCTAATGCTTCTTGATAAGTTTCCGCCTTCACCTCAACGCCAAGCGACGGGAAACGAAAGACACGCTCTTCCGGCTTCCCCGGAACAACGTCTTTAGTCACACCATCGACACGTGAATTGATGTTTTTCTTTGCCATAGTCTAATCATATCATGACCGGTCTTGATGGACCGTAACAGCAACCTGCATCATGGCCATGCGTAAAGGAATGTCGTTCGGTTCTCCATAGCCCCAAGACACGCTAGAAGGCCGTACCCAGCCGTTTGGCAGCGCCAAGGCATCTGGCTTCTCGAAGGTCACGCGGTACAGCTGACCGATGGCGTCAGATATCGCCTTCTCTGCCAGCTCCCGGCTAGCTTCGTCGGCAGGATCGTACTTGTACGCCACATAGAGGTTGAACATAAAAACCTTCTTGTCGCTCTCGCTGCCGGACCACTGGTTCTCGTTGTCGGCGTACTCCAGAATGAAGGCTGGCCAGTCGGCATCTAGGGCAGATGATGGCGCGCGGTAGAACTTGGCGCTACTGGTGGCGGTCGCAATGATGCGGTCGATGACTTTGGTACGGATTTCTTCTGGTAGGAATGGCATAGCCCTATCTTATCACCCGCTCGATCATCGCGCGGGCCTCGTCCTTGATGAAGGTGTCGCTGTTGGTGATGGCGCTAGTGATAAACGGGGTTTCCTTGCGCTTCATGCGGTTCTGGTAGAAAGGGGAACCATGCACGTATTTTGAGTAGTGCGCGTGGGCTGTGAGCGCACCGTTCATGTAGATAATGTTGCGGCGTAGGTTACCGGTAATTGCTGGCGCTGCTCGCTTACTCTCCGCGTCCAGCTTGTACCCCACCCGGTCCTTGAACAGCGCCACGCTTCTCTTCATCTCGACCGGAAACTTCGTCAAAAAGGCGACGACATCCTTGCTGTCTACTTTGATGGAAAGGGAAATCATGCCGCCCGAAGTGAAGCCTCATAATGCTGGCGCGACCGAAACTGGTGTAGCTTGGCACCATAGACCTCATATTTGGCACCATTCTGGTCAACTATACGGTCGCCAATGCGTACCTCACCTGTGGAAAACATCCGGAAGTCTTTGCTGTCACGCCCCATCGCGCCTTGGGCGTAGCTGTCAGATACCGGCTGGATATGGCAGGGAATAGAGGTGGCTTCGACGTAGCTGGTTTTGTTTCCAGTGACTACTGAGCGGGATATGGTGGCTGTATCGCGGAATAGGTGACGCATATAGTTAAACTGCGATAGGGCGATAGGAAGCCAGTATCTCCTTGGCGCGGTCATAATCAGTCCGCTGCGCCTCGTCAGCGAATGTGACGGTATAGTCGCCAATCTTCTCTGATTTCACCCCTTCCCGCTGCTCATCGACCTGTTGGACGATCAAGGCGACAAGAACGGTGCAGGCCCAGGTGATCTGCTTTGGCAGCTCGGCACACAGGGAGTGCTTCCCGGTGACGGACACGTTGCCCAAGTCTGCGGGGAAGTACCGGTCACGAAACACAAGCCCCTGCTTGACGGGCTTGTTGTATGGCTGCTGGATCGGTTCCACCACCTCGTCGCCTATCTTGACGACAAGCGTGCCGTGGACACGGTCGATATGCTGAGAGCGACTGCCAGAACCATCATAGAAACGCTCGCTATCTTCGTCCCGATACAGTGGATAACCGACAAAGCTGTCCATGTATTCGCTCACGGCCTCGATGTACGCCACTAGCTGCGCATCAATTGCCTCATCAATATCCTTGTTGAGGTAGTTCTCGACGGCTGGTTTCGTGGTGTACTCCATAGCTATTCAGTAACACCAAGGGCGATGAACACTTGCGCCATCTTCCAAGCCGGGTAGATTCCGCGAGTAACTTTCTCGCTGTCCTTCTCTTCTTCATGCAGCGTTGCCCACTCAGCGACCTTCACAAGAAAATCCACTTGCATCTTAGCGAGCTCGACTTTCGTCTTGGCAACGATTGCGGAGCCAACACTATGCACTAAGAATGTTGTGCGTCGGTCCTCTGATGTATATTGCTCAAGCGCTGTAAGCAGGATGTCCTGAACGGTCTCCCGTGGGAGCTTGGCAACATCCAGCTTTTTATTCGCGTCCAGGGCCGCCAGGTGCTGCTCCTTGCTTGGATAATAAATAGGCACCTCCTCTCCCTTCAATGTCTTGATCTTCACTCCGATATCAAATGTTTTCATGTCCATAGTTTACCACGCCAAAAACGCACGCGGCTGACGTTAAGAACAGGTAGTGTTATTACTCTGCTAGCTTCTGAACGTCGGCAAGCACTACGTCAATATCCGCAATTTCTGCCAGCAAGTCAGCCTTCTTTTGCTGCAATGCTTCAACATCCACAGACACGATCTCAGGTGCGTCTTGCTCACCGGTCTCAGGGTTCCATCGTTTCTTAGCGATGGCGAACCCACCGCCCGCAGTTACAAGCTCCACTCTCCCATCCGTCTTTCTACTTTTATATTCTTTGTAGTCCATATACCTACTATACTACCACGTTGAGAGTGCCGCTCGCTTCCACGAGTTTGCTGACACGCAGACGTATACATAACTGGCATCCCAACAAAGATCGCCTTGGTTACCGACTGCTCCTGCCGTTGACGGTGTCTTAGCAGTACGCAACCGCAGAATATCGGATGAAATATCCAGTTTAGCAGTTGGGCTGATGGAGCCAATACCGACATTGCCAGCAGTGGTAACGGTAAAAACCTCCCCGCTCGAAAAACCTCCCAAGGCAAAGCCAGTTGTAGCACTTTCTTTATACTGTAGTGAGAAACGATTTGATACATTCGGCCCACCAGCAATTATCCCCCAGTGCTTATTGTTACCACTGTCAGGTGCAGCGGTTAAAATTATACTACCAGCGTAGGCACCAGTATCAGCCGCAATAAATTGCATTGCTCCTTCCGTTCCCTCAAATACAATAGTTGACTCGTTAATAAAATGCTTATTTGATATGAGAGTATCTTGAACATGGAAGCGAGAAAGAGGGGTGCCAGTTCCTATACCAACTCTACCGCCATCAAGCACGGTTAAAACATTAGTGGCACCATCATAGAGATTAAAAATGTCACCTGTACCTGTTTGACGGACTGATAGCTTTCCGTCTGTAGTAGTGTTTCCAACACTGATATCACCAGCATTATCAATTAAAAGTCTCACAGAGCCATCAGTGTAAAACTCAAAAGAGTTTGTAGCATTCTCATAATAAATACGTCCTGCATCTACGTCTGTAGCATCACCAAAATCTATACCTGCAATAGAGGTACTGCCAGAGGTGATTGCAAGACGTGAGTTTTGTGCCGCTGTGCCAGTAGATTGAACAGCCAGCCCTGTACCTACGTTGTAAGTAGGTGATGTCGAACCAGACAGCCGTACATGCATCGGTACTGATGGGTCTGCAATATTAACACCAACGTAGCCATCAGAAGTAATCCGCACACGTTCAGCATACACCCCACTATGTCTTGTCACAAAAGTAAACGCACCTGAACCTGCCGCCGTCGCTACCAGCGATATCTTTCCCGCACCAGCAGACCCACTAGTTCTTGACGTAACAAACTGAATTGATGTCTCTGCATCATCGACCGTTGTTTGGTTGTTATCAATTCGCAGCCCTCCAGCGAGGGCGGTCGGTGTGTACGAAACTGCATATGGTGCAACTATTTGTACATTTGTTGTTGCATTTGATATTCCAACACCTAGATACCCGCTATCGTTTATATAAACGCTACTTGCTTGAATTACCTTACCTGTAGTTAAGTCGAACCGAGCGATAGCGTTATCAACTGATGAGCCAGGACCAACCACGTATCCAGCACTTGCATGGTTGCCCCAACCATAGGCTGCGGTCCACGAGGCGATTGAGGGTGCGGTAATGCCCGCCGCTGGGGATGCGAGAAATACTGGATCGGTCTCAGTGTATGAGGTGAGGTAGCCAGCGTCGTTTGTGAGGGCAGAAACGGGGTCGCCAGCGTGCAAGAAGCCATTGGATGACAGATAGGTCGCAACGCGCGCGTCGGTGTAGTAGAGGTTGCTTCCCTCTGAAACATGCCCGGTGTCCAGCACTACTGTTCCGATCTGTCCATTGACCGAACTCACAGCAGGGCTGGTGGCCGCTACGATCCATTCGGTACCGCTGTAGACGTAGGTCGCGCCGGTGCCTGTCACGACGGCAAAATCGCCCTCCTGGACCTCAAGAGCGTCTCTCTCGGCTTCATCGGCTACGACATACACTTCGGTGAGCCCAATGGCAGGGATGTACTGACTGGCGATCTTACCTCCGCTCCCAAGGGGAACGTATCCATCCGGTTGCCCCTTTTGACTTACCTGCTCAAAGGCAGTGTTAAGACCATCAACCTCCTCCCGAGAATAGTAGTCGTTCAAGAACGTTTCTTTGCTGACGAACTTGGTTTCAGAATCCTGGACGATTGGAAGAATATCCGCAGCGTTGGCTGTAGTTGCTTCGGTTAGTTGAGATATTTTTTTACCCGCAGTTGTCATATTTCAGCTTTTGACCGTCCTCGGTCAGAAGGAAGCCTCTCAATTCAGTGAGGAGGTTCTTGATGTTTTGCGCAGACAACAAGGGATTTCGGGGCGCAAAGACTGACGCCCTTCTTTGCGTCATTGGTGGTCGCTGATTGGTTATTTCGCAGCTCATACTTGTTATTTGAATTGTAGCACAGGCAGGCTTGGCCCCATCACGAGCTTGCTAGGAGGCCCCATTAGGCCCCCTGCAAGACAGCGATTACTCGGCGTCCTTCTTTTCTTCCTTCTTGGCCTTCTTTTCGGTCGGCGCTTTCTTTTCTTCCTTCACGATCTGAGCGAGCCCAAATTCATTAAGGAAGATGTCAACTGCGGTCTCTTCCTCGGCGTTTTCACGCTTGAGCACGAAGGCAGACACGCCAACAAGGGAATCCTTGACTTCGATTACCTTGGCGAACCTACCTTGGTAGTTCTCAATAATTGAACTGGCCCCCGTTTCGACCGGACATTCAGGCATAACCATGGAGGCTTAGGCATATGCCTGAGCACGTGCTTATGTCTGAGATTGAAATCATCACCGATGGCGGCCGTCGGCGCCGCTGGAGCGC